>Ga0272443_10007515_pt1 | contig 10376 bp, 9 predicted proteins | sample SSMAcet12_FD_193581 | JGI IMG/M metagenome (GOLD analysis project Ga0272443, IMG submission 193581) | Marine sediment archaeal communities from Little Sippewissett salt marsh, Falmouth, MA, United States - SSM-Acet-12 | ecosystem: Environmental > Aquatic > Marine > Wetlands > Sediment ... | reverse complement strand
AACGCTCGCTAATATAAAATCACCCATCCTATTATCGTAGGAGGTACCTTCCCCATGGCTCTTACAAAAGCAGATATAATCAAATCAATCCAGGATCAGCTTGACATTCCTAAGGACAGATCCACAGACCTATTCGAATCCGTCCTGGAGATAATAAAACAATCTCTTGTGAATGGTGAGGAGGTCAAGATCAGCGGGTTCGGGAAGTTTTATCTCATCGACAAGAAGGCCAGAAACGGAAGAAATCCTCACACGAGAGAGCACATGATTATTGAGCCAAGAAGGATCGTTTCTTTCAAGTACTCTGCACGGGCAAGGGTTAAACTTAACGGTTGATGAACATCATAGTCTAATGGGCAGGGGTTTGGTACCCTTCATAAAGAGAGTAAAGACCTACTGATGAATAAAAGGAAGAATGGAAGGGGGGGCTTTCACGATGAGTGCGAAGAAACCTTGTCTTTACATTTTTGCTTGTCTCTGTACCGTGGCTCTCATATTGGTTTTTCCACCAGGCACCCAAGGCGCCGACTATCCTGAGATCCATTGCAAACATTTCATCTACGGCTATCCCACGGGAACCCCTTCCACCAATGATTTGATCATCCGTGACATTTATGCCATGTCATCAAACGATGAGACCAAGTTTGCTGACTGGGTCGCCTACCGCCTTGACAAAGAAACCGTCACGGGAGATGCGGAAACCTTTCGAAAATGGCAGGCAGATCCATGGCTAGATGAAAAGGAAACCCTTGAACCTTCAGATTACAGTGGGGCACATGCGGCCTTGAAGGTTGACAGAGGCCACCAGGCACCCCTTGCCTCGTTCAAGGGAACAAGATACTGGTCCGAGACTAACTACCTCTCAAATATCACTCCTCAGAAATCGGACCTCAATCAAGGACCGTGGCGCATACTGGAAGGCAAAGTGCGGGATCTTGCCAAGGCCGGAAATGTCGTCTACGTCATGACAGGCCCATTGTACGAACAAGAAACGCCCCCCATGCCCGGAGCGGATGAACCCCACAAGGTCCCTTCGGGATACTGGAAAATCGTCATCATACAGCCGGGAAAGAATTATGATTCCATAAAGACGGCAAGCTTTATCTTTGATCAAGGGACTCCTAGGGATGGAGTTGTGCTTGACCACCTCTACACCATCAATGACATTGAGGCAAAAACAGGTCTTGATTTCCTGAGAGACCTACCCGATTCGATAGAAGAAAAGATTGAAGGATCAATGGACAGAAACTGGTCTAATGCTTACTTCAAGTGATCTGCTTGCTGTCGTGCAAACACACAGAAGCCCCAGAATAGAAGCATCCAGGGCTCCTGCAAGGGAACCGGGCCGAAGACATACGAGGAAAACGACCCGATAGTGAAAGTGTACTCCTCTCATCTACAAAATCAAGGGGTTTTTATGTCTCCTAAAACGACTTTGAAACAGGAAGCCCTGAACATTTACACCAAACTGCAAAGCCCTGACCAGGAAGAAGTCAAAGCGGCTATGGGAGAATATCTGCAGTTAGTGGATCGATTCTACGAAGACAACGAGCATCTCATGGCACCACAGCAATATGAGGCGGCAAAGACCGATTTTGAATACTTTATGCGGCTAATAGCGCTGGCGGGGGAGTATCGCAAGGAGGAGTGATTCGGAGCGGGGTATTGCTTACTACACCTACCACTGCTCAGAATAATTCCAGAATAAAATTGATAATTACTGGTTGAAAGTCTTGCCTTGAAATTTCTTGACAATACATCATCATAGCGTTAGCTAAACCAAAGTTGGATCTTGATTTTTTCTGCTTGTTAATGACTGTAGCCAAAGGGGGGGATTATGGTCTGATCATCAAAGCCCTTTTCCTCTAAGTGAGAGATGAGGCTTTTGTTTTTTGTGAACATCTTAATATTTGCCGTTGTCAAGGCAGCAAATATGAGTGTTATACGGATCTGCATAACATCCTACTATGCTGATCAGTACAATAACTTGTTAGGCCTCCCAAAAATGGCCGACAACGAGGCATAGAAGGATGATCCGAGCAGGAGTAGTGATGACGACCAACAACAAAACTAAGGGCTCAGAATGACCATGACCACACCCGAAAGCCAACTCGAAGAGACCCTGATCGCGAAACTCGGCGACCTTAAGTATGTCTATCGCAGGGACATCCGCGACCGCGCCGCCCTCGAAGGCAACTTCCGCAATCACTTCGAGGCCCTCAACCGCGTCCAGCTCACCGACGGCGAATTCAAGCGCCTCCTCGACGAGATCATCACCCCCGACGTCTTCACCGCCGCGACCCTGCTCCGCGAAATCAACAGCTTCACCCGCGACGACGGCACCCCGCTCAACTACACGCTGGTCAACATCAAGGACTGGTGCAAAAACATCTTCGAGGTCGTCAACCAGCTCCGCATCAACACCGACTACAGCTTCCAACGCTACGACGTGATGCTCCTGATCAACGGCATCCCCGCCGTCCAGATCGAGCTCAAGACTCTCGGCATCAGCCCCCGCCGGGCCATGCAGCAGATCGTCGACTACAAAAAAGACCCCGGCAACGGCTACACCAGGACCCTGCTCTGCTTCGTCCAACTCTTCATCGTCTCCAACCAGACCGAGACCTACTACTTCGCCAATAACAACGACCGCCATTTCGCCTTCGACGCTGATGAAAACTTTCTGCCCATCTACCAGCACGCCGACGAGGACAACTCTAAGATCACTCACCTTCACGACTTCGCCGAGGCCTTCCTGCCCAAGTGCACCCTCAGTACGACCATCAGCCGCTACATGGTCCTCGTTGCATCCGAGCAGAAGATGCTCATGATGCGTCCCTATCAGATCTATGCCGTCGAGGCCATCGACCAGTGCATCCGCGAAAATCGCGGCAACGGCTACATCTGGCATACCACCGGATCGGGCAAGACGCTGACCTCCTTCAAGTCCTCCACACTTCTCAAGCTCAACCCCGACATCCACAAGTGCCTCTTCGTCGTCGACCGCAAAGATCTCGACCGCCAGACCCGCGAAGAGTTCAACCGCTTTCAGGAAGGCTGCGTCGAAGAGAACACCAACACCGCCGCGCTTGTCCGCCGCCTCGTCTCGAACGACTACGCCGACAAGGTCATCGTTACCACCATCCAGAAGCTCGGCCTCGCCCTCGACGAAACCAGCAAATACAACAAGCCCGGCAATAAGAACGGCAAGTCCACTTTCAAAGAGCGCCTCGAACCGCTCAGCGACAAGCGCATGGTCTTCATCTTCGACGAGTGCCACCGCACCCAGTTCGGCCAGACCCACCAGACCATCAAGAACTTCTTCCCCAAGGCCCAACTCTTCGGCTTCACCGGCACGCCGATCTTCCCGGAGAACGCAACCGCCCGGCAGATCGATGGGGATATCGCCACGCTCCGCACCACCCAGGACCTCTTCCAGAGCGAACTCCACGCCTACACCATCACCCACGCCATCGAGGACCGCAACGTCCTCAAGTTCCACGTCGACTACTTCAAGCCCGACGGCAAAAATACGCTCAAGCCCGGCGAAACCCTCGCCAAGCGCGCCATCGTCGAAGCCATCCTCGACAAGCACGACGCCGCCACCGGCCAGCGCCGCTTCAACGCGCTCTTTGCCACCGCTTCGATCAACGACGCCATCGAGTACCACGAGATTTTCAAGCAGGTCCAGGCCGAGCGCCAGGCCGACGATCCCGACTTCGTCCACCTCAAGGTCGCCGCCGTCTTCTCCCCGCCCCCCGAGGGCAACCCGGACGTCAAGCAGCTCCAGGAAGACCTGCCCCAGGAACTCGAAGACAACCAGCAGGAGCCGGACAAGAAAAAGGAAGCCCTCAAGACCATCATCGCCGATTACAACGCCCGCTATTCAACCAATCACTCCATCGGCGAGTTCGACGCCTACTACCAGGACGTCCAGAAACGCATCAAGGACCAGCAATACCCCAACCGCGACCTCCCCCAAAAGGGCGTGGAGAAGATTGACATCACCATCGTCGTCGATATGCTTCTGACCGGCTTTGACGCCAAATACCTCAACACCCTCTACGTCGATAAAAACCTCAAGCACCATGGCCTGATCCAGGCCTTCTCCCGCACCAACCGCGTCCTCAACGCCGCCAAACCCTACGGTCACATCCTCGACTTCCGCGGCCAGCAGGACAACGTCGATGAAGCTATCACCCTGTTTTCCGGCGCACGCGCCGAACAGGCGAAGGAAATCTGGCTTGTCGACAAGGCCCCCGTGGTGATCGAACAGCTCAAAGCCGCCAGGCAGCAACTGGACGACTTCCTCCAGTCTCAGGGGCTCGACCCGCGCCCCGAAGCCGTCCTTAACCTCAAGGGCGACGCTACCCGCGTCGCCTTCGTCAAGCAGTTCAAAGAGGTCCAGCGCCTCACTACCCAGCTCGACCAGTACACCGACCTCACCGACGAGCAGCGCCAGGAAATCGAGCAGACCCTCTCCAAAAACGACGCCCGCGCCTTCCGCGGCGTCTACCTCGAAACCGCTAAACGCCTCAAAGCCAAGCAGGACAAGACCGGCGGCTACACGCCGGGATTTGACGACGGGGTCCACGAGCCCTCGGATGAGTATGGCAGTGAAGCGATTGACCAGCTCGACTTCGAGTTCGTCCTCTTCGCCTCGGCCGATATCGACTACGACTACATCATGAACCTCATCTCCCGCTTCAGCGGCCAGACGCCTGACAAGCAGGAGATGAACCGCGAGCAACTCATTCGCCTGATCCGCTCCGACGCCAAGTTCATGGACGAACTCGACGAGATCACCGAATATGTTCGCACCCTTCAAACCGGCAAGCCCCTCACCGAGGAAGAGGTCCGGGGCGGCTACCAGCGCTTCAAAGACGAGCACCACGCCGCCGAACTCGCCGCTGTTGCCGACAAGCACGGCCTGACGAACGGGGCGCTGCAAACCTTTGTGGACGCCATCCTCGACCGCATGATCTTCGACGGCGAGCAGCTCACCGATCTCATGGAGCCCCTCGATCTGGGCTGGCGCGAGCGCCGCGAAAAGGAACTGGCGCTGATGGACGACCTCGTGCCGCTGCTGAAAAAACGCGCCGCCGGTAGAACCATCTCGGGGCTGAACGCATACGAGCAATGAGGCTGAAACGATGATGATGAAGAACAAAAGCACATTGACGCCGAAACTGCGGTTTCCGGAGTTCAGGGATGAACTGGGGTGGGAGGAGGTTCCGCTTGAGCAGATTGCCGAACGTACCACGACAAAGAATTTTGACGGAAGCATTGCGCGCGTTCTGACTAACTCTGCGGAACATGGCATCGTTGATCAGCGAGACTACTTCGACAAAGACATCGCGAACGCTGGCAACATTGACGGGTACTACATTGTTGACCTCGGCGATTATGTCTACAACCCACGAATATCCAATTTTGCTCCTGTAGGCCCGATTTCAAGGAACAACATCGGCAAAGGGGTGATGTCACCTCTCTACACCGTCTTTCGATTTGCGGAAGAAATCACGGACTTCTATCAATACTATTTCAAGACCGCGTCCTGGCACTTTTACTTGAGGCGACTGTCGAGCATGGGGGCAAGGCACGACCGAATGAGCATTACAACCGGCGACTTCATGGCAATGCCGGTCCCGACGCCACCTGCAAAAGAGCAGCAGAAAATTGCCGAGTGTCTGGGTTCGCTGGACGGGTTGATCGCGGCGGAGGGGCAGAAGCTGGAGGCCCTGCGCGACCACAAGCGCGGCCTCATGCAGCAGCTCTTCCCCCAACCCGGCCAAACCAGACCCCGCCTCCGCTTCCCCGAGTTCCGGGATAAGGGGGAGTGGGTGGAGTCGACCGTAGGTAGCAAGTGCAAATGTTTCAGTGGTAGCACTCCCGATACAACGCGAAAGGAGTTCTACGGCGGAACTATTCCCTTCATACGATCCGCTGAGATCGGCAGCGACAACATAGGGATGTTCTTGACTGAAGAGGGTTTCGACAGCTCAGCAGCGAAGATGGTCGCGCGAGGCGACGTGCTTGTCGCCTTGTATGGCGCCAACAGTGGTGATGTCGCTCTTGCGCGTGTGGATGGAGCAATCAACCAAGCTATTCTTTGCCTGCGGCCTGAGGGGAGCAAAGCGTTCTTGTACCACTATCTCACGCATAAGAAGGCTTGGATTCTCGCCACATACCTTCAGGGCGGACAAGGCAACCTATCCGGCGAGATTGTGAAATCAGTTTCTTTGCGATTTCCTTTGCCGGAGGAACAGGAGACAGTCGCCGCGTGCCTCACCACCCTCGACACCCGGATCGCCGCGCAGGCGGCGAAGATCGAAACCCTGAAGCAACACAAGCGCGGCCTTATGCAGCAGCTATTCCCCGCGCCGGAGGATCAGTAGGCCATGGCTGAACCTTTACCCTTCAACGACCTGCCCACGCTGGCCCAACACCTGCGCGATGAGCTGGAGAACAAGAAGTTCGTACTGCTCTACGCCTACAACGGCGTGGGCAAGACGCGCCTGTCAACGGAGTTCAAGAACCTGGGCAAGGACCATGAAGATGAGGGCAAGCGCGACACGCTCTACTTCAACGCCTTCACCGAAGATCTGTTCACGTGGGACAACGACCTGGAGGGCGACAGCGAGCGCACCCTGAAGATCAACGCCGATTCCAAGTTCTTCGCCGGTCTCGAAGAATTGGAGATGGACAACCGCATCCGCCCATTGCTGAATCGCTACGCCGACTTCGATTTCAGAATCGACACGGGCGATTGGAAAGTGAGCTTCTCCCGGGATGTTGCGACCGGTGAAGGCGAAGACGCCAAAAACGTGACCGTTGACGAAATTAAGGTTTCACGCAGTGAGGAAAACATCTTCATCTGGTGCTTCTTCTTGGCCATCGTGCAACTCGTTCTCGATGGGGCCAAGGCGTACGCCTGGGTGAAATACATCTACATCGATGATCCGATTTCTTCACTGGACGAGCACAACGCCATCGCCGTGGCAACGCATCTGGCGAGGATGCTCAAAAAAGAGGACAGTACGCTGAAGACGGTCATCTCGACGCACCACACGTTGTTTTTTAACGTGCTGTACAACGAGTTGAAACGGGCCAACAAGTATTTCCTGTGCCGAGATCGAGCAGCCGGTGGTTACGCGCTCCGTAACACCGGCGACACGCCGTTCTTCCATCACGTGGCCGCGCTGACCGAACTTTACGAGGCGGAGCGCAGCGGGAAACTCTATACGCATCACTTCAACATGCTCCGCGCGATTATGGAAAAGACGGCCAGCTTTCACGGCCACGCGAACTTCTCCGACTGCATCAGGCGGCGCGAGGACGACATCGATGGCGTCCTGCACACCAGAATCGTCAACCTTCTGAGCCACGGCAACTACTCGCTCTATGAGCCGCGCGAGATGATGGACGAGAACAAGGAGCACTTTCGCAACATCTTGCACGAGTTTATCGAGCGCTACCCGTTCAATCCGAAATTATTCAACGAGACCGATAAGAAAGAAGAGGCGATATGACCGAAAACAACCAAAAGCAACTGGGCAAGACCCTCTGGAACATCGCCGACCAACTGCGCGGGGCGATGAACGCGGACGACTTCCGTGATTACATGTTGGCGTTCCTCTTCCTGCGCTATCTCTCGGACAATTACGAGCAGGCGGCGCGGAAGGAACTGGGGCGGGACTATCCTGATCCAAACACCATTGGCAACGGCGGCCGGACGCCACTGTCGGTGTGGTACGACGACAACCCCGGTGACATCGCTGCGTTCGAAAAACAGATGCGCCGCAAGGCACACTACGTCATCAAGCCAATGCATCTGTGGGCGAGTATCGCCAACATGGCCCGGACGCAGGACGGGGGTCTGCTGAGCACGTTGCAAGAGGGTTTTAATTACATCGAGAACGAGTCGTTTGAAAGCACCTTCTCCGGGCTATTCTCGGAGATCAACCTCGCCTCGGAGAAGCTGGGCAAAACCTACCAGACCCGCAATGATAAACTTTGCAAGATCATCCAGAAAATCGCCGAGGGGCTGGCGGAGTTCTCGACCGATTCCGACACACTGGGCGATGCCTACGAATACCTGATCGGCCAATTCGCTGCCGGGTCGGGCAAGAAGGCGGGGGAGTTCTATACGCCCCAGCGCATCAGCGACATCCTTTCCGCCATCGTCACCCTCGACGGCCAGGACCCCGCGACCGGGCCCCGGAAGAAGCTGGCAAGCGTGCTGGACTTTGCCTGCGGGTCGGGGTCGCTGCTCTTGAACGTCCGCAACCGCGTGGTCAATGCCGGGGGCAGCGTCGGCATGATCTACGGCCAGGAGAAGAACATCACTACCTACAACCTGTGCCGCATGAACATGCTGCTGCACGGGGTGAAGGATTCGGAGTTCGAGATCTACCACGGCGATTCGCTGACCAACGATTGGGACATGCTCCGCGAGCAAAACCCGGCCAAGAAGCCGATATTCGACGCGGTGGTCGCCAACCCGCCGTTCAGCTACCGCTGGGACCCGAACGAGGCCCTGGGCGAAGACATGCGGTTCAAGAACCACGGGCTGGCGCCGAAGAGCGCGGCCGACTTCGCCTTTCTGCTGCACGGGTTTCACTACCTCAAAGATGAGGGCGTGATGGCGATCATTCTGCCCCACGGCGTGCTGTTCCGTGGCGGCAAGGAGGCGGCGATCCGCAAAAAGCTGCTCGAAGACGGGCATATCGACACGGTAATCGGACTGCCGGCGAACCTGTTTTACTCGACGGGCATTCCCGTGTGCATTCTCGTGCTCAAGAAGTGCAAGAAGCCGGATGACGTGCTGTTCATCAACGCCGCCGAACACTTCGAGAAGGGCAAACGGCAGAACTATTTGAACCCCGAGCACATCAAGAAGATCGTCGACACCTACCAGCACCGCAAGGAGTATGAGCGGTATTCCCGGCGGGTCGAGATGGAAGAAATCGAAGAGAACGACCACAACCTGAACATCTCGCGCTATGTCAGCACGGCCAAGCGGGAACCGGAGATCGACCTGAAAGCAACCCACGCCGAACTGGTCGAGGCAGAGAAGGAGATCAAGGCGGCCAAGGACAAGCACAACGCGTTTCTGGAAGAGCTGGGCCTGCTACCGTTACCGTAAAGCTCTCGGCTAGCTGCTCAAACCATGGTCAAAAAGAGCCTTTAAGGAAAAAAGATCCCAACCAAAACATTCTGCGGACAAGCCGCAGATGTTCTTGTTGTAAATTACGAAAAGAAATATACAACAAACCAACCCCGATTGATTTTCTCTCTTTCAGGAAGAACTCTTTCACCCACATCTCGAATCCTCTTCACGTTCGTGTTCATGCCGCTCCATGCCTAGCCCTTCTTGATAAGATTCCCTTCCTCGTCCAGATCCCCGTCCTCCAGCTTCAGCCCCTCGTTCCAGAGCCGTCCTGGCTTGCTCGACGCCCAAATGTCCTGCATGACCTTCCTGAAGTCTATGTAGCCCTCTGGTATTGGAGCACTTTCCTTGTTGGTAAGTTCTTTCCTTTCTACAATCAGACCGTAGTACTTCATCAGGAGTTCCAAGTTTTTGGTCTTAGGTTGCATCTTGAACCGAACACTCCCTCCGTGCTCTGTTACAGTCTCAGAGACCTCTGCGACTGCCGCCATCATCTCCGGGGTCATGCCCTCGGATGATTTCAGGACGACGCCATCCGGGCCAAAGGAAAGGTAGTTGCCAATGTTGGCGAATGCTAGGGCTTCTACTTCTTCCCTGACCTTGTCAACGGTGTCTTTATTCTCCTTGCGCAGCACTGCCTGGCGTCGTTCAATCTCCTCGACGACGTTAACATTAGTTAACAATCGTGAGGCGGCAGCCTTTGCCGTTTCTCGCGTCCTCACTTGGGGATATGCAAAAAAATACGCCGCCGCCCCATCGAACTTCAACTCAAAATACTTGTCGATGAATAAAAGTTGTCTTGGCGTTAGCTCCTTCTGTGGTTTATTATTGTTTCCCATTGTCTGTTTTCCTTTCCTTCTTTATTATTATTGCCCTCAAATATAACCTACAATCGACGAATACTTGATTCAAGGTATATGGTGTGATATCCACTTTCATCAGTTGAATAATGTAACTAAACTGTAACCGCCAAAGCCTAAAATAACCCAACATATTCTAAAGTAACCAAAAGTTGCCTTAGTAAGTATTTGATTTATAACGTATTAAAATTGGTGGATAATCGCCTGAGTAATGTTTGGGACTCAAAATCCCCCGACCTTACGGTCATCTCGGTTCGATTCCGAGCTCCGGCACCAGAAAGATCAAAGGGGGGTGCGGTTTGACAAAGCTGCGCCCCTTTTTTCGTTAACCTGTGCGGAGAAAA
>Ga0272443_10007514_pt1 | contig 10376 bp, 9 predicted proteins | sample SSMAcet12_FD_193581 | JGI IMG/M metagenome (GOLD analysis project Ga0272443, IMG submission 193581) | Marine sediment archaeal communities from Little Sippewissett salt marsh, Falmouth, MA, United States - SSM-Acet-12 | ecosystem: Environmental > Aquatic > Marine > Wetlands > Sediment ... | reverse complement strand
TTTGCATATTAGGTTAAATACGTGTATAGCATGAAAAAGTCTTAATTCAACCCAAGTTATAGTCTCATCATAGTTTCCTTAAACCGAATTTTAATCCCTCACTCCCCATAATTCACCGGGTAGAAGGCGGCGGAAAATAGGAACTCAGGCGATTCCATTATTTATCGTCCCATTTATAACAAGGGAGTACATCAGTTTATTTTCCACCAGTTATTTCCATCGCTAATAATATACATACTGTCTTTCCATCCGATTGTATGAGAAGTCTGGTCATCGATAAGCTCGCCTCCATATGGAATGATATTAACAGACCCTCCAAAACCAATCACTTTTATTATATAAATTCTTCCGGTTCTACCAGACGCAGATGGTATGTATAAATTCGCACTTGAGGTTGCTGACATTAAAATTATATGATCATTATCAGATACTGTATAATCTCCCGATTCAATTACAACCCTTCCTGCAATTGAACCTTCAACATGCAAATCAGAATTGGGGCTATTTGTATTTATGCCTACCCCACCGTTTGCTCTGATTAGAAATTGTTTCTCAGCTGTGGTCGTAAAATTGGAATCGGTGTGATCTGCCCAAACAAAAGAACCATGGTGGTAGGCTATGGCTTTCCTTCCGGCCGCAAAAGTAAAATTGCCCTCGGCTCTATTATAAGCACCCCCCGGAACAGTGGCATAAGCCCCATTCCAAGGCCCTCCGGCCCAATTTTTGTGTCCACCACCGATAGTCGAGTAAGTATTATATATGGTGTTAGAATCGCCCCCGCATATTGTGCCATAATTGTAATATATTTCATTCCGTAATCCACCAAGAATTGCCGAATGTTCGCAATCTATTTTGTTGTAGTGACCTCCGGGTATGACGCTATATCCTCCCAAGACTTCGTTATCATAACCACCGTTTATAGCGCCGTATTCCGCCGCTATGTAATTATCAAATCCGCCAGAAATTATACCATAATTACCGGAAATACCATTTCCACAACCACCGCCTATAGCCGACCATGCACTTGCGGCACTATTATATTCACCCCCAGACACGGTTGAATAATATTCTCCCGCTCCATTCCCGAATCCGCCGCCGATTGTAGTATAATTTTGGGTGGCTGTATTGCTTTGACCTCCACTTATGTTACTACCGGCTCCCATTGCAGAGTTATTTGTCCCCGCTACAAATGCATACGACCCTACATTCGTATTATTGGCACCGATGTTCGCCTTTCCTGATATAAAAATATTGCCATTGACATGTAATTTCTCGACAGGATTCGAAGTTCCAATTCCTACCGAATTGTCGACATTATCCAATCTAACCACATCCCCATCATCAATCCAACCATTGCTTTCCAAAACATATGAGGCTGTATCGGCTCTTACCGCCGAATATGCAAATGGTACACTTACAAGCCTACTTCTCGGCAATATTTCCGGATCACCACCAACTTTAATACCTAACCATCTATTCGGCCCATCGAATGTGGAATCCGGGACTGGATTTATAGAACCCAACAGGACATTAAATAAGCCCCCAGTTGTTGTTACTGAGGGATTGTTTTCAGTCCACCAAACATCGCCGCCTATGGAATCATCATAAATGGTGAATACAATAGATACAGTTGTATCCAGTACTACGCCAGAATCATTTGTCAATCTACCCTGGTAATTGATTAGATTGGGAACGTCAGCACTGGCTATTGTTGAAAAAAAGGTGAAAACCAATAATATCAAACATACTTTATTCATCTTATTTCCTCATTATTGCGTTATTTAAATTCTAATATTGCCATTCTAATCAACATGTAATTTGTTCATCAGAGAATCCAAGATAAGTAATATTAATTTTTGCATCATTTATTTATTGAATATTCCTTTATCTCGACCACGTAGGGTATTTATCAGCATATTGCCAAGTAGTCAGCCTTCGCTCATTAGTTCCATCTACGTTGATAATATATATATCTTGAGGATTATTGTTTCTTTCATCAGACTCAAATACTATCATATTTCCGTCAGGAGACCAGGCGGGGAACAAATCTACGGCAGGATTTTGCGTTACATTATATGCTCCCGTTCCGTCTATATTGATTGTATAAATTTCATAATTGCCAGTGCGATTTGAATGAAAAGCTATCTTATCTCCCATTGGCGACCAAGCGGGCGCAAGGTCAAATCCGGGATCTGTTGTCAAGCGTGTCCGTTCAGAACCATCTATATTCATTACAAATATATCCGGATTGCCCGCAACCGCATATCCAAAAAATGCTATTTTATCTCCAGTCGGTGACCAATGTGGCATCCATCCATTTCCAATATCTATTGGATTTGAACCATCTGCATTGACTATAATTATTTTGCCACTTGGGCTACCATAAGCAATTTTACTTCCATCTGGAGACCACGCGGGGTCTTCGCCCGTCTCTACGATAAGCACGCTGCTTGTATCCAGTATATCCATAATTCTAATTTCCGACTCATCTTCAACATAGACTATTTTGTCTCCTGTTGGAGACCACTCAAGCTTAGATTCACTTGTTTGATTATTTGTTATGCGTATCTCCTGCGTCCCAGACATATTTGTCATATATATATCCCATTGATCATCACGATACGACGCAAAAGCAATCCTTGAAAATGACATACTAGTTGTGAAACTCCAAATAGGGCTATCGTCATTAAAATCATTATATATATCGAATGCATTCACTCTCCAATAATAGTTGGTGTTAAAGTCAAGATTAATTAACGATAACATCGTATCGGCATAATCACTGTTAATAGTGTACTCGGGGGGGTATATTGTATCTACAAAGACTCGATATCTTAAAACATCCCCATCGGGATCGTTACAACTCCATAACAAAGTAACGGGTGCTAAAATATCAGATGCGCCGTCCCCGGGTTGTGGATTTTGAGGATTATAAGGGGGATTATTGTAAATTAAAAGTGAGTCTTGATATACCGATTCGTTACCGATGATATCCTTAGCCTTTAATGTCACAGCATGATATCCAGTATGATCATAATTAAAATCATAATTGGTCGTCTTTAAAGTTGTCCACTCTGTAAAGGGTTGATCCTCCAAAAACTGCCAACAAATCTCAACCAAATTTATATCAGTATAATTATCTATAGTATTTTGGGCGTCAAATTCAAAATATCCATCATGGCTTGAATCGGGAAAATAATTATATGCCGCTGTCGGCGGGTCAATATCAAGAATAATTGTATCAGATGCATAAGCGAACATATTAAACAGATTTTTAACTTGAATATATACATTTTTAACGCCAGAATAATAACTCAGGTAAAATATATCAGTTGCATTAAACACATTCCAATTAGGTATAGAAAGGAAGTTCGAATCTTCGCTTAACTTGTATATAACGCTATCATCTTCAGAATATCCAGGCAAATATAACTCTAATACAATAGTCGTATCGCTGATGTAAATATTATCACTTTGAATTACTATGGATGGATTTAAGGGCAAGGGTTCAATATTGTCAAATACTACTGCAGATATTATCTCAAAGTCATTCCTTACCTTGGTGTAGATTATTTTTACTCCCGGTTCGGCAGGTAAAGGAAGATTGATAGTTGGATTAAAAGGTTCCCAATTAGTCCCATTAAATGTGGAGTCATTAATAGAAACCATCATATCAAGCGCTGTCCCATACGCCGTTAATGATATATCTATTTCCGGCTTTGTAACATATGGATTACCGTTATTTACCAAAATTGACGGATTAATTGGCAGGGGAACGATTTCGTCATGGACTACAGAAGAAACGATTTCGAAATCATTTATGTATCGAGCGTACACTGTCTTTACACCTTCTCCAACTTCCAATGTACAAGGTCTTTCTGACTGAAATGATTCCCAGTCAACACCGCTAAAAGAAGAGTCTCCAGCTGAAATCTGCATATTTAAATTTTCACCATTTGCTGATAATGTGATCGTTGAATATCTACTTAATGCGTATTCAGAATTATCATCAATGACAATCGAAGGCTCAATTGGAAGAGGTTCAATATGGTCAAATATAATAGGCGATATAACGTCGAAGTCGTTAAGAAATCTTGCATATACTGTCTTGAGACCTTGTCCTGCTGACAATGTACAATGATAGCTTTCCGAAAACGATTCCCAATTATAACCGGAAAAGGACGAATCAATCGCAGAAATTTGCATTTTCATATTTACACCGTTGGCTGCTAATGTTAAAGGAACAATTCTATTCGATGTATACTGTGCACCATTAGATATTTCTATTGTAGGATTTATTGAAATTGGAAGAATATTATCACTTAATGTGTCAGAAATATATCCCGAATTACTCCAAAATAGTGCATATACTGTTTTATTTCCCTCACCTGGAAGCAGAGTCCATTCTCTTGAAGATGTAAACGGATATGAAGATGAAATATGGAAATCTGGAAAATTACTAATCTTAACCGAATCCGAATTTTCCGATATTAGTGTTAAGGTAACATTTTTTCCCTCGGTATAGATTGCACCATCATTAACAATGATGCCCGCTTGAATAGATTCTATATTTGAATATGATGTATGCCCAAAAATATCAATAACGCCAATCCTATACTCGAATTTCCAATTCTGTGACAGATATATGGTGAATGAAGTATCACCTTGAGACGAAATTGTGGCCAAGTTTTGCCAATTTTCAGGTAAACCATCAATACTATCAGCCTGCAAAATGTAACGGGAAAAATCATTGTCTATATTTTTTGACCAAGTTAAGGTTAAACTTGTATCTGATACATTGCTTGGAAGTAGAAGAGTACTTGCTTGTGGGTAACCAATGACGGTATCAATGTTACAAAAAATAATTGACGACCCAGCAATATTATTGTCCGTATCAGTTGCTCGAGCGAATATTTGATGTATGCTGCCATGAGATTCTTGTCCCGCGTTCCATTGAGATTCATATGGCGGTAATATATCACCACCTATTAAAACAGTGTCGACAAAAAATTCCACCTTGGTAATACCCTTATTATCTGCCGCCACAGATGATAGGTCAACCAAATCAGCCACACTTTGTCCATTAATCGGAGATAATAGGAAAACCTTTGGAATTTCTATAGTTGACTCGCTTGAAAGGTTTGAAAGCGCTGAAATATTCCCGCTATCGTCTATTGATTTTATACCAAATGTATAAATGGAATCTAACCTCAATCCCGTAATCAGTAATTGCTCTACTGATCCCGCTTGTGACGGTGACAGCGTATTAATAAAAGTATATGCATTAGTCCATAATTTTACAGTATTACTATCAGTCGCGTATTTAATATCATAGGCTGACGCTTTTCCCACATTGCCATCATCCCCGGGTGCTGTCCATGATAATAGACACGTCGAATCAACCGAGCCAATTATCGTGAGGTTCGCGATCGCTGCCGGCGGGATGGTATCAATAGTGATTGTTGGCGTATTGTTATCATCAGAATCGGCAGGATTATTATCTGAACATGTTTGAATACAAAGACAAAGGATTCCAAGGGATATAAGTATAAATAAGGCTTTACGAATTAGCGGTGCTTTGCTCATTTTCACCTCCAAACGGCTATTTAATTTTATATTCTGGTGTAGATCGAGTTGTCTAATCCTATAATAATATTGAAATATAGCGCTTATCTACCTTCTGTCAATAGACTTTAACGGCGATTTTTGCCCAAAATGTTTAGAGGCCGATTTCAATATCCCCCTGACCACCTTTTTTAACCATCCCCCCCTTGGGGCATTTTACTTGGCCGAGGAAAAAGGAACCAAAAGTAATAGGACTGTTTTATATAAACGGCATAACCCAACCGCCATCGAGCCAAAATAATTTGAGCGGAGTATATAGGGACATAGAAAAAGACCTATAATCAGGAATTTAATCCTTGACAATTCCATCAACATTACCGATATTATATATGCAAACCTTACAACCGGATATTTTTATGTTCGAAAATATGGCCCGCGAGATAGGTGCTTGCTTTCCTTAACCGGTTAGTAGGGTTTGCCACTTGTCAAGCGGGCCTAAAATTTAAAGGAGTTTCTTATGCAAACCCGAGAAACTTCAGGGCATCGGCGAAAGACCACTAAATCCAAAATCATTGCCGCTGCCGGTTATATCCGCGTCTCTACCGATGAACAAGCCGCCGAAGGCCAGAGCCTTGATAATCAGTTAGCCCGGATCAGAGCCTACGCCGAATCCCAGGGCTGGACACTGGCCGAGATTTACCGAGAGGAAGGCTATAGCGGTAAAAACATCAACCGGCCCGAACTGTCCCGGATGCTAAACGATATTGAAACTGGCAGATTCGATGTTATCCTGGTTTACAAAGTCGACCGCCTGACACGAAAGCAAAAAGACCTATGGTATTTACTGGAAGACCTGTTTGAGGCCAACGGCGTCGGTTTTAAGAGCGTTGTCGAGCCATTTGACACCACTACGGCGCAGGGCAAGGCATTTCTCGGTATGTTGGCCGTCTTTGCCCAATTGGAACGGGATACGATCTCGGAGCGGACAAAAGATACTCTTGCCAACAAAAAAGCTAATGGCCAGTGGACAGGCCGGGTGCCATTCGGCTATCAAGTTGCCGACAATGGGAAGCTGGTCAAAGATTCCGATCAGCAAAAGACAATTGCCAAAATCAGGCGATTACACCGCCAGGGCAAGTCTTATCGGGTCATTTCCGATATAGTTGGCGTAAATTTTATGACAATTTCTCGATTGGTAAACGGCAATGGAAATGCTCGTAACGCCAAATATATCAATAGGATGGCCGGATAAGCTGTAACTTAAACGGGCGTTTTTGTTACAAAAATAGATGCTTGAAAAAATTTGTTGTTTTCAAATCTATTAGAATTTTTAAATTAGAAATAGAAATGAATATGGTATGAATTTGATTATATATGGCAGATTATGAAGCGTAATCCAAACAATAAAATCGACAAAAAAGAAATTAAAAGGTTCCTGCTCACCAATGGTACCGGCCCAATGCAAGACGTAGTCGACCGGATTACTACATATTATAATAATCGAATTTTCCCTGTATTTATCATTGGAGAATCCGGTTCGGGGAAAGAATATGTAGCCAAAACTCTACTAAGTAATGGTAAGAATTTTCAAAATTCCAAATTTGTGGCAATCAACTGCGCAGCATTTACTGAAGGTGATTTACTTAGGAGCGAGTTATTCGGCCACGTAAAAGGGGCTTTTACGGGTGCAGCAGATAATAGAGATGGGATTCTAAGAAAAGTCGCCAAAGATAATACATATTCTGGCGTTTTCTTAGATGAAATCGATAAATCAAGTTTAAATTTCCAGTATAAACTTTTGCGTTACCTTAGGACGGGGGAAATACAACCGGTAGGTAGTGATAATATTGACAATATTGAGATTGTACCAATTGTTCTGGCTGCATCGACCTCCATTGAGTCCTTATTTAAGAATTATTGCAAAAAATTAAATGAAATCAAAGAATCCGATCCGCTTTATTCAATAATTAACGATAGTCCTTCTTTTGAAGGATGTTTTGAATTTGAGGTTACTGATAAGCTATCTGTTTCAGAGACCAGCGAAACCGATAGTATTAAGGATTCCGGCTTATCCAAAGACTTTTTTAATCGCGTACGCAATTTCATGATTATAATGCCGCCTCTGCGCGAGCGGGTTGCGGATTTAGGCATAATATTAAAATACATAATAAAAAGATCTTCTGAAGAGTTACGTATTGAAATTAAGTACATTGACGGAAATACATTAGATTTTATTTTTGCCGACCCAATACCTGACAACTTTGGCGAACTTGAAGGTCTTTTAAAAACTGGTATCATCCATAGCGTCAATGGAGTGATTACACGATATTGTATAGGACATTTTTATAATATTGTATCCGCGAACGCGAATATTGCAGCCAGATACCCTTACAAGTACCTTGGGGGGGAGTATTATTATGCGTATCTGAGAAAAGAAGAGACGTCTGATTTATCTCCTGACGCCAAGGAATATCCGAGATATTGCTTTAAGATTGATAATTTGGAACGGATCATAGAAAACATGATTTTTCTTAACGGAATCGATTTCCAATGTCCGCCAACGATATTTAAAATCAATAAAGACTTTGACTTTGAAAAAGTGAATAAATATTTCGAACTAATGTCGAAATATAAGCAAAAAACGAAAACCTATAAAGAACTGGGTTTCAAATCTATCGAGCCATTTAATAATTGGCTTAAGAAAATGCACCTCGATGGGTGGCAGAGATAATATTATATTCCCTATAAATGCTATCCTGACTTGAATCGGCTTTAATCCGATTGATTTTTCTGCCAATATTTATTCGGATTTTTCAATTACCATTTTATTCGGTTGATTTTTAACGCCTTGAAATAATAAGATATGCGAAATCGAGCAATATCACTTTGATTTCCATTGGTATTTCTTACCATAGTCCTTTATTTCAATATCGCTCACATAGTTAACAGTATATCCTGCCACCTGTTACGTCGATTGGCACGCTGTTTGAATTACTATCCCATGACTATGAATAAGAATATCAAAATATGGAGAATTGTTCAATGTCAAAAGGACATCAGATTTTAGAGACCGGTAGAAAATTATGCCGGGCTATCAAGCGCGATGGTACCCCATGTAATGCTCCCCCTTGTAAAGGTTCCGATTACTGTTTCCACCATTCGGAGGAAAGACGGGCAGAAGCCGAAGCGGCCCGCAGAAAAGCAACCGAAGCCGCCAGACAAAAGCGATTACAGGAAAAATCGACAAGGCCAAAAGGGATATTAAAACGGGTAAGGCTGAATAATCTCGATGATGTCCGCAGGTTATTGGCGTCAGTTATCACCGAGTTTCGGGAAGGTAAAATCACGGCTGACGATGCCCGGGTAACGGCGTACGTTGCCAATATTTTAATCGGGGCGATCAAAGATTCCGACATCGAATCGCGCCTTCGCGAATTAGAGGACAGAATCAGAGAAAAGGGGATTTTAGATGGGCACAGATATTAATAAACGTATCGAACGAATAAACACGGCGCTGTTCGGTATTGACGCCAAGCGATACCATGAGCTTTGCCATTGCTATAACGTTCTAATTGTATCAAACGACGATCTCTGGGAAGGTATTATCGCCCCCTTGGAGGGCCGTGAAATAAATCCCGAAGTCCAGAATCGTTTCAATCGACCCATTCCCCCTGATGCGATGCCCGCTTTGATTGAGAGGGCAAGGCGAATGATGAATAGCAACATTGGGCCATTGACGGAAGATACAGCAGTGCGGCTAATCGATGAATATCATGACGGCATAAAAAAGGGATACATTATTCCCGGCGGTTGCCCGGATAATCTAACCATTATGCAAAAACAGGAAATGCGAGAGCAACTATGACTTCGACTATCGCCAAACGCTTGGAGAAAATTAAAGACATCGTTGACAATTTGAAAGATGCTGAAAATCAGATAAAGGAGATTGAAGCGAAACGATACAAGGCCCTATGTCACGGACTGCGGATGCTCGGATACGACGAAGAGACCATCCAACATGACGCTCCTATATTGATAAAACAGGCGGAAAAAGAACGCGCTCTAAAATTCGCAAATATAGAGGCTATGGCAAACAAATTATGAAAGCGACAACCAGAAACAAGACTGAGCCAATGGCCAATATCCCGAAGGAATTACACGGCTTAATCAATTTATTGGCCGAGTTTCTGGCTGACGAATTTTTAAAAGAACATAACATCAATAATCGAGGAAATTACGATGAACAAAGAAATATTTCCAACGAGCGATCTCAATTTAGCCGCATTTCTGATTAGCGCCGGGCTTTGCAAACTCGACCAGATCGATTCCTCGAACGGCGCATGGAAGCAGACATTTATTTTAATACCGAAGCCCGATGACACAGCTATTGATAAATTTTATAGCGGTTCTGGTCGTGTCTCGGCGCTGAAATTATGCGACACCATGCGTTCCCTAAAAGCAGCGGTCAAAACAAGAGTAATTAATCATGGTTGACTTTCAGGAAATCATGGCCCGGGTAACAATCAGGGATATACTAACCAACTGCGGATATCAACCTGTCAGGAATCGTATGCCATGCCCGATTCACGGCGGCAAAAATCCCACTTCGTTTTCGTTTACCGATCATGGTTACTGCTGTTTCAGTTGTGGCGCTTCCGGTGGTCTATTGGATTTGACCGAAGCACTATTAAGCATCAACCGTGAACAAGCGCTAAAATATCTGGCCGATCTGGCCGGAATACAAATCGAAGATCGTCCTACTGAAAATAAACCGATAGCTATTAAACCGATTAGACGGTCACCAGCGATAA
>Ga0272443_10007512_pt1 | contig 10377 bp, 6 predicted proteins | sample SSMAcet12_FD_193581 | JGI IMG/M metagenome (GOLD analysis project Ga0272443, IMG submission 193581) | Marine sediment archaeal communities from Little Sippewissett salt marsh, Falmouth, MA, United States - SSM-Acet-12 | ecosystem: Environmental > Aquatic > Marine > Wetlands > Sediment ... | reverse complement strand
ATTATCGTTGAAAATGCTGCGCAAACCCCGCGCTGATCCTGGGGGTTATGCGGATGTCTGGGAAAAGGAAGTCCATGCGCTGAAAGACCTGTATACAATGAACCCCTGATTAGGAGCTGTTTATTGAATGAAATCCAAACAGGAAGAAGCCGCAATTAATATTGGCAGTTGAATAAAGGAGGAGGATATGGATGCGAAAGATCACACAGGCCAAAAACCCTGGCTTCGTTATTATGATGAAGGTGTTCCGACTAGCATAGATTATCCTCCACACGCGCTGGACAAATTGCTGGAAGAATCTGCTGCGAAATTTCCAGAACAGCCAGCGATGATATTTGGAGGGCGGCTCGGTTCCCAGGTGCTGGACAAGCCATTAACATACCGGCAGCTGAATGATTCTGTGAATCGATTTGCAGCGGGGGTGCAGGAATTGGGAATTAATAAAGGGGACCGCGTCGCGATATTCATGCCAAACTGCCCGCAGCTGGTGATCTCTTATTATGGGACGCTGCGCGCGGGTGGTATCGCCGTCCCATGCAATTTCCTGTACACAGCAAACGAGATACAGAATCAATTGAACGACTCTGGAGCCGAAGTAATTGTGGCTCTCAGCACTTTTTATAAGATGATCGATTCGGTACGCGAGAACACAAAATTGCGCCATATCGTAGTCACCAATGTCAAGGAATACTTCCCCGGTTTCTTGAAATTCATGTTTACTATTGCGAAGGAAAAGAAAGACGGACACAAAGTCGCTTTATCAACTGACAAGGATATCTGGTTTCAGGATCTCTTGAGGGACGCTCGGCTTCCTCCCCTGCTGGTTGATAAGGGGCCTGCTGATACAGCTTGCTTGATCTATACAGGCGGGACCACGGGTATCCCCAAAGGGGCTGAACTCACTCACCGCAATGTGGTTTCGAATGCGGTTGCCGGGAGCTATTGGTCGCATTCCCAGGAAGGAAAGGAGATATCTATTGGCGCTTTGCCATTTTTCCATTCCTACGGAATGACAGCGGTGATGAATATGACCATCATAACTGGCGGGGCGATGGTGCTGATCGTCGATCCCCGGGATGTGCTGCATATCATGGGGTCGATCAGCAAGCATAAAGCGACATTCTATTCATCTGTTCCTTCCAGCTACACTCGCATCAATACTCATCCTGATGTCAAGAAATTCGATCTGAGCTCTGTCCGGGTGTGCCTGAGCGCCGCGGCGCCGCTGCCCCGAAAGGTGCAGGAAACCTTCCAGGAGATCACTGGCGGGAAGCTGGTAGAAGCATATGGTATGACAGAATCAAGCCCGGCGACTCATATCAATCCACTAGATCGCAATAAAATTGGGTCTATTGGGATACCGTGGCCGGACACAGATGCCCGAATTGTCGACATAGACACCGGTGATGAAGAACTCCCACAGGGCGAAATCGGCGAGTTGATCATGAATGGCCCTCAGGTGATGAAGGGCTACTGGCGAATGCCCACAGAAACAGCCAATATGCTTCGCGAACATCCTGATCTGGGTCCGGGAAAATGGCTCCACAGTGGAGATATCGCTTATATGGACGAGGAGGGTTATTTCCGGATCGTCGACCGTAAGAAGGATATGATCATTTGCGGCGGCTACAATGTTTACCCGCGCAATATCGAAGAGGTGCTTTTCCAGCATCCAGCGGTAAAAGAAGCAGGTGTTGTTGGAACAGGTGATGAATATCGGGGCGAGACAGCGATCGCTTTTGTGGTGCTAAAAGAGGGGATGTCAGCTTCAGAACAGGAGATCATCGATCACTGCGCGGAACACCTGGCCAAGTATAAAGTCCCGACAAGAGTGATCTTTCGGGAACAGCTGCCCTTGACAGCGGTGGGGAAAGTCCTTCGGAGGGAGCTTGTCAAAGAATTGTCAGAAAGTAAGTGAGTTTGTCCAACCAGGTAAGTGTCTGAGACGCAGGTCGCTTGGATTGGCGAAATAAGACAACCTCAACAGCAAAGGAATATGAAAACCGCTCGAGAAAATTCTCGGGCGGTTTTTGTACCCCCTCTGCGACTCGAACGCAGGTCTTCGCCTCCGGAGGGCGACACTCTATCCACTGAGCTAAGGGGGCTCGGGCACTCAACAAGCTCGGTGAGTCTTTATGGCAAGATATGGCCCTGCCAGTGTTTCTCTGAGAAGCGTGTGGTTTTTTTACCCGGCAAGCGCTATTTTACCACAGATGATGAATGAAGAAAGAATTGATAACATGATGCCTCTCTCTTATTCTCGATGCAAGAAAATCGTGCAAGGGTGAGGCACAGCCAGCGTTCATGGCATTGCTATCCATCGAATAAGCGGAAGAATAATGTTACGATGTCAGGATCAAATTGAGTGCCAGAGTTTTCCAGCAGATACTCGCGGACCTTTTCTACAGGCCAGGCTTTTCGGTAGGGACGGTCAGAGAGAAGGGCATCCCAGACATCAACAACGGAAAATATGCGGGCTTCTAAAGGTATGTCCTCGCCTGATAATCCGCGAGGATATCCTTTGCCGTCCCAGCGTTCATGATGGCAATAGGGAATTTCAAGAGAAGGGCGTAAGTATGAAATAGAATTGAGCAGTTCGTATGCATGGATCGGGTGCTGCTTCATCACTTTCCATTCTTCATCATCTAAGGGTCCGGGCTTTTGAAGGATATCGCTTGGGACTGCCATTTTGCCGATGTCATGTAAGAGTACGCCGCGATGAATAGCTTCAAGACCTTCCTCATTAAAATCCAGGGCTTTCGCCAGCCTTAGAGTCATCTTGACAACGCGCCGCGAATGACCTTCTGTTTCTTGATCTCGCAGCTCGAGCGCTTTTGCCCATCCCTGGAGGGTTTCCTCATATGCTGAATCCAACTCGTTGGCCTGGATTGATATTTGCATTAGGCTCTCGTGCAGGGAATCTGTCACTGACTGCAGGTGGCGGGCTAGGGTGTTTGCCATCAGGGCAATGATCACCAGGAAAGAATATTCGAGCAGATAGATAAAATCGTAGACACCGCTGCTGACAAGGGTGTCATTGAAAATGCCCAACCAGAACAGGATCAATGATGTTAGCAGAGGGGCGGCTGTTTTTTTATGCCCATCCCGGTAATGGCGGATCGCCATGACAAGCAAAAAAACGAAAAAGGGTAATCCGACAAGGCTTTGAAAATCTGTATAGATTCCGGGAGCCATTTCGTAATAAGTAATATTTAAACCAAAGGGAAGATGGATATACTTGATCGCGGGTGTGGAAAGAGATAGCCAGGTTAACTGGGTGCGGTCTATGATGTGAAGCAGGGCTGAAAATAAAAAATAGGAAGTAAAGATGATCAGCGGTATTTTCTGCCTCTGCCCGGTAAAATCAGAAATAAACCACATAAACGCCACAGCAGAGATCATCATAGCGATCACCTGGCTTCTCTGCCAGGGCGCTGCCTGTTCAACTGACGCGGCGTTATAAACGAATGCAGCGAAAATATCGTAAAAGCCAACTGCGAAACACGTGAATGCAAATGAGAGATGTTTTCGATCGTCTTTGCTTCGCGCGTATACAAGAAGATGATCGAAGCCCGCGTAGAAAGATATGCCTGCTAACGCAATAACGGGAACAGAAATGAAATTCATATGTTCCTCTGGCTGTCTGCTTCGATATGGGTCTATCTTGATAACTGCTTTAGGACCCCAGGCAAAATATAGATGAAATAAGTATAGTACAAAAACAATGAGTTACAACGGATAAATTTGATCTTTCTCTTGCGATACACAAGTAGACGCTGAGTCTCCTGCCAAGAGCGGCTAAAAAACCAGCTATTTTTTTTGATGAAAGGAGTAGGTCGGATTGAGGGTGTGCTATTGGTGTGGGTTGATGGTGACTGATTTTCAATTTCGGTGATAATTTCCTATTGCGCTCCGCAAGCGCTGGATTTCAGAGGCTGTGGCGGGATCATCACCATGGTGGATAAGCTGGCGTTTTTTGTGCATCAGGTCACCGCAAAGCTGATAGTAGCTGCGGGTTTCCCTGAAATCGCCTCGGAAAAATGCATGGATATAAGCCAGGCTTTGTTTCCGGGCAGAACAAGCGATTTCGAATTGAGCCGCTGATAGCAGATGGGCTGATCTTTCCGATTCCAGGTGTTCTCTCATCCAGCGCTTCTCTCGAGCGATGAGCAGGAGGATCAAAACGAGCAGCCCCAGGTAGCCGCTCCAGTCCCAGAGAGTGTTTAACAAACCACTGCTGCCAGAATTTGCAGTCATGAACGCAAATAGATTATGGATCAGATGAAAAATCACCGCAAAGGTCCATCCCAAAATAGGAAATATCCAGCGCAAGATCGGTTCCCTTGCCCCTCTGGCGAGGCCAAAGCCATAGCCAGTGAAAGCAGTATAGAAAGGATGCTGCCATCCCACCAGGAATACGCGGATAAAGGCCATCTCCTTAAGCCCCGCCAGACCGTTTTGCAGATAGCCCAATTGGTGGATGTACCAGATATTTTCTGTTGCAGCGAAACCAAGGGCGACGATACCGGCGTATATGATACCATCCAGAGGGGAATCAAATTCCGGTTTAAAAAGCAGAAATACGATCAGGACCGCGCTTCCCTTGAGGGTTTCTTCTACAACAGGGGCGATTAGCGCTGATATGGCTAGCTGGGCTGCAAGCTCGCTTTGGGTTAAAAACAGGATTCCTAAACTGGAAATCGAATTGATCGCGAACGCGCCGCCTGCAGCGATAAGCGATCCCCACAGGAAAGTGCCGACCAGCAATTTTAGGGGCTCCTTTTCATACCGATCTAAAAAGAATAAGAACCAGGCATACAAAACCATGGGAAGGATGCCTGCAGCCAGGGATAGCAGAAAACCAGTCATGATTCCAGGATAATGGACTTGAGATTGATCATGGTTCGCTGGATTAGCGCTTCGTGGGGAGGGATTCCCAGAACATTCAGGACCTCTTCGGGTCTCCCTGTTGATCCAGGCTGCAGCGAGAGTTCGGTTTCTAGGGTAATGACACCAGTTGATCCTGTTGGGATCAGCGTTAGCTTGTGTATGATCGGCCGCAGATCATATTCTTTGCCTTTTCTAACGCGCGGGATCGATTTTGCGGATAGAATTTCCTTGATCCGGATGGGCAGCTCATCGATCGGGTGATTTAATTTCATCCAGTAGACAGCTGAGTGGGTAAGGGAAGGTAATTTATTTCCGTGGAGTTGAGGGATTTCCTTGAGGCTCAATATCTCTAAACCGGGAGGCAGCGAGTCTTTGATGCTTGAAGAAAATGTGTTCTCTGAAACTAGCTCGGACAACCAAAAATCGCCAATTTCACCGCTGCTTGTAAAGCCCAGGGGAAGGGGAGCGGCCAGGTTGATCACCGGGCGGGGGTTGAACCCTTCACTGTATGAGAGTGGAAGACCACTGCGTCTGAAAGTCCTCTCCCAGGCAAGGATAAGATCCAGGTGGCTTGTGAACCGCATGGCTTCGGTCTTGGCGAAGAAGAGTCTCCAGCGCTGAGCTTTCATATGAGCCTTATTTTTTATTTTTCAAATGGGGAACTTCCGGGCAGAGCCAAAGTTCTCCGGGATGATCGTGCCTAAGATCGTTATAAGCAGGCAGTATGCCGCAAGCAAAACAATTTCCACGGCAGTCAGGGCGGGTTTTTCCTTCCTGGCTCCACTGATAGTCCTCAAGCAAGAAGGATTTTTTAACTCCGGTGTCAATATGGTCCCAGGGAAAAGACTCGTCAGTTGTTCGCTTCCGGGTGGAATAAAAATCAGGATCAAGCCCCGTGGATTTGAAAGCATTGGTCCATATTTCGAAATCAAAGCCTTCCTGCCAGGCGTCAAAACGCGCGCCGTTGATCCAGGCCTGATGGATAACTTTCGCGAGACGCCGGTCACCGCGAGAAAGCCAGGCTTCAAAATGGGTTTCACGCGGATTGTTCCAATTTAGTTTAAGGCCTTTGCCCCGGACCTCTTTCTGGAGAAGATCAAGCTTTTCCTGAATCACGTTTAATGAGTCAACTTTGGTCCATTGAAAGGGTGTATGCGGCTTGGGCACGAAGGTGCTGACACTGGTGTGTAACTTTGCTCTGTTCCCGATAACTTCTCTCCCAACAGAAAGGACCTGTTTGGAAAGATCGGCAATGGCTTGGATATCCTCCATGGTCTCAGTAGGGTGGCCGATCATGAAATACAATTTGATCGTGTGCCAGCCGTGGCTGTAAATTGATCGCGCGGTATCAAGCAGCTGCTGGTCGGAGATGGGCTTGTTGATGATCCCTCGCAGCCTTTCTGTGGCGGCTTCCGGTGCGAGAGTAAAACCGCTGCGGCGTTTCCCTGTTAACGCGTCCATCAGGTCCACAGAAACGGATTCTATCCGCAGAGAGGGCAGAGAGATGCTGATATTCTTCCCCTCAAAACGCTTGTTAATGGATTCAATTAACGGGATTATTTGCGTATAGTCAGAAGAAGAGAGGGACAGCAGCCCGATCTCAGAGTAGCCAGTGTTGGGGATCAGCGCTTCCATCGCTTCGAGGATATCCTCCACGGATCGTTCGCGGACAGGACGGGTTACGATCCCTGCATGGCAGAAACGGCAGCCGCGGGTACAGCCCCGCATGATCTCCAGGGGAGCCCGATTGTGGACGATGTTGATGTACGGAACGATTGGTTTTAACGGAGGCTCGGGCAATTCGCCTACGATCCTTTTCATAACAGTGTCCGGAGCAGAAGGATCGATTTTATTGAGATGTGAAAATAAACCGTTGTTAGCGTATACAGGTTGGTAGAAAGATGGCACATAGAGGCCGTCGAGCTTTGCCAAGCGTTTAAGTTTACTTTCTTTCGAAGCTTCGTTAGGAAAGCTAGCAAGAGTGTCGAGGATTTCAAGGATAATTTCCTCGCCTTCTCCTATTACCACGGCGTCGAGGAATGGGGCAACAGGCTCGGGATTGAACGTAGCGTGCCCACCAGCGATAACAAGCGGATATGTAATGTCCCGGTCCGAACTAAGAAAGGGAATCCCGCCCAGGTCCAGGGCGTTTAGGAAGTTTGTATAGATGCTCTCGTAAGGAAGAGAAACCGCGATGAGATCGAAATCGGAAATTGGATGTTTTGTTTCGAGGGAATAAAGTGGAAGCCCTTCCGTGCGCATTACCTTTTCCATATCGAACCAGGGGACAAAGAATCGTTCAGCCAAATATTGTGGGGATCGGTTGATCTGGTCGTAGAGGATGGTCAACCCTAAATTAGCCATTCCCAGGTCATAGACTTCAGGGAATAACAAAGCTGTCTTTATCCCTATGCTGTCCCAGTCCTTTACGACCTGATTGAATTCTCCACCCGTATAACGCCCTGGCAGGGTAACATTTGGTAAAACTTTATGAAGAGTAGATTTGATTTGCGATGGATCGATCATAATGGGTCTTTCCTGAACCTAGCGGGCATTATACCAAAGGGGTTCCTTAAAACAAAAACTCCAGGAATAGACCTGGAGCTTGATGATCTCCAAAACTCGAGATTTATTCCACGATCCAGGGAGCAATCGTTTGGCTCCAATCCACCAATTCGTCCTCGGTAAACCAGAGAGAGACTTCTTTCATCCCATTTTCGGGGGAGTCAGATGCGTGCGTTAGATTCCTGCCGATTTCCAGTCCAAAATCATGTCTGATAGATCCTGGAGCGGCTTCGGTTGGCCTGGTAGCACCCATGGTCTGACGAACAGCAATCACTGCATTGGGGCCATCCCAGGCCATAGCCATAACAGGGGCCGAGGTAATATAATCAAGCAGGGATTCATAGAAGGCTTTTCCCTTGTGAATGCCGTAATGTTCTTCTGCAAGTTCACGTGATACCTGGAGGAATTTTCCTCCGATCATACGCAGCCCCCGGTTTTCAAGGCGTTTGATGACCTCCCCAATCAATCCCCTCTGAACGCCATCCGGTTTTACCAATACCAATGTTCTTTCCACGAAATCCTCCGGAATGTAATCTGTAAAAAATTCAGGGATAAGTATACTTGGAATGGGCTTTATTGGGAATACCTTCTATGTAATTGATTGAGACAGGATAAAAAAAAGGCGGGCGTTAGCCCGCCTTTTTCAGCGATTAATAAATATTCTTTAAGGCAAGAGGTCTTCAGCCTTAGAGTAGGCTTCCAATGCGTCGTCAAGCATATCCTTTTTCATGAAAGCATCGCCAAGAGTTTGATGGATAAGGATCTCCAGGGGATGATCAAGGGTTGCCTTTTTCAGATCATCGATCACTTCACCGAGGAATTTTTTCTTTTTGATCAAGAGTTTATATTCTTCGACGGCAGCTTTGATTTGCTTTTCATTCAGCCGAGTTCGGGCTGTTACCAGGATCTCTTCAAAATTGGATCCAGCTGATGGCTTTTTAGGGGGTTTGGGTCTTGGTGGAGATGGTTCCACTGGCGGTGCTGTGGTTTCAACGGATGGCTCAACTATTGATTCTTCATCGGGGGTGGCTGCCTCAATGAATACCTCTGGTTTGAGGATCTCTATCGTTTGCTCGTCGATAATCTCAGGCACATTTTTCAGATCAGAGATATCCTGGAACGGACCATGTTTTTCCCTGTAAGTCACAATACCTCGAGCAACCTGGTGGCTGATGCCCAGGATGGACTCAAGCTGCGAGATTGCTGCTTGATTCAGATTAAGCGGTTCTCGCGTGGGTTTAGGAGCATCCGATGCAGCGAGCCAGGTATATTCCTCCTCTTCCTCCCCAGGTAGTTGGTTTTCCGTATCAGCCTCTTCAGGCTCTTCTCCTTCAGCGTAGCCGGCCAGCCAATCGGGTATTTCAACTTCCTTTTCCTCGCCGCCAGCCAGTTCGTCGGTATAGAAATCTCCCTCGAGGGGGGATGTGGCTTTCATCCAGGGAGGCTCTGCTTCTGTCGGTTCGCCTTGCTTTTCCTCCTCGGCTTTCGACCAGTCCGGGATATCTTCTTCAGTGGTTTTAATCTTCTCTTCGATTTCCAGATCGGCTAACCACCCTTCATCGCTATCACCGAAATCCTTGATATCTTTTGCTGCTTGTTCCTGGTTGCTTTCCGCAGCTTCTCGTTCGAGGTCGGCTAACCAGCCGCTGGTATCTTCCTCATCTGTGGATGGCTCAGGTGAGAGGGAGGGTTTGCGGTCAGCTGAGAGCTTTTCAAGCCAGAGCATTGCGGTTGTTTGGGGATCTTCCTCATTCTTAAGGTCCTCCATCCACTTTGGAATAGAATCACCTGGATCCAATTCGTCGGTATACCGTTTGATTTCGCTTTTAATGTCTACCTCTTCGCCTTGGTTAACAAACTGCTGCAGCCAAAGAACAGCGGTTTCTTGGGGATCCTCTTCTTCCTTTAGGTCTTCCAACCAATGAGGAACATCTTCATCGCTTTTGAACTCTGATGTGTCTTGGAGTCTTTCTAGTATGCCTCCGGAGACGATTGTTTCATCAATTTGCTCATCAACACCTTCTATAAATGAGACATCTTCATCAGAAGAAAGGTCATCCGCGGGTAAGCTTAGATCGATAGCTGGGGAAGATGTTTCCCGGGCAGGCGGGCGCTCGACCTGATCCAGCTTTGAAAGCCAATCTGATTCTTCCCGCTGCTTTTCTTCTGATTTATTGAGAAAATCGAGTTCGGCTTCGTTTAGATCGCGGTCTGATTGGCGGATAGCTTCTTCCAGGGAAAGGGACGGATCTTCCTCGTCATCGCTGAGTTCTGCCAGCCAATCTGGCAGTTCGTCTCCTTCCCCTTCAGTTTCTTCATCTGTGAAGTATTTGGCTGTTTCCAATTCAACTGCAGACGCGCTGGGGGGAGATTCATCTGGAATCGGTTCGTTGAAATCATAATCGCCCTCAGGAGAGGGTTCCTCCCGGGTGCCAGTCAGATCGTCCAGCCAATCCATTGTTTCGCCTTCTACCGAAACGATTTGCTCTTGGGAAGGTTGAGATGGTCGTTCGTCTAATTGGTCAAGCCAGTTGTCTGTATCTCCAAAATCATCTTCAGCTGATGGGGTTTTGAATTCTTCAAGAGATTCAAACTCATCCTCTGCAGGCTGTGCCTCGGTTTCTATTTCATCCGACTCACCGATCTTGGAAAGCCAGTCTGGAATTTGTGTGTTTAGGGTTTCATCATTCGGTGAAACGGCCTCCGTCTCCAGGATATCATCCGATGAGGGTGCTGAATCATCGTAGATCGGTTCTTCAGCCGCGATTTCACTCAGGTCAGGCTCAATTCCTTGTGTTGGCTCTCTAAAAGCGCTTTCTGAATCTGGTTCAACGCCTTCGAGGGCAGGCTCCTCACCTTGCAGGTTATCAAGCCATTCGAGTCCTTCAGATTTTTCGCCTCCATCCGAGGCGCTGTCCTCAA
>Ga0272443_10007510_pt1 | contig 10379 bp, 11 predicted proteins | sample SSMAcet12_FD_193581 | JGI IMG/M metagenome (GOLD analysis project Ga0272443, IMG submission 193581) | Marine sediment archaeal communities from Little Sippewissett salt marsh, Falmouth, MA, United States - SSM-Acet-12 | ecosystem: Environmental > Aquatic > Marine > Wetlands > Sediment ... | reverse complement strand
AAAAACTGCGGACATGATTTCTATTCCCTTAACTGTGGGTGGAGGAATCAGGTGTATCACTGACATCCAGAATGTTCTCTCCAGCGGCGCAGACAAAGTTTCTGTAAACACTGCGGCAGTAAGGGCTCCTAATCTTGTGAAGGAGTCAGCTGATGTTTTTGGTAGCCAATGTATTGTTGTTGCTATAGACGCCAAACGAGTCTATGTGGACAGTGATATAGATGACAAGACGGTTGTAGATACGCCCAAGGGAAAGTGCTGGTGGGAAGTCTACGTTGAAGGCGGAAGAGTGCCCACAGGAATAGATGCTATGGCGTGGGCTAAAAAAGTCAAAGATTTGGGTGCAGGGGAGCTGCTGCCAACGAGCATGGACTGCGACGGAGTGCAAACGGGTTATGACATAGAGTTGACGCGAACAATGAGCCGAATAACAAATCTGCCTATAATTGCGAGTGGAGGCGCCGGAAACCTTGAGCACATCTATGAGGTTTTGACTGCAGGAGACGCTGACGCTGCCTTAGCTGCCTCAATATTTCATCGTTCTCAATATTCTGTGGGAGAAGTTAAAAGATACCTCGCCGACAAAGGAGTTACCATGCGACTAGTTTAACAAGGGGTTGAAATGTTTGGTGCTGAAACTTAACGAAAGTGAAATTGAGGCTTTCATACAGAAAGTGGACTTCAAGAAGGGAAACGATCTTGTTCCTATCGTTGTTCAGGACGCGTCAACCAACAGGGTTTTGATGCAGGCTTACATGAATGAGGAGGCGTTACGGTTGACTTTTGCTAGCGGTAAAACTCATTTCTGGAGCAGAACCAAGGGCAGAATGTGGATGAAAGGCGAAGAATCTGGGCACTATTCACTGGTACAAAATGCATTTCTGGACTGTGACAACGACGCGATTCTGATTAAGGTTCAGCAAGTAGGTCCAGTCTGTCACACTGGCGAAGAATCATGCTTCTTCAAGCCCATAGAGCCAGAGGATGGAAAAGCTGTTGATGCAAAGATGCTTGAACGACTTTTTGAGGTCATAAAAGAGCGCGTTCGGAACCCAAGCGAAAAATCGTACGTTTCCCGTTTAACTGCCAAAGGAGAGGATGCTGTTCTTCAGAAAATTGGCGAAGAAGCAACGGAAGTTATTCTCGCAGCAAAAACGAACAATCCTGATGAGACAATATACGAAACCGCGGACGAAATTTTTCACCTCTTAGTATTGCTCGCCCAAAAAGGCATCCCTCTCAACAGCATCTTCGAAGAACTAGACCGCCGACATAAAAGCAAAACAGAAAAGCCACAAAACTGACACCGAATACTCCAAATTTCTGATTTGTTTAGATTCCACTTGTGTAGCTATTTTAAAACCTGAAATCGGAATGCTTATATTGAGTGCTTTTGTTTTGCGTTGTTTATAACAGTGTGATATGAGGGATTTGGATGGCTGGTGAACGTTTTTGTTCAAGCAGAAAATTTGTCCTTAGTTTCCGAGGACACCAACTCTAAATTTTATCTAGAAAAAATACGTCTTCTTAAACAGAAAATCGGGAAAACACCGTTAGTGCACATCGACAACGTCAACGGTAGTTCTATCTATGCAAAACTCGAATACTACAATCCCCTGAGCCACTCCGTTAAAGACCGTCCTGCAGTCTACATGCTGGAAGCCGCAATAAAACAGGGCTTAGTTACCTCAGAAGACTCTACCTTTGTTGAAGCTTCTTCAGGAAACCTTGGAATCGCCTACGGCAGAGCAGGAAAATTTTTGGGACTTAAAACCTTGATTGTGATACCGAGTGTCGTCGGCGAAAAAACATACCAAAGAATCAGCCAAACAGGAACAGCCGTAGAAAAGACTCCTGACGGCTACTGCCCATTAAGAAACGAGCGAGACGGGGCCATAGCAAAAGTCAAGGACATGTTCTTGGATGACCCAAACACTATTTGGCTGGACCAGTACAGTAATCAAAACAATTTCCGAGCCCACATTGAAGGAACAGGACCAGAAATTTGGCACCAGAGCGAAAAAAGAGTAACAAGTGTTGTGTTGGGCGTTGGCACAGGTGGCACAATGGTGGGCATCAGCCGCTACCTTAAGGCAGAGAACCCTGAAATAGAAACTGTGGCAGTTCAGCCTCAAGAGAATCATCACATTCAGGGACTACGTAACTTCGGCGAATCACTGGAACCTGAAATAGTGCGCAGAAATAGAGATACAGTTGACGATTGGACAAGAGTCAGCGACAAAGACGCTTTCGAATCTACGGCTTACCTGTGGAAAAAAGGCTACCTTGTAGGTACCTCGTCTGGCCTCAATTACTTTGCTGCAAGAAAAATTGCAAATGAAAACAAGGGCTCGACTGTGGTGACCCTATTTCCGGATACATGCCTTAACTCATTCAAGCTGATGCAGGAATACATTGTGGCAAAAAGCTTTTAGAAAACCCTTGAGAAGCTTTACTGACCAACCTTCAGGCTGAATTACAATGAGCTGGGAAAAAACACTAGATCATTATGGCGCAATCATTGAAGAACGCCTCAAAACGTTTCTGAATGAAGCTGGGGAAGAAGCATCAGACTACCACTCCTTCATTGAGAAGATTTACGGTGATATTGAAGAATATATCCTCAGAAAGGGCAAACGATTGGCTTCCTGTAGTACTCTCCTAATCTACAAGGGCTACGCCGGAAAGGTTGACGAAAAAATCTTGAATGTCTGCGTTGGAATAGAGCTGTACCGCCACGCGATTCTGGTTCACGATGACATGGTTGACCTGGACCAACAAAGAAGAGGCGGAAGCACGTTGCACAAAAAATTTACAGACAGCTACAATCCATATGATAATAGATTCGGGGAAGCAACTGCCGTTTTTGCAGGCAACATCGCATACGAACTTGGGGTCCAAGCCATACTTAACTCTGGTTTTTCAGAAAAGACAGTTAATAGACTGATGCTCCTTTTTTCTGATGCGTACCGTGCCGTTAATGAGAGCCAAATCCTTGATCTACTTTTCGAACATAAGGACGTTGATGTTGTGGAGTGGCGTGTTATGGCAGGCAAAAGAGCTGCTTCCCTCTTCAAACTCACGTTACTTGTGGGTGCAATTCTAGGAAATGCCCCCGAGAAGGACCTGAAACTGTTAGAGGAAGCAGCTGAGAACATGGGATACTCTTTTGATATCCAAGATGACATCATTGACAGTTTCGCTCCGAAAGAAGAGTACGGTAGGTCACCGTGTTTAGACATCTCCAAAAACAAGAAGCCCCTCCACGTGATTTATGCTCTGAATTCAACAGATCAGGCAAAATCTGAGGCTTTGAAATGTCTTTTAGGCAAGGAGTTCCTCAGCTTCGGAGAGATTGATTTGATAAGAAAGCTGCTCAGGGAAAGCGGAGGACTCGATGCAGCAAAACAAGAATCAAGAAAACATGCGGAACAGGCTAAGATGTTCATATTTAAAACAAGTCTGACCAAGGACGTTAAAGAATTCTTTAGTTGCTTCATCAGTTACATAGAAGACAGCCTAAATTGGTACAATTAGAAATTCACATGAATTGAGATTGTGGTTACAACAGCTTTCTATTATGTATAGTTTGTGATTTCTGGTTTGGTTGGGGTTTTGCTTTCCTTTCCAAGGGATTCTGAGAAACTCCAGAATGCCACTAAAGCGAAGAAACAGACGTTAAGTATGAGACCTATCGATGTTTCCAGCAACAGGGTCGTAGCTTGGGGATTATACATTAACAGCCAGGTATAGACTTCTGTGTCTGGGTTCCAAGTATACATCCACTTACGGCCATCCGCGTATTCACTAATGTCTGGAATTGCAGTCCCCAACTGAAAAACCACTATCAGTATGGAAATAATGCTAATGGCAAACAGAAGCTTGTTTTGTATTTTCATTTTCTTTTCCTCTGTAGCTTGTTGTTAGTGTTCCATATACTCGTGTTGTGAATAAATAATTTGCGTGAAAACAACAGCTTCAAACAGGTCTAATCTTTTCAAACTATTATGCTTCATTTTTTCCCCACAGCTAATTACCTTTTCATGATCTAGTTTAGCTTTAACTTTTTCCGGCTTTTCACATTTTTTGCTAACACAAAAAGTTCCTTTTAGGTGGCAATGCTTAACAATAGATTATGTGTTAATATTCATGGGGAAAGATTTGAAAGCGAGATACCAAGTCTATAAGGATGTTAGAAAAAAGTATAGATTTCGACTCCGAGCAGCAAACAACAAGATTGTGGTCGTTAGTGAGGCTTACGAAAGCAAACAGGCTTGTAAACAAGGAATTGAAGCAGTTAAGAAAAACTGTGGAGCAGACATGGAAGATTTAACAACCATAAAAAGTAATGAAAAAAGAACCGAAAAGGTTGTAGAACATTGTACTGGCATCGAAGAGACAGGAATAGTAATGGCATCTCCTCCCAATGTTGTAGAGTCTGGCTCAATTGTTACTTTTGAAGGATCGCTAATTAATAGTGAAACAGGTGAAGGAATAGAAAATGCTAAAATCAACATATTAGAACACGATCGATCTTTTTTGGCTGATAAGGTGTTAGCCTCTGGTGTAACGGAGAAAGATGGTAGTTTCAATATAAATTGGAAATCCTACCAAGCTGATTTTTGGGATGACTCAGTAGAAATATATTCACAGTTTATAGGAAAAGGCAGCTGTAAACCATCACGAAGTGCAAATTATCGAATACGAGTTGTGTAGATTAGCACCCGCAATTAGGAAACTCCAATTAATGTAAGTTACACACTCTCAAATGTATAGTGCGCAAAGCCTAAGTAAACTAGTAACTTGGTAAAATCTTGATGGAGACAGCAAAATTAGAAAACCTGCGCGCTCAGTTACTATCTCATGGTTGTTTCTGAGTAAACTTTGGAGATGGCTGTTCCATATATTGCCAATAAGGTAATCAGGTAAATCCACAACAATAAGATCATCAACACCCCTGCGGCACCTGTTACTGATGTGACCGTGAATACCTCTAGTATTGCTCCAATAACATAGTTAGTTATTGTGAAAATTCAACCAGTAAAAACTCCTGCAAATTTTACATCTTTCCATTGAATAGAACGATTAGGAATATACTTGTAAATAATCATAAACAGTAGAGTTGCCAATACTTGAGATAAAATGAACTGAATTATTTGTATTAGAACAAAAATTGTGTTTGAAGCAAATGGAACAAATGTTAACGTGATGAAATCCAACAAGAACGTTGTTATTCCAGTCCAGACTATAATTGTCAATCCAAGTACTGAAATTAATAAAAATGGAAAGAGTTGACGTCTTAATCTCTTTTTTGAATTAAATTTTATTTGTGTAACTTCCCAAATTTCGTTCATTGTATTTTGTAAGACTCCAAATGCACCTAAAGTTCCCATTAAAGTCAAAACAATAGTGATAATCGATGTTACGATTGAATTAAACGGAGTTGCTACCGTTTCTAAGATTTGTTGGAATAGATTAGCGATAGCCGGTCCCACAATGGTGGTTATCTACTGCATTAGAGTTTGAAAAGAATTAGTTTCACCAAAGAGTTGCGAGAGAATCAGCATTATGATGAGAAAAATGCATAGAAGGGGCATTATTATGAAATATGCTAGTGAAGCTGCGCGTAGTGAGGCATGATTTTCAAACAATCTAATAAATGCAGACGTTAGAATTTCAACAATTAGCTTTTTTTATGTTTTTATCAACCGTTTTTCTATAGTCTAATCTATTTAGTGTCGATTGTTAAGTTTTTAGCCAAACCCAATAGCTTTTAAAAACAAGTTTTACATATTTTGACTAGGTATATCAACTGGATATTGTAAACCAGAATTGTGGTTATCAGTATTTTTCGGAAAAAAGTGTGCAGCTTAAGATTGAGGTTGCTCGCGCGCGCGGTGATTCAGTGCTTGTGTAACAAAAGTAATTGTTGGTTTTTTGTATCCCATTTCTGAGATACCTAAACTTGGCTTTCCGCTATCGAAAGATGCGCTGAGGCATCAAAATAATTTAGTAGGGAAGTTTTTTCCCTTTTTTTATTCTTGTGGTCTGCTTAGGTACACCCAGATTACCACAAAGAATGTAGTTATCAGTGCACCTGCTAGCCCGGATATGATCCACTCTGCTGAAGCGAACAGTAGCGGGAAATTAGCCACTAGCCAAGGCCATACTGTTTGGTAACCGAGGTTGGCTGCTATTCCGCCAATGAAACCGATCAGGGCAAATGTTCCCAATATTTTTATTCTATCACCCATTCCTTTCACCTTAGTTTTAAATGTTAAATCTTCGAGCTTTTGAGTCTAACTTACACAAAACTGTGTATTTTGGCATATGCGCCCCATCTCTCTTTCAATACTAGATTTAAAGCTCAAAACGGCGTCAGATGGGGTACATTGTGTCTGATATATATGTAGATAATCGTTGCATGTTAACAACGTAATAATATGCTTTAAACACACCTCCTTGCGTGAGGAAATTAAAATGTCAGAAAAATTTGCAAAAAAATGGGGAGAAGGAGTCAACGAGACGCCTCTCAGCAATAGAATTAAGGACGCTGTTCGCCCTCCAGGTCCTTTGAAACCACGACTAGATTACGCCGTAAAAAGAATGGAGATGCAGATTCAGCGCTTAGACAAAGCCGCAGACCGATTTTCAGAACGTGACAAGTCAATTTTCGCCAAAATTGTTGAAGCATACACAAAGCATGACATGGCACGTGCAAACGTATTTGCCAACGAACTAGCTGAAATACGAAAAATGGAAAAAATGATCATGCACGCTAGGCTCGCCCTAGAACAAATCGTTCTCAGACTAAGCACAGTTTCAGAACTTGGCGACGTAGTCAGCACTCTGGCTCCAGCAGTCAGCGTATTACGAACTGTCAAGACTGGAATGTCAGCAGTGTTCCCAGAAGCAGAACGCGAAATCGGCAGCATCGGAAACCTACTCAGCGGAATCATCATGGACGCTGGTTACAACACAGGCATGAACATCGACTTCCAGACTGCAGGCGACGACGCACAAAAGATCTTGACTGAAGCAGCTACAGTTGCAGAAGCAAAAGTCAAAGAGAAATTCCCCGACTTGCCTACGGGCATCCCATCATTTGGCGAATCCCTACAAGAGTAGGGTTCTGCCAATACTACGGATGTACATTGGAATAAGGAGGTGACACTGTGTCAAAATCCATTTCCAACCCATTTCTTTTTGTTGGAAAACAAATAAAGGATGAATATGGAAGGCAAATCGGTCGAGTAGCGTCATTCAAAGTAACGCCCACAGGTCGAATAGACGGAATCTTTGTTGAGCATGGAGACGGAGAATTTCTTAGCTACTCCAGCGACCAAATAAAAATTAACAACGGAGACTTGGTGATTTCGCCGACACTCAAACTGAAAGCCAGCTCGCTCTGTAAAGAAATTCCATTGATTTGGAGAAAAGACCGGGCATTAAATGAGCTTGTGGAAAAGAAGAAAATTCCGCCTGAAATGTATGATGATTTACACAGGACTTTTGAAGGGGCTTTAGATCAGCTAAAGGAAAACGCCAAAGGTCTAACGGACGAAATTGAGACTGAGATTACACGATGCAACACGCAGATTCACTCGCTTCACTCAGCATTGATAAATTTGGAGATTGAACGTGAAATCGGCAGATTGAATGGCGAATCATACGAGAAAGCTTTGGGCATAATACAGTGGGGACTAAAAGGAGTAAACGCAGAAAAGAGTGACTTAGAAGTTCTGAAGAGCAAGTTATCCAACCTTCTTTTGGGTGACACTACTCAAAGTGCACCTGAAGTGCCTCTTCCACCAGTAAAAAATCCAGAACCAACAGCGGAAATTCCAGAAGCACCTGCTCCTGTTTCTTCAAATCTTCCAGAACCCCCAGTAGTTATACATGTGCGGAATACTAGCAAACCCAGTTCGTAATCTTTTAGGTCTGTGAGGGACACTCCATCAAAAACCCTTTCCGCACCCCCCCTAATTTTGATCAAATAATTGTTACGGCAGTGCCGAAACTAAAGTCTCAACAGTTTAAACTAGGTCAAGTCGTCATTAAACTTACCACAAGAGACAAAATTCTTTTCAAAACCTGCGCAACGGCTCTACAAGAAAAAAATAATGAACGCGCAGCAATCTTTGCTAACGAGCTTTCGGAAATAAGAAAACTAACCAAAGTCATTTATCACACTCAAATTCTTGTAGAACGCATCATATTACGGCTAGAAACCCTCAAAGAATTCAATGCAGCCTTTTCAGACTTGAAACCCGTTCTAACCAACCTCAAATCGGTAACCAAAAGCCTTAGTACCTTCATGCCCCAGATGGCAATCGAAATGGAAAGGGTGAACGAAAGCATATTCGAGGTCATATCCATGTCCAAAATCGACGCCGACAAACTTGAAGTGCCAACTGACGTTAAGACTCCAGGCGGCGAAGAAGTCCTTGCAGAAGTCGCCGATTTTCTAGAGGAAAAACTGACCGAACAACTTCCAACGCCTCCAGTCTCTGCTCCTGCCCCTGTCATGGAAACACCTCAGCCCCAACCGACACAAAAAGTAAGGAAGATGGTTGCCCTCACCGCTTCATGTTCAGAAGTTTCTGAGCCAAGGCAAAACCAGCAGTTTGTAGCCTTCAAAGACATAGAAGTGAAACGGATTGCATTAACGGTTAACGAAGATTTAGAGCAGTCAGTTTTGGAGTATGCAAAGAAACGTGAAGGCCAGCTTGACATTGGTGAATGCGCTAATGAGTTGAAGGTTGCGTGTAACGAAATTGAAAAGGCTCTAGAAACTTTGGGTGTGAAAGGCAAAATCAAGATTGCGTCGTGACTCACATGAATGCTTCACAAGAACTTGAACAAGCAGCAACGAAATATGCTATGGAGGCTGTCCGCCTTGACAAACAAGGGTCAAAGGGGATGGCAATTACGATGTACCAGAAGGGTATTTCAACGCTTCTGAAGCTGGTTAGGTTGTATCCGAATTATGGGCTTAACTCTGTTTACATTCAACGTGCACAGGCGTATCAAGAGCGTATAAAGGCTCTACAAGGAGGAGGACCAGTGCAACCAATTCAACATGTTCAGCCCCAAACCGAACGAACCGTGGAGATGTCTGATCAGCCACCACCTGCAGAAGCAGCACAGGGCGGCGATGGAAAAGCAAGCTATGATGAACTTGTGCTCCAAGAGAAACCAAACGTAAACTGGGACCAAGTTGTAGGCTTAGATACTGCCAAAAAAGCCATCAAAGAAGCCATAGTTTACCCCGTTGAGAGACCAGACCTATTTCCCTTAGGCTGGCCTCGAGGAATACTTCTTTTCGGTCCTCCAGGATGCGGAAAAACTCTGCTTGCAGCTGCTGTGGCAACAGAAATTGACGCGGCTTTCGTCTCAGTGGACGCCGCTTCGATTATGTCAAAGTGGTTAGGTGAGGCTGAAAAGAATGTTGCACAACTGTTTAATCAAGCTAGAAAAACTGCGAGCAATGGACGCCCCGCAATTCTGTTCATTGACGAGTTGGATTCACTGATTGGAATGCACTCCAACGAGGTCGGCGGAGAAACCCGTGTTCGCAACCAGTTTCTCAAGGAGATGGACGGCGTCATGGACAAAGGCAAGAACATCCATGCATACGTCATCGGAGCCACCAACAAACCATGGGCTCTGGATTGGCCCTTCATACGAAGATTCCAGAAGCGAATTATGGTACCACTGCCCGAGCACGCAGCCCGACTAAACATGCTCAAGCTATACACGGGGCACCTGAATATGTCCAAAACAGTGGACTTGGACGAGTTTGCTAGAATTACAGCCGGATTCTCTGGGAGTGACATACGGGACATTTGTCAGTCAGCTCACCTGCGGGTAATCGGTGAACTCTTTGATTCTGGTAAAGCAAGTGACAAGCGCGCTAAGCCTAGACCTCTATCATTAGACGATTTCAAGGGCATTTTAGAGGATAGAAAGCCCAGCGTATCTCCGAGGATATTATCAACCTATAAAGAATGGTCTGATGCCTTCAAAGCACTATAAAATGAAACAAGGAGGATAACAAACTTAAAACATGGTGGTCTTGGAAAGGTTCAGAGAGGTGTTAATTATTTCTGACAACCGGGAAATCTCCTTTCTCTCTTCTCAGCCTTCCTTTCTGAACCCCAGAAAGCCACCAAAGTTTGTTAGTCTCGTGACAGCCGCTTGATAGCGATCGAAACCTTCTCTTCCCCTTTTATTTCTACTCCTTTCAAACTTGCGACCATGCCAAGAACCGCATTTCTGATTATGTCCTGAACAAAGTCGCTTAATGGCAAGAATTTTCCATCTACCTGTATTGTAATTTTTTTGCTTCGCTTCCGTTTTCGTTCCACTGGCTCCTC
>Ga0272443_10007509_pt1 | contig 10380 bp, 4 predicted proteins | sample SSMAcet12_FD_193581 | JGI IMG/M metagenome (GOLD analysis project Ga0272443, IMG submission 193581) | Marine sediment archaeal communities from Little Sippewissett salt marsh, Falmouth, MA, United States - SSM-Acet-12 | ecosystem: Environmental > Aquatic > Marine > Wetlands > Sediment ... | reverse complement strand
AGTAGCATTGAAGTTCACAGTTGCTGGGTCTCCATCAACAACCCAGTTATTAAACACAACTGTTTGTTGAGTATTGGCATTAAATGATAGTGTTCCACCAATGTTTGTAAAGTTTTGGGTGCTTGTATGAGAATCATTATCATCTAAGCGAATTGTAAAATCGTTATTTATTGCGGAAGTACCATTATTTCTTAATATCATACTTACCCAATAAGTTCCATTGTTACATGAGGGTGTCATCGAAACTAATTGCAAATTAGCATTAGAATACGATGCAGTATTTGTGTTGTCATCTCCTTTAAGTTCACAAATTAACTCTCCTGGATCTACAGTAGCTGAGAAGGATACTGAAGCCGGGTCGCCGTCAAATGTCCACGGTGAAAATGTTACTATCCCTGTTGTACCTGATGAAGCTAGAGAAAATGTAACTGTTTCATCAACACTATTACCATCGTTATCTTCTAATCTAACAACAGCATCAGTTATTGTCCCGCAGCCATTATTATTAACAACTACATCAATAGAAGCAACACCATCGCTAACGCAACTTGGTGTTATCGAAGAAACTCTAAGATTTGGAAATGTAAGTTCCTCAGTAGCTGAAGCAGTATTATTAACATCGGATAATTCACAAATTTCATTATTAAAATCTACTGTGCAAGCTATATTTGGGAAGTTGCACACAGCGGGTTGTGCTGAAAAGTCTCGATCCCAGTCAATAGTAACAGAGGAAGAGCTATTCGCAGCTATAGGAAGTGTACCCCCAAGATCAGCATTATAATATGACTGGTCGCTCCAGCTCTAGCCATCTTCTACAGCTATTACAAAATCAATATCAATAGGGTTATCTGTAACATTGTCAATCGAAACAACCATGCTCGCATCAAAATCTCCATCATCTAAACAAGTTATAGTAGGAGCTATTGATATAGCAGCGATATCTTGAGTTTCAAACGTAACTGTAGATGAGTTATCAATATTTGTTACCTCGCATATATCTTCATCGTAATCAACTGTGCCACTGAATTCTACAATTGCTGGGTCTCCATCAACAACCCAGTTATTAAACACAACTGTTTGTTGAGTATTGGCATTAAATGATAGTGTTCCACCAATGTTTGTAAAGTTTTGGGTGCTTGAGCGAGAGTCATTATCATCTAAGCGAATAGCAAAATTATTATTTATAGCAGCAGTACCACTATTTCGTATTACCATACTTACCCAATACGTACCATTGCTACATGACGGTGTCATCGAAACTAATTGCAAATTAGCATTAGAATACGGTGCAGTATTCGTGTTGTCATCTCCATCAAGTTCACAAATTAACTCTCCTGGATCTACAGTTGCAGAGAAGGATACTGAAACCGGGTCGCCGTCAAATACCCACGGTGAAAATGTTACTATCCCTGTTGTACCTGATGAAGCAAGAGAAAATGTAACTGTTTCATCAACACTATTACCATCGTTATCTTCTAATCTAACAACAGCATCAGTTATTGTTCCGCAGCCATTATTATTAACAACTACATCAATAGAAGCAACACCATCGCTAACGCAACTTGGAGTTATCGAAGAAATTCTTAGATTCGGTGTTGCATAAGAATAACTTGTTGTAAATGTATTACTTGCATTCGTACTTTCGCAAACATCGTGATCTCCATCAACAGCTACTTCAATATTTGGATAACTGCATGTAAAAGGATCTGTTACAAAAGTTCTATTCCAAGGAATATCCACTGTTACAGAAGCACCAACATTAATTGGCAATGTACCACTAAGATTGGCATTAAAGTAATGCTGAGAAGTCCATCCCTCTCCATCATCTATATTGATGAGGAAATCATCAGAGCTAGTTATTGGTCCATTTCCTATATTTGTAATTTCAACTGATACAGTACCGCTAAAGTTGCCATCGCTATCGCATTCAATCAGTGGCGTAATATCTGATACAGAAATATCTGGATATGGATTATCAAAGCTATAAGTAAATGAATTATTCGCAGTACATTCACAATTTGTATTTGTAAAATCAACAGTTGCATAAAATTCTACGGTTGCAGGAGTAGTTTGGCTAAGCCAATCCGAAAATTCAATGTCAGTATTTGCCCCTTGTACAAGACCGGTTACGTTTTGATTGGCTGAATGTCCTTGGTTGTCTTCCAATCTTAGAGTAAACGCACCTGTTGTGTTTCCACATCCATCATTTTCAATATTAACGGTTACGTCAAGTAGCCCGTCATCAGAGCAAGATGGGGTTATATAATTTATTTTCAAATCTGGTAGCTGCGGTGTAAAGTTTTCATTATAAGTATTGTTAGTTTCGTTACATTCACAAATTTCTTCATCCGCATCAACCGTTGCTACTAAGGCATAAGCAGCGCAGCTATTGCAATCTAAATTCCAACCAGATGCATCAATAGTAATATTTCTATTTGTGTTTATTGGCAATGGAGTGCTTGATTCGCCAGTTCCAGTCCATGTCCCATCAGTAACGCTAACGGTAAAAGTACCAGCAGTAGAAGTTCCTGTATTTCGAACTCTAACTATAACGGAACCATTAAATATTCCATCGTCTCCATCACAAGTGATATTTGCTGTAATATTATTTGCTATCAAATCGGGAATTCTTACAGTTGCTACGGGTGAACAATCGGAAGCTGTATAAGAGCAATCATAATCTGTTGTTACGGGGTCATTATCAACGGCATCACCTGTTGTTCCACATCCCCAAAACGCACATACATTATTTTGACGTAAGGCGGCGCTGCAATCATCTTGGGGGGATCCGTCTGGGTTCAAAGTGGCTTCTAAACTAAATGTCTCTGATGTATTAGCAGCCAAATTATTAAACTCCCAAGCATAAGTAGACCCGCCAATATTGGAAATAGTTGCACCCGAAACAGTTGTTGTAAAACTACCAACTTCATAATCTAACCAATCGCCGAAAGTATCTTCTACTCTTACTACTTCAGCATTTCCATCACCATTATTAGTAACAGTAATTGTCCAAGAAGCAGCCGTTCCACAATCTACACTTTGATTTACAGGTGTTTTCGTAACAACAATGTCTGGCTCTAATGCAGTTATTTCTTGTGTGTCGTCTGTTGAGTATTGCTCTAATCCACAGCAGTCATAAAAATAAAGCAATAATTCCACATCATCAGTTACATAGCAATTAGAAGCTAGCTCGAATTGCAATACATAAGTATCATCGCCTCCGTCGGCTTGTAAAACATCTATCAGATCAGTAGCTGAACTTGTTAGGTCGCCAAAAACTAAATCATCACCATCTATTGTAGGATCAACAATTCCCACAGGTGTTCCTGAATCATCGGTACCAAGAATTCCCTCAGCCGTACCAGTATTGTAGCTAAGCCCTTCGGGAAGAGTAATGACAAAGTCCAAATCGTTAGCATTTGTTGGTCCAGTATTGCTGAACACGATAGTAACTTCAGTAGCATCATCACAAGCATTTATACTTGTTGGATCTATTGCAAAGTCAACATAGCCAACTGTTGGCTCGCGTGTTTCATCGCGAGAAGCAGTAACTTCAACTGAATTTAAGCATAAGCCATCATCTGGTGAATCTACTCCTGGTTTTGTGTCAGAATCTCCATCAGCCGTGCCACAGCCCCACCAAGCTTTAACTGTATTATTTAAGTCCTCATCGCAAGTGCCATCCTCGTCTGCTGTTACTGTAAAAGTAGCGGAAGCATTATGAGGCAGATCAATAACTTCAAAAGCCACTACTTGCCCAGTTATTGTACCATTATCGGAGCAATATGTGTCATCACCATCAGAAGAAATATTATCAAAGCCATCTCCAACTGTATCTTCTAACCATAGAATTGGTAGAGTATATCCACTCGTATTTGTAACTTCTATTTCCCATGTTACTGTTTCATCACAATAGATTGGTTCATCAGCTCTAGTTTTTGTGATTTCCACGACTGGAGCAAGATAACCAGATGAAAATCTACTAATAGATGTTGAGAACACTTGACTGCATGGATTCTTATAACTCGTAGACAAGTCAATATTTCCGCCGGTATAATCGCAAGCGATTTCCAGATCGTACTCTATCTCAATGAATTGTCCTGGATCAAGAGAAGCAAAACTCGATATTTCCGTTTCAGTCCATTGCAATGGAGAAGTCAGAGAATTAGGATTATAAGAAGCGTTAGGTCCGTTCCATGAACCTGCATCTATTCTCCATCTTGTTGAACCAGGTACATATAACATACCGGTTGGCAAGATTAGATTTGACTCCAAATTGTAACAAGTAGTCTGTCCAGAATTTTTTAAAATGATAGAGCCAGTTGGGCTCGAGCAAGCTTGTAAGTCTCCAGAAGGAACAATAGTATTTGAATTGATCAATTTTTGTGTGGGAATATTAACAATAGAATTATCGCTTACAGGCACTTGGCAATCTACTCCAATACACCCAAAAGAAGTAGTAGCCACATTCGTAAGATTATCGCATGCGATTACATCAGCAATAATTCTAATTTCATGTCTTACTCCAGGGCCAATTTCATCAAATCCAACTGTAACTCCATTAATAGCATTTGCATCATGGTCTTGGTCCGTAGTTGTGGTTGTCCCGCTATAACTTCCTACTACATTTACGCTTACGAAATCTAATCCAGCACCAAGTTCATCATCTAACCATACATTATTTGCAGTGCCAGTGCCGCGGTTTGTAATATATATCACCCATTCTACTTGATTAGTAGTGGCATAATATGTTTCGGGAGTTTTTTCAATTAGTAAATCTCCACTTAGTAATATTGTTGGTGCATCTGAGGCAGATACATTGCAAAGTTCATCAATTGAAGCATCATCAGTACATTTATCATCATAATAAGCAGTTAGAATAAGGTCTCCAATGCCTGTACATCTTTTTTGAACATCTAAGGTTATTGTTGCAGCATCGCCGTTACTCGTAAATGCGTCATTAAATGTCCAGACATAATCATCGCTAACTATTGATGGAGTACATGAAACTGGCGATACATCTCCGGTACAATTTGCTGACCCAGGATTTGTGGCATAATAATTTAATCCTGATAAAACTAATTTCACATCTTTTGGATTATAACTGGAAGTTTGTGTCAGCGTTATTGTAACAGTCTCAGTATCACATTTATCTAAAATCTCTGGCAAACCAGTTATCGAAACGGACATGGTAGGGCTGCCCACAGTTACCTGCGTAGCTTCGTGAACTAAGCCATTGCTTGCGTAACAGTTGGAACCACTCTGGCTTCCTATATTCAAGCAGGACCATGAATAAAAAGTAGAGCTGCCACATGCCGTTGTAGAATTTTCTGTAGAAAGATCATAAGATATAATTAGTTCCGTTCCAGCTAATGATGTGCTTGAAGCACCTGAGAAGTCAAGCTCTAATTTCCCACCTGGGGTATTATCAGTAACAATAACTCCTGTGCTAACATCTGATCCATCTAACTCAATAGTTAAATTGTCAACATATTCCATGTCATTGTCAGCATCTTCCAAGAATAGCAAATCTGATAATAATAATGGAGAACTTCCACCAAATGTATATGTGTTGGTAAAAGTAATATCCGTGCAACGTTCTGTGCTTGATGGAGAAGATGTTTTTTCAGAAGTCAAACCCTCTTCACATTCTATAGCGGTTGTTTCTGATGAAGAGGCAGACAATTCACAATCGCAGCAATCTGTTACAGTAGCTTCTACTGAATTTGTAAAAGTAGTATAGCAATAAGTTTCACATTCTGCAATAAGGGGAGCTTGCAAAACTAAAGTTTTTGATAGAGTGGCAGTGGGCTGATATGTCCAAGTTACTGTTCCGCCGGTTCCGCTGCCGTCATCAACCCATGTGCCACCGTCAGCATCTGTTACTGTAAATCCATCTGGGACAGTATTTTCAACAGTTACCAAACCGATGGTACTCGTACCGCAAGTTTCAGGACCTGAATAACTGGAAGTAACAGTATAAGTAACTTCATCGCCAATTTGAATAACTCCACCGGCTCCACTAACTGAAACAGACAAAGCACCAGCATTATTTGGAGGATTTAATTGACTCAGTTCTACTGGGGGATAAAACAAGTTATCGCATTCATCTTTATATAACTTTTGCCATAATAGTGCTTTTGATTGAAAAGCATCGCACCAATTATCATTATTCAATCGGAAACTCAAAGCATAATTACCACTCGGAGCAATAGGATTAGTTATTTCAAAACATTTTTCTGTCTCATTGTAAACACAACCTGCTGAAACATTGCTTACCCTTAGAGGTGAAAAATCTATTTCAGAGCAAACGTCAAAAGCAGTGCCATCTCCAACATTTGAAACAGTAAAGCTAACATCTACATAATCTTCGCAATAATCAAAAGAGATATCCGGTGGGTCGAATTCAATTAATGGATTCCTTACTATCCTTTGTATAGAAGCTCTTGCCGTGCCACCATCATCAGCGGTATTGAAGCAATCTGTTGTGGCATCGCAACCAAACCTAACGTCTGCTTTGTTGTCCAGATTCTCGCATTCGGTAACATCAGCTGTTATTGTTACTGTAACTTTATCTCCAGGTGCCATGGATGCTAAAGCAGGAACTTCCGTTGAACTCCAAGTTGTTATCTGCCCTGCATTTTGGCCACTACCTGTGCTGGACAAATAAGTCATACCAACTCCCAGTTCGTCAGTTATAATAACGTTCTCTATATAGCCAATGCCAGTATTTTCAACTTCAATATCCCAAGTTACATCATCACCCAACTCGGCAGCTACTACATTTGGCGTTTTCTTAATAGTTACTGCACCAGGGAAAACCATAATATTTAGCAAGCCAGTATTATCACAAACTGGAGTTCCGTCGTTCTCATAATCAATCAAAGTATTGAAAGAGCCGGAAACAGCATCGCAATCGGTTTCTAATTCAAATTTAACTTCAATTGTTTCTCCATTCGCCAGAGTAACAGGCGAGCCATTAAGATCATTAATATCCCAAGTTAGATTTGGAGTGCCGGGAGCTGTGCAATCACCAGCATAAATACCATTAACAGTTGGATTATTGACAGCATTGTCTCCCCCCGAATTAATATTCAACAAACTACTACTTCCAACATAAGTAAAGCCAGTAAGGTTTTCAAGTTGTCCAACAACAACGATATTAGTAACATCATTACCTGTGTTGTTTGTTAGTAGAATGGAATACTCGTTTGTTTCACATTGATTTACCATAAAATTGCCAGTAATATCAATACCGAGCCCTTGAGAGTATAAATTGAAACCTAATGCAAAAAACGCAATGAAGAAGATAGTTAGAAAATTTTTCACTACAATACCCATAAATTATATAATAATTATTTTATTTTTTTTCAATTTACAAAAAGTGAGATAAAATAAACTAAGCAAATATACTTATTTTTTGTGAATAAAAATACTAATTCATTTTATAAGATTGGAGTAATATGCAGTTTTATTATAATATATGTATAAAGAAGAAAATTATTCTTATGAAATATATTATGAAAATACTTTCATAATTCACATTAAACAATACTGTATTCTGATATATCAATGCAAATCCTTTCGTTTATCAGAATTATGTCGAGAGTTGTGAATATAAGTAACTTTTCAAAATTAAAATGCCTGACATATCAATAACATTTGTTATCGCTATGGCAGGCATAATTTGAATTTCTAAGTAGCTCTATGTTTATTCAGAATCTTCGGTTTCTTGATCTTCGCTTGCTTCTATCAATTCTCTTACTTTTTGGATTAGGTTATGCTCGTCGCCAGGTGCATAGCCACTATGCTCCCAAACTATATTGCCATCGCCATCACATAGGAAGGTATATGGAGGATTAGTTACGTTCATTATCCGCTTGAAATCACTATTTTCGTCGAGATATACTTCAAATTCCCATCCACGACCATTTACAAATGGAGCAACTCGCTTGCTGTTGCGGCTATCATCAATCGAAATGGCAATCATCTTCACACCAGTTTCATCCTGCCAATCTATATAAACATCATGTATACTTGTAAGCTCCGTGATACATGGCTTGCACCAAGTAGCCCAGAAGTTAATAATGAATGGCTTGCCGTCGTTATTTAGTGTTTGAGTGTCAATAGTTTCACCCTGAAGATTCTTAATCAGAGCAGAAGGAATATGCTTATTTTCCAGTGATAAAGAGATTGAGAATAAAAGTACCAGTGAGATGAAAACCATTGTCATGAATCTGAAAATTCTCATATTATTTCCCCAATTATTTTTTCTTAAAACAAAATTAACATAAATTAGTCTTTTTACAGAGATATAAAAGGTCAAATAGTTATTTTATTGTAAAAATTATGAGGAGACACATGAAAAAAGCATTACTCACATTAGCATCGTTTTTAATAATAACGGTATTCTTTTCTTTGAACGCAAGCAGCCAGAGCTTAGAGATATATAGTAATGAGATGGTTGATAACGGTAGTACTGAAACACCAGTTAAATTCTATGCAGGCATAAGGAATACTACGGATTTGCAACTAAGTATAAAAATAGATGTCAACTTCATTGATGTTGTGCCAGGGCATCAATTGGAGTGCTGCGCTGGAATAATGTGCTATCCACCAAAAACTGCTAGCTTTACTTTAGATGGATTACCACCAATTGCCCCAAATGCTTCTACTGAGGAACATTTCATGGAAGCAAAGCTATTACACGATGGAATAGTCGGAACTTCAAAAGTTGAGTTTGTGTTCTATCTATCTGACAATCCCGATGATAAAGTCAGTATTATAGTTGATTATCTCGTAGGCGAGGACGGAAAAAGTCTTGAGATATATAATCAGGAAATGGTAGATAATAATAGCAAGACAGACCCTATCAAATGGTATGCAGGCATAGCCAATAACTCTGATGAGACTAAAAATATTGAAATCGGTGTAAATTTTGTTAATCTAATATCTGGACATTCATTGCTATGCTGTGCAGGAATTGTGTGTCTTCCCGAGAAGACAGAGAACTTTAATTTGACTGGTTTGCCACCAATACCATCAAATGGTACTACTGAATCACATTTTCTGGAGGCAAAACTTATGCACAATGGCGAAGAAGGCACTTCCACAGTTGAATTCGATTTTTATGTCATTGATAATCCTGATGATAACGTAACAATAACCGTAGATTATACCGTTGGAGTAACTGGAGTAGTCGAACTTAAAGATTTTGCATATTTCGTATCGCAACCATACCCCAATCCATCTTCGGATGTGTTTTATGTTAGTTATGGATTGCCAGCAAACGCAGTAAACGCAAGCTTTGAAATGTTTGATATAAATGGCACGATAGTGAAATCTATGGAGCTAATGCCAGGCAGCAGCTTATTGAGCATTACTACAGGGAATTTGCCAAGTGGTAAATATTACTATAATATTCAATCGAACGGACATATTATTGAAAGCAATTCTATAGTGGTCGGACATTAAAATCTACTTGAAAATGCCTTTTCATTGGGCGTTTTCTTAAGTCATAATCTGGAAGACTATCAATTCTATAGACAACCGGCACTTCTCGCCGGTTGTCTTGTTTATATTCTAATGAATAAATTGACAAAGTAATTGATATTATTATTGATATTATTAGTTTTCGCATTTTAAATTCATTCTTTTAAACTTAGTACAAGTAGCTATGCCAGCTTACTATTACTGCTTCTTTCTTATCGTATATAAATTCAATTCAGATTAATATAGCATATCAAATCGCTAATCTGAATGCTTTTATCATAGCGCATTATGCTAAATATCATAGATTGATATTCGAATAATTAAACTGACAACTGATATATAAGCTATTTACCGATATATACAATCTTCCTCAAATAAGTTAAACCATGAATATTTATTGAAACATAATATGTGCCTGTAGAAATATTAGTTGGATTCCATGTAAATTCATGGTTGCCTGACTGCTTTAGCTCTGATCTTTCATCATAAACTTTTGTTCCTGCCATATCAAAGATGTCTATACCAACTTCTGAAGCATTCTCAAGATAATACTTGACTTTGATCTGCTCAGAAAATGGATTTGGTGAAATATCAATGCTATTACTTATGTCATTTGTTTCTACAGAAGAGTGATCCTCTTTGGTTTTGAAATTCCATACTTCAGACCAAGGACCATTTCCATATTGGTAAACGCCTCTTACCTTCCAGAAGTATTCAGTATCATAATCAAGATCTTCTGTTATTAGGAAGTTAACTTTTACATCAGAATTATCAAGTATTGTTGTAGCAAACTCTCCGTCGGTGGAAAGTAATACTTCGTATTTCTAGCTACCCATCACTGCTTCCCATTGCAGATAAACTTCTCTCTCGTTATCGGTTGAGCTAGAA
>Ga0272443_10007508_pt1 | contig 10381 bp, 2 predicted proteins | sample SSMAcet12_FD_193581 | JGI IMG/M metagenome (GOLD analysis project Ga0272443, IMG submission 193581) | Marine sediment archaeal communities from Little Sippewissett salt marsh, Falmouth, MA, United States - SSM-Acet-12 | ecosystem: Environmental > Aquatic > Marine > Wetlands > Sediment ... | reverse complement strand
ATATTTGCCTTTTCCCCAAAGAAAGCAGGGCTTTTTTTATTGATTTTTCATTTTGTTTTTATCCTTTTTTGCATAGTAGTAATCTCCTTTGATATTTCCAAATATTTATTTAATTATAATATTCTTGTATATCTTTAATAATTATGATAGTATTTGTTTTGACAATTATATCGTTTCTTGTTCTCAGACAGGGATGTCTGAGCTGCTCAATTAATTACAAATGAATAGCCATGTGCTTTGGTACAATAAACAAATCACCTGCACTACTATTTAAGGAAAAATTCTTGAATAGCCATTTTCAGATGGAGTCAATCTTATCAAATTCCTTTTGCTTACACACAACAAGTTCTAACAAAAGTATTGCATGTTTAAGCACAAGCACACCAAAAAAATGCCGACTCAGAATAATCCTAAGCCGGCAAAATTAAGTGTTATATTTAATAACTTATTTTACTATTACCATTATCTTTGTAGCTGTGTATCCATCGCTAATTAAGCTATAGAAATAAATACCACTACCGAGATTATAATCATTTACATTAAATTCTACTGAATGCTCTCCTGCTTGAACTGTTCCATTAATCAATTCTGCAACTTCTCTGCCGTAAATATCTGTGATAACCAATCGAGCATTATCAGCAGCATTTGCCATGAAATTGATTCTTGTGCTTCCTTCTGTTGGGTTTGGAGTACTGCCAAGTAATGTAAACTCTCCAGCTATTGGATTATCCACGCTGGAGTGACTCAACAATGTTACAGTAACAACAGATTGCTCGCTCATTATTTCTTCGCATTCGTTATAAACCTTGACTGTATAGATACCGGCATCTTCCACTACGACAACATCAATCGTATAGTTAGCATTTGTAGCTCCAACAATTTCAGTATCATCTTTATACCACTGATACATAATATCATCGCCAGTGGCGACAACTGAAATTTCCATCATATCATCTGTCTGGAGATCAAGCATTGGTATTGGCTGTGCAACTATCGCAGGAAGCTCGACAAATGTAAGTTCGGCACCGTTTGATGTCTTGGTGTCATCGCCATTATCAAGAGTTATTACACAGTCATACATACCAGCCCATGCAGCATCAGCACCTGTTAGAGTAAGCTCTGAAGTCATTGCACCAGAGACGATTCCAGCATCGGATAGTTCAGCACCATTAAATCTCCATTGATAATGCATCATTGGACCGATAGTTGATACTTCAGCTTCTACGGTAAATGTAACGTCTGTCATTGGGCAAGCATTCATATCTGTTGGCTGAGTTAATATATCAATCATTGGTTTTTCACTAATAGCAAAATAATCAGATTGAGCAGTACCACAGAGACCTGTTACTTCTACATAATAGAATTCACTATAATCTGTTGGCTTAATACTTCTGATATTCAGATAAGATGCCTGCGATCCTTCGATGAACTCACTATCTTCCATTGGGACACCTGGCTTAACTCCCTTAAACCACTGAACATGAATTGGATAATCGGTAGGAGCGCCTTCAACGTGTGCTTTTACTTCAAAATGCAAATTGTCGCCAAGATTGGCTGTTCTTGATCTTGGAGCTTGCGTGATTTCTGGAGTGGCTAACACATAGACTACTGCATCCTCGCTACCAATAACTTCACGTCCTCTACAATCTTCTTTATAAATCTGAACGTTATATGAACCACTGCTTGCAAAATCTATATCATCAATATATAAAATTGGATCGTTTGCAGTAGGATTTACATCCGTATCAATCATTTTTCCGTCTTTAAACCATTGATAAGTTGGAATATAAGGATCATCTTCTACGAGCAATCCATCAATAACAACATCAATATTTACCAAATCACCACGGCAGACAATGATCTGCTCTTGTGGTTGGCGAACTATCTCGAATAATGGGAAGACATTTATATCAATTACATCAGTATATTTCAGAGGTGTTCCGCAAACATAGCTACCATAGAGCATACAGCGATAGCTACCAGTATGCTGTTGATTTGTAGGATCAATTACAAATGTCTTAGCTGTAGCTGTTGGATTTTCAATAGTACTAATATCAATCCATTCGCCTGCAAGGTCTTTCTGCCATTGATAACCAAATATATCCCCCTCTGCGTTTGCTGTTATTGATATTGCATCGCCCAAGCAAACATAATTGGGAATAAAATGATAAGTTAGATATGGATCGCCAAGAGGATAGCGAACAACTACTTGAACTGATTTAGATGTAAGTTCGGACACTCCACAATTGCCTGGTCCATAAACCTTAGCGCGATAATATGCTCCCTCTGCTCCTTGGCTTAGATCAACGAACATTTCACGATAAGTTTCACCCTCGACATCAACCCATGTGCTGCCATCAAGACGCTGCCACTGATAGCTCATCACAGTTCCCTGAGCATCAATGCTTAGAACTATGCTTTCGTCGCCAACACAAGCTTCGGCACCTTCTGGCTGGCTTAGTATTACTATAGGTGCTTCCACATAGACACTACTATTGGATGTCTCGCCAGTTTGACCAAGGAAAGCAAATTCTGCATAATAATCTTTGTATCCTTCAGTAACAGAATGAATAGTCATTGAGTTCCTATCGAACGAGTAATCTTCGCTTTCTGTATTGATTTGTTCACCATTTTCGAACCATACATTCTTGAATGTTGGTGTAATATTTCTGGAAATATCATCTATCCATCCAGTAATAGCAGGAGTAAATTCTAAGTAAACTTCGTCGCCCTCGCAGAATATTTCTTCAAATTGCGAAATGTCCCTTTGTAAGCCAATTATTGGTGTAGCGCAGTCAGCTCCCATTGGGTTATTGCCTTCAACTCTAACATCAAAGATTGCTTCGCTACCTTCTACGAAGTCTATATCATCAGTTACAAAGTCGAGTATCTCCGTATCACCTTGGAATATAGGATCGGTAATGGTTGTACCAGTTATATGATAATCATCAGCGCTTACGAAAGAAGGTTGGGTGGAAGTAGAGTTCTCGTCCCAATCCGTAGCATTCTTCCAATCTGAGAGTGTAGCGAATGAACCACTACCGGCGCCATCTACATAATATAGAAATGTTGTAGTAGTGCCAGTTAAGTAATAGTTGTTATAGTCCATATTAATGATTGCGTCATCAAAAGTAACGCCAGTAGCATTTGCATAGCATATATAGTTACCACCTGAGGCACCTGTAAAAGTATTGACTACTATATTATTTCTAAAATCAATATCTGTTAGCAAACCCTGCATGAATAATGGTGCAGAAATACTATTGCAAGTTTTACTTCCCTCAAGAGCGATTGTATTATGATATAAATTAACGGTATTTGCTTGATAAAACACAATACCAGCAGGGAAATTTGTAGGTCCAGCTTCAATATCATAAATAAAATTATTAGTAAAATCAATATTGAGTTCTAATGTCGGGTCAGTGCTATAAACAAAAACGGCGTAGCAACCAATATCATTATCCATATCGAAAATCTTATTTCTACTGAATTCTGCATTGATTACATTGGTTAAATTAAGTCCTCTCACAGAAGCAGCATCATCTGTATCTCTAATACCTCTTATAGTATTCTCAGTAAATTCTAAACCATCAACCGAATAGTCAGTAGCAATAGTAGTAAAACCCATTTGTTCAATTTCGTCTTCTTCGTCATCGCCACCAATATAATTCTTGGTTATTACAAGATCTTCGCAGCCATTTGCCACTGCCATACCAGAATACAAACGATAGACATGGCAATTCTCTATTCTTCCATCTGTAACAGCTTCGAATAAAATACCAGCTCCATTACCTTTTTCATAGCCATGTACATTTAGGTTTTCGAATACTATATCAGAGCTTCTGAATGCTATTAGATTTGTAACAGCTACGGTACTTGTGTTACTGATAGTTACTTCTTGTGAAGTACCACCAACTGTACTTGAGCCATTAAATGTAACATTTGAAACTCCATCGAAGAAAAATATGTTGCCACCATGATTTCCTGATATTGTATAATCATTTTCACCATTAGGCATAATTGTTACACTATATCCACCTACTCCAACTTCTCCCCAACGAGGCAATAGTGCGGTTTCGAACTCCATAATATCACTGATGATATAAAAAGTAATATCTCCAGAAACCCCATTCTGATCCACAGCATAGAAAGCTTCTGAAAATGTTCCGAAATCGCCACCTTCGCCGACATAATAAATGCCAGACATTGGACCAACAATAGTTCTGTCTCCTGATGGAGCAGAAGGCGATGGAGTATAAGAATTTGTTTCATCATCAGATGGGCTGTATATATCGAATGAAGTACATTCAGCATCAACAACGTTCCCAATAGAGGCATCTTCGTTGACAGAATATGTAAGCCAGAAATAATTATCACCCTCTAAGAGTTCCAGATCGTCGGTAAAGCTAAAGTCCCCGTTAGGATTGATTATAGTAGAACCGAACTGCTCACTGTCGTCAAACGAACTGGATGAGCCAGAGTAAAAGAGTTTAGCATCACTTATATCTGCTGGGTTTGTAGTACCATTAGTATTGAAATCAAAGTTAGATATATTAAGAGCACTTGCTTCTTCTTCAGTAGCAATCAGAACACCTATGACCCATGAATCAGCGATTCCTTTAGTAATATTATTAGCGTTTTGAAAAGCTTCACTTGATGAATAAATCATTGGTGGTACATAGAAGGTATAAGTCAAGCCATCTTCGGGAAAAAATTCTGTGTCAATATCGAGATAATCAGAAGCGTCAGTGCCTTGTTCTGAAGTTTCCCATGTATTTTCACCATCATAAGCATATCTATTATGGTAGTCATCATCATCATCGCCTTTGATGCCTACCTGAGTGTCAAATTGGTATCCGCCAATATTCATTTCACCGTAAACATATTGTACTTTGTATCCATTCTCAAGTAATCTGATCTGAAAATCGAAATTTTCGTCGGATACACCATAAATCCTAAAATCAGTATACTGGATTACAAAAACGCGGTTTGGCTCGCTCCCAATCAACTTTACCTGAATATTGGACGAACCGTCTTCTTGTGGTTGCAAGTCATTATTGAAAGCACATAGCGTGTTGCTAAAGTCTGAATCCGTAAAAGGCCATGTTACATAAGCATAAGTTGAAGTATACTCACCAAGTTGGATAAAGCCATTTGAGTTTATACCGCAGTAGTCAAAAGTTTCACCATTGAAATCAAAATCAAATCCAATTTCAATTTCCTCCCAATATTTATCGTCTCCTGCGAGTTCATCATCGCTGTCTTCAAGTATGTCTCCGTCATCAAATTCTGTATAAGTGCCAGATTCCTGAGTGAATTGATACACACTCATGTCTGCATAAGCGCTGCTTATTCCTAATACCAGAATTAAGAATATTAGCATAAAGTAATTTTGAATTTTCATAGCAATTAGCCCCATAAGTAATTGAAATAATTTATCTATAATAAAAACATGTATTCTTACACATACTTATTCATTCAATCTATAAATTACTTACTAATATTTAGAATTGCAAGTGGAAATTGAATATTTTTTTTTATATAATTCAATTATTCTTAGAATAATCTACTATTTGCCATGTAAATCGAAAAAAGCAACCTACATAAATAATGCAAGTTGCTCTCTTAATAACAAATACTTTGTCGTTCTTTACTCTTTAGAGCCAATCTATCAATAAGGAAAACCTCATAGTGTTAGCAAGCGGGTGATTCTCTTCGATTGTGTTTATGAAACTGAAATCTAAATGGAATATATTATAGCGAACTCCTGCCCCAAAGTTCCAATATTTGCGATTCCCAAGGTTGGTTGGTTCCATAAAATACCCTGCACGTAAGGCGACAATATCCTGATACCAATATTCTGTACCAAATGCCCATTCGGCACCGCCATTCTCCCAACCAGATACCAAAGATAGTGGAAGAGGATCCGATTCTATACCTTCACGCTTCACGAGTAGTTTAGCCATATCAACGGCAACAACCAGATCATTAAATTCATCATCAACTAATCTAAACATTGTACCGAGACGCAAGGTTGTAGGTAGCGGGTCAGCTATGTTCAAATATGTCATCTTTGGTCCCACATTCTGTAAGTTCAAGCCCAACCCAATTCTATTACTTAAGTCAACTCCCCATACCTCGAGATCTTGTGGTTTCCATAATACTCCAAAGTCAAATGAACCACTAATACCAACACCGGCATCACCACCGGTAACAGCAGATGCAGGAGCAAGATTAGATTGGATATAACGAAGTTGGAACCCAACTCCAAAATCTTCAGCCACTATTGTTCCATAAGACAGACCAAAGGAAAATTCATTAGAAAGAAACTTTCCGCCTATCGTACCATCTTCGTAAGTTCTTGTGAATTCTCCAAGGTTCATAAACACAAAATTAAATGCCACAGTACCGTCTAAATCCTCAAAGTATCTACCAATAGTAGCATAACTGTAATATAGGTCTGCGTTAAACTGCGGTAGCCATTTAGAAAACGATAGTGCTATTTGAGTGTATGGCACATAATCTAAGTCTCCAGCTCCTGTTGAGACATAATCATGGAATGCCAGACCAGCAGGATTCCAGTATATTGCGTTTATATCATCTGCTATGGCAGTCCCAACTTCGCCCATGCCACTGCCACGAGCATCAGGGGAAATGAGTAGGAAGGGGACGGCTGCTCCACCTGCCTGAGCAAACAAACCCTGTACAGAAAATGATAGTGATAAAATTAATACTAATAGCAGGGCTGCTTTACGAAATAATATCATGAATTTTCCTCCAACATTATTCTTCTGATTTGATATTTTCATCTTTTTCTCGTTATTAATTAATAGTTTATTGACGAAACAAAATGTTAAAAATTTAAAATCTATTACATAATTCTTAAAATTTTATTTTATATATGAAATTGTACCTGTTTTTTCTGCTACTAAACCACTGTTTATTAGTTGCAATCGGTAATAATACATCCCCGATGGCAATCCAATGTTTTCATTATCAAAACCATGCCAGAATATCTGAGATGTGTGTAAAGTATTCAGATCCTCTCTGATTGTGCTTATTTTTTGTCCGAGAGAGGAGTATATATCAATTATAGCTGTGAAAGGCGAGGAAATATTATGCTGAAACTCAAAATATCCATCGCTTATAAATGGATTTGGTATAATATTCATCTGGCTGATAACAATACCTTCATCCTCAGTAGCTATTCTGAAATAAGTCTCTGCTGTAGAATAATTATTGAACACATCCCAGCATCGTATCCTAACAGTATGCAAGCCAGGGGTTAATCCGTAAAGGTATTCCTCTACAGTACCTGCATTTGAATTATCCAAAGAATTTGTGAATTTTGTAGTAAGGTCTATTGATCTTGGATTGTCATCTATCCATGCTTCTATGTTGTGGCCTATACCGTTGCCCGTCGCATTTATTCCGGATTCATCACTCAGGTCAAGAATCAATAGAGGATTATCGCTTACCATATCTCCAGAAACAAATTTACGGGAATCCATAAAAATTGTAATATCGGGACCTTTGTCATCAGGAACGGCGTCGGGGTTGATACCACCCAAAGTAAATTTATCAGAAAAACCTTTAGCATATTCATTATTATCTGAATAAGAATATCCATAGAGCCGCCCCTGTGAGTTGGCAAAGCTAATATCGCGTGGTATTATGAAATCAGCAGTAAATCTACCATCTTTAACTGGGTAAGAGCTTCTGCTTAAGGTGCCACCACGCTTAAGTATATAGTGTTTGCTATCATCATAGTCTATGGCAATAATCTCTTCGTCTGCATCAAGCATAGAAATAATTGATGTGCCATTATAATCAGAATAGATGCTACCATCTGCAGGGTCTATAATACTACCAGTTACTGATACATTTGAAAGTGCTTTCAGACGTATTGTGTCCTGATTATCATTGAGTGGTATACCGTTGATTTCTTCAAACTTAACAATATATTCAGGAATAAGTAATTTCAATGTTGGGTCTCCCATCAGGAAGAATTTTCTATCGTTGATCGAAGTGCGATACTGCTTTAGAGCAAACATCGCTTCGCCAAGAGTTCTATAGTTCTTATCAATATCTCTGGAAAACATTTCTGTATAAAAATCTTCATTAATCTGAGCGTTAGCTCCTTTGTAAACCACACGTGTTGCAGCAAATACACCAATAGCTCCACCATTCTTGCTATATAAAAGCATCTCTGCCCCACTGGAAAGCTCACTCATATCAAATCTTCCGAAATCGCATGTCGCAGCACATAAGAAAAATAGTTTATCAATATTCTTCATAAGAGGAATTGTTACTTCCCTCTCGAATACTCCTTCATGCGACCATACTCTAGGGTTGCCATGACCGATCCAATTAACAAAAACTGATCCGGTAGTATTTACAGTAGTAAGTAAATCCTCAGTTACTTGAGGTTTAGTTCTTCCTCCGGAAGCAAATACAGTTGGGTACTCCACAAGATATATCTTATTGACTTGAAAATCATCAGGTATATATTGCTCAGATATAGTGTCCGATTGATGAGTAAAATCAGCACGATCGTTATAATCGCGGCTGTAACTGTCATCTGCAATCATTGTGACGGTAGTTCTCCAAGCATCCTTGGAGGACTGGTTCTCATAGTGATTGATCTTATCAACCATCCAAGAGCCGTTTTCGGGAGTTACAGGCATTCTGCCTATAGCCAAATCAACGATATCGTCATCGCCTACTACTTTAGCATAATAGTCATCAGAGGAATAAGTATCTCTTTCGTCAAAACTGCCTGATGGATCATCCATTAATTCGTAAGGAGGAACGTAATTGATTCCCCTATTGCCTACAATAGTTATTTCATTTTTGGAAGTTCCATACTTAACTGAATATTTTGAAGTAAACTCATAGGTGCCATCACCCCACAAAACTACATATTTTGGTTTTTCGGTCCAATGATGAAAAGCATGAGCAATATAATCGCGAATAGCTGTTATATCCGGAACTCCTGACCCAAATTCATTAAATATCTGCTCTGTAGTAACCACAGTTACCGTCATATTGCTTTGTTCAGTCCGGTATGCCTGGAACTTCTCTGCTGAGGTGAGCATATCCTTATGAGTAATTATTATTGCTTCTGCATTTGCATACTGCTGACGAAGGTTTGCCCAATCAATTTTCTCTAATTTTGCATCCCTTGTTTTTGATGATATATAAAACCTTTTAGGAGATTTTTCTACAACTTCTGCTTTGAAAATAAACATACCACCCGTTACAGCATCATTTTTCAAAAGATTGGGGTTACCTGGGTCTGTAACATCAAATCCAAGAATGTTTCCAGAGTACCCATTAATACTATATTCAGCTATTCCAGATTTATCAAGTTCTGTGAAAAAGCTGATTTCATTATTGATAGGAACAAAACTACGAGGGTAATGTACTTCGTAAAAATCAAAAAAAGCCACAGAGCCAGTCAAGTTGCTGTTTTGATATTCAAACCGAATAACGGATCTATTATCCTGAGCTATTTCTGATGCAGGAAAAGAAGCTTCGCCATAATCGTAATACGCCTGTACATAAGTATTTGATGTACTACTCATATTCAGATAAGCTATTTGTTTACTATTTTGATAAATCATAAAATTTCCATTGTTAGGCGATCTATGACCAAGTGAGTATCGCACTTTAATCTCGCCGTTTCTATCTAAATTATGGAGTTGATCAATTTTAGTTAGTGGGAATATACTACCACCAAGCCATGTCCTACCCGAACCTTCTGCATAAGGATTAGTGTACTCCTCTTCATAAAAAAATCTTTCCATATATGAATCTGGTTTCAAAGTTGCATCGCCCGAAGGACCCGAACTCTCCGAAGCTCTTATGCCATCATCACCACCCCATGTGAACAGATAATAGTTATAGATTGAATAATGGTTAATGTAATGAAAAATTTCCTTCTCTGCATAATTCTTCTTCTTAGTATATTCAAATCCCTGAGCAGGACTGCCATAGAAAAGAATCTCTTTCAGAGTTCCATCGGCATTAGTATTAACGATAATTTCCTGTTGGTTCAGAGTATTGTTCATAGCATCGCTCACTGTTTCGCTTAGCTCTTTGCCACCATTCCCGAATAATTTTATTGTGCTTATCTCTTCCTTAGGTATGTTTATGCCCATATTGGAAAGCTGTCCATCTGTAATCCTATATACTCCCTCATAATCAATAGGGATTTTATACCAAGATCCGTTACTAATATTGAGTGTCTTATTCCTGCTTTTGTTTTTATTATCCATTAAGCTGGAATTTAACCTCCAGCTTGATGTTTCATAATGATTTATGGTAGATGAAGGAAAATCCTTTGAAAAATCAGAATAGGGTTGATTATTCGGTTTAT
>Ga0272443_10007506_pt1 | contig 10382 bp, 11 predicted proteins | sample SSMAcet12_FD_193581 | JGI IMG/M metagenome (GOLD analysis project Ga0272443, IMG submission 193581) | Marine sediment archaeal communities from Little Sippewissett salt marsh, Falmouth, MA, United States - SSM-Acet-12 | ecosystem: Environmental > Aquatic > Marine > Wetlands > Sediment ... | reverse complement strand
ATACGCGCCGCCAGAGCCATGTCGCCCGCATGATGGCCGATCCACTTCATGTCGAAGTGGAGACCGTTCCACGCACAGAGCGCGAACCCCTCGTCGATCTTCTCCTCGAGGTACTCCAAGAGCTCATGCGCCCGCTGCCACGTCAAGTGAAGCGACGGCCGCCCGGCCTCGTCCAGCGACAGCCAGTGCCGTTCCTCGCCGTTTGGAATCGCCGTCGCCGCCACCGAGATGTGAAACGGCGCGTAGCGCTCCATGTCCTCCCCCGGACCGAGGGTGAACACATCGGAGATCTCGATGTCGAAACTCAACAACCGTGCGTCGTCAAACGACCTGTCGCCCGCTGGCATGTGCCTCCCCCGGCAACGGTAGCGAACGGGGCATCGTCGGGCAACATCCACGTCGGCTTCTTCCCTCACGCAACCGGGCAGCGGAGCACGGCTCCCTGTCTCCGTAGAGGATTGGCTCCGCACGTGCGCGGATTTCGAACGTCCCGCACGATCGGGCGGAGGGTCCGCGAATCGAGATCCGCCCCGCCTCCCCCGTATCCTCCGCCGTTCGTCTCTCTACGCGGCTCCTACTCGTTCGCCGCCCCCGGCGTCTCGTTGCTGTACGTCCAAGCTGAGTCGAGCAGGGAGCCATCCGGGATGCGCTGCCACGTCTTGTAGTTGTCGATCGTGTCCTCCATGCCCGCTCCGGTCTCGCTCACGATCGTCCCATCGGGATCGCGCAGAGCAATCTTCCAGCCGTTCGTGTCGTGCAGCCTGATCCCATCGAACGTGCAAACGTATCGGCCCCACGCCTCGATGAACGCGTCGTTCGGGAGGTCATACCAGCAGGTCTTCTCGCCGGACGTGCAGCCCGACGTCACCGAGATCTGCCAACCATCGAGGTCCACCCGGCTGTTCGACGGGTTGTACAGCTCGACCCACTCCGAGTCGGCATCCGAGTGCGCCGGGTTCATCTCCACCTCGGAGATCAGCGGGCTCCATTCGATCATCACCGCGACCTTCGCGCGTGCGGTGTTCCCCTGGCTGTCGGACACCTCGTATTCGAGGGAATCCCAGCCACACCGCTGTGCCGGCGCGATGTACTTGACCATGTTGTGCGACACCTCCGCCTGCCCGTAATCGGGCGCGAACGCATTCACGACGGTCAGGCTGTCACGATCGAGATCCGTGTCGTTTTGCAGCACCTCGATGTACGTCGTGCCGCCGGGGGCGGCAGTGCCCACGTCGTCGACCGCTGTCGGTGCCACGTTGGGACAACAGGCCATGAGTCGATCCGCCATTGCGTTCAGGATGTCCGCGACGTGGTAACCCTCGAAGCGCTCGCCGACGTGGAGCCTGTCGGCGATGGGTTTCAGGTCTCCCATGATCCAATCCGCATCGCCCGCCCCCGGAACGATACACACCGAACCGACCAGCACGCCCAGAAGGAAGATACAGAGGATTGTGCCAGCTCTGCGCATGTTCCATCACCTCAGCGCAGGCTAGCTCGATGCCGATCCGAAGGCAAGCGGCCGCGCAAGGCACCGCCAGGCCTGTCTTCGTTTGCCATGGCCTGTCCCCACATGCAATGAACTCAGTCTCCTGCTTGACTCCTCTAGACCCTGCCGGATGCTGGTAGTAGGGTGGGCGAGGGTGATCGACGATGCGGCCGGTCGTGGTTCTTGTGCTGATGATGCTGGGCAGCCTCGCGGCAGCGGCCGCCGGGCAAGACACCATCGTCATTGGGACATGGAACGTATGGAATCTTGGAGCTAGTTCCAAGGTCGGCGACCGCGCAACGGTGATCGCGCAGTTCGATCTCGTCGCGCTGCAGGAGGTGGAAGCGATCGCCGGGCTGACTCGACTCGTCGACAGGGTGGAGATGGACACCGGGGTGGATTGGGAGTGTGTCGTCTCGCGCCAAGTCGGACAGGGCGAGGCGGCCGAGTACTACGCGTTCGTGTACCGGACCGATCGCGTATCGTACCGCGACGGCTCGGCGGGCTCGTATCCGGAGCCCACGCCCGACGACTTCTCGCGCGAGCCGTTCTTCGCTACGTTCCGGGCCGGCGCGTTCGATTTCACACTGATCACCGTGCACATCACCTGGTCGCCATCGGCCCGTGCGAGGACCGCCGAGTGCAGCCGCTTGATGGACGTGTGGAGGTACGTCCAGGATTCGGACCCAGACGAGAACGATCTCATCCTGCTGGGCGACTTCAATCGTACGAAGCCCACCCACAGGGCGTTCTCCGAGCTGCAACAGTCGGGGATCACCGCGCTCCTGACGGCCGACGGCACGCGTACGACCTTCGGACGGCTCCTCACCGGGGGGAGCTGGTACGATCACATGTGGTACGATCCGACCTTCACGTCCTTGGAATGGGCGGGACAATCCGGCGCCGGCACGCCCGGAAGCGACTCGAGCGGATCTGGCTGTCCGGAGACTCTGCGAGGCATCTCCGATCATTGCCCGGTCTGGGCCGTCTTCTCCACGACACACGACGATGACCCAAGCGGGTACTAGGCGGCGGATCCGCCGGCCCCTGGACTGAGAACGATCCGGTGGGATAAGAACTCGTCGCCGATGTGCGCCTCGAACCGGAGTCCGGGCATGCCTCGCCACCGCCTGCACGGTGCACGCGGCGTGGTACGATGGCATCCCACAGGTGTTTCCGAAAGGGGGTTAGGATCGATGGCACGATCGAAACGAATGCCGAGCCGGCCCAGCCGCGCGGCGGCGCTGCTTCTCTTCGCGACGATCTCCTGGTCGGTGAATCAGGCGACCGACCCGCTACACGGAATCACTCGCGAGGATCTCAACCTCACGGGAAACGTCCGGGAAGTCGTCGTCGAGGAGGCTCGCCTTCTCTCGAGTTCCTCGGAGCTTCGCGAGGGAGCACGGATCCCCATCGAGCGGATCGTTTTCGACGAAGACGGTCGGGTCAGCGAATGGGTCGAGTTCGACCGATCGGCCGAGCCCGACACGATCCGTCGATACACCTACTCCGACGGGCTGCTTGCGCTGGAAGAGGAGTATCGCCTGGCAAGATGGCCGTCCGAGACGATCGCCTACACGCACGATATAGCCGGGGGGCGAACCACCGCCGAGGTGCGCGCCGGGGGGGGAACGCTTCGAAAGACCCTCGTGTACGAGCGCGACGGGGACGGGAAGCTCGTCGCGGTCACCGAGTACGATCCGTCCGGGATCGAAATCACGAAGGTAGCCTACAGCTACAGCGCCACCGGGAAGCGGGCGGATCGGTTCGATCCGGAGGGCGAGCTCACCTCGTGGAGCGTCGAGACGTTCGATGCGAGCGGCCGTCTGGTCGAGGTTTCGCTGCACACCGCGGGTTCGGAGGATCCCCCATTCACCATCTCCTACGAGTACGACAGCCACGGCAACGTCGTGCTGGAGGAGACATCGGGCCGCCTCTCCATCGGCTTCGTCATCGTCTCGCCGACCCCGTCGGAGACGAAGACCGCCTACGAGTACACCTATGACGGCGACGGGAACTGGGTGAAGCGCGTGACCTCGGTGTGGGTGTCGGACGCTGAGGACCCGCACTGGCGCGCCACCGCGGCGACGTACCGCTCGTTCCGCTACGTCGAGTAGCGCGGTCCTCGAGGAGATGGGGCGCGCGGCGAACGGGGGCGAACCCTGCGTTCTCGTATTGCGGGGCGTTGCCAACACGTCCTGGCGAAGCGCCCCCAATCCGAAACCGAGGCACCGATCCCGTCTGCGGCGACACGCGATCCGCCCCACCGCTGGCCTTGCATCGCATCCACCGCGCGAAACCCCGACACCGAAGACCCGCTCTCGCGGGCGAGCCGGCGCTCGAACGCCTGTGCCGTCAGTCGCTTCCCGGGGCCTTCAGGTTCGCGTAGGCGACCATCTGCCAGCCGCTTTCCGTCATCAGGAACACCGCCATCCGACGCGCGGGGACCGTCGTCGTACGCACCCCGCCGAGTGTCTCCTCGACCGAAGCCAGGAACGTCACGACGATCGTCGCTCCTTGCCGCGTCGTCACGAAATCGGTCAGCGTGTACTCGCTGATGTCAAGCGCCGCACAAAGAGCCAGTTCCCCGTCCCGGTCTCGCGGGCCGTCTTGATGGATTGACTGGAACCCCGGCGCGAGGATGGCCTCCAACGCATCGGCGTCCAGCGTCCGGATGGCCTCCCAGAACTGTCGCACAAGCTGCTCCCCGAGCGGCGGAACCTCTTCCCCCGCCGCCCACCCGCCGGCGCCGATCGCAACGACCAGAGTCACCGCGAGGACGGCACCGATCCGCAACGAGCCGAGCCTCCCCGCTGCGCGCGCACCGTGTAGCATGTCGATCCAACCTCCTTCTAACGGTTTTCCGTGACTCCCAGTATGAGCCGTTTCGACGCCCAGGGCAAGGGAAAATCGAGCCAGTCCCGACCCACCGAACGCCGCGAAGCGGGAGTCGATGCCCGTCGGGCGTCCGCCCCATGGCCCGGAAGCTCCCGAACAGCGATCGATGCCAAATCGCCCGACCCGCGGTGTCTCCCTCAGCCTCTCCGAACCGGAGAGCAACCGGCCCTACTGATCTCCCAAGCATTGCGAGATCGGGTTCGGCGAGGCGGATCAAGACGGACAAGGGCAGGATGAGGCCGTCTTCGGCGTGGCTCGGCCCTCGCGGCCGTCGCGTCCCTTGCCCCGAGCAGGCCGCTTGGCGAAAGGAACGGCGATTTGACAAACGTGCGCGTGGAGTGTCATCGTGCGATGCGATGAAACGAATGGAGGTACTCTTTTGCATCCTGCTCACGCTGTTCCTCCCCACATCGCCCCTCCTCGGTGCGGAGCCTGGCGACCGATCCGAATTCGTGCGCACCGGGATGACGATCGCCGGCGCAGCGGCGGGGCTTGCCGCGGGAACCTGTATCGGCATCGGTTTTAGCCTCGATGCGATCGACACACCCCTGTCGAACACGCTGCTTCTCACCATCCCTGTCGCAGCAGCCGGGGCGGCCGCGGGAGCTCTCGCCGGGCGATGGATGGCCGACGTCGCGCTGAGGCGCCGGCCGTCGCCCCTCTTCGCCCTCATCGAAGGGGCCGGGCTGGGCCTCGTGTGCGGGGCGTTCGTCGGCGCGATCGTCTTCCCGCTCAACTTCGCGATCGCGCACCCCCTCTTGGAGGTCCCCGAAGGGTATTGGGGGAGATTCGACTACCCGCAGACAGTCGGCTTGGCTGTCCTCGCCGGCGGCTTCTGGGGCGGCTTCTTCGGGATGCTCGCCGGAACCGTCGCCGTCCCGCTCATCTCGCTCGTCATGGGGTTCTAGAGCGCTCCCACGATCCCCGTCTCGGCAGGGGGGCGAGTCCTGCAATGCCGCCATGCGAAGCTACATGCTAGGTCCCTCCTGCTGATTATGCCGGTGACTGCAACGGCCGCTTGTCGTAGGTCTCGACAACCCGCCGCGCGAAATCGGCGATCGATAGGCGCAGGGCATCCGGCTCGATGACCTCGATCGCTCCGCCGTACGCGAGCAGCGCCGCCCGGGCGTGCTCGAAGTGGTCGAAGGCCATCTCCACGTCGATGACGCTCGATCCCTGCTCCGAGTCGCCCGCCCGCCGAATGTGCCGTCCGAGCGCGCGCTCGAGCTCGGGAAGCGCTTCGGTCATCACACGAAGGGTCACCGGGAAGAACCACCGATTCTCCTCGTACGTCGCCGCCCACGTCGTCCAGAACTCCCCGAGGTCGAACCCCGGCGGGCGGTCAAACGTGTCCTCCAGCAACTCGGCTTCGACCACGTCCGAGGCCCGGTCGACCCGCAACTCGCCATCACGCCGCCGCCAAACGACGTACCACACCCGCCCCTTGGCAACCAGGCCGTACGGCGCGATCTCGTGCTCGATCGGGATCTGGCGTACACGAAGAAGCGTCGCACGAAGCCAACAGTCTTCCCATACCGCCTGTCGCAGGATCGAGAGCGTCGGTACCGCTTCGCGTGAGGCGCGCCACGGATTCGGATCGAGGTACAGCCGGCTTCGGACATCGCGTTGCACATCCTGCCGTGCCTGGGGAAGCGCTGCGGCCAGCTTGAGTAACGCACCCTTCGCCGTCTCGCCCATCCCGAGATCGGCAAGCGGCGCGGGGACACTGAACGTGAACAGCGCCGCCAGTTCCCCCTGCGTCAGATCCGTCAACCGCACCCGGAAGTCATTATGGAGATACACCCCGCCGTGCGGCCCGCGCTCGGTGTAGACCGGGAACCCCGCGACGCGCAGTGCATACAGGTCCCGGACGATCGTGCGGCGGGAGACCTCGAGCTCCTCAGCCAGACGGTCCGTCGTCGTTCGGCCTCGGTTCTGCAGGAACATCAGTAGCGAGAGCAATCGATCGGCACGCATGCGTCCCTCCTTGCCCCTTCCAGACTATATCACGAATAGGACACCACGTGTCACAAATAGACCCCATACTCGGACCAGACAGACGAGGAGGTTCCAGCATGCGCCGCAAGAAGCCGAGGAAGAGACAGCAGAAAGACGCCACTCTGGCGGCTCGTCTCGATGCTCGGAAGGCCGAGATCCTACAGACGATCCTTGTGACGCCGCTCGGTGTCGCTCCCACTCGTTCGTCGATCCGCCTGCGAAACCACCATCGAAGAACCGCGACCACAGGAGGTCTGCATGAGCAAGGAACTGGAAGTTCGCTACGTCGATCTGCCCGACATGACCGTCGCCAGCGCGCTTGGATTCGGCAAGGAACCTGAGAATGAAGCCGCGATGATGATGAACGCGTTCACGAAGAAGCTCGGGTTCACTCCCGGATCGCCCGAACACCCGTCGTACGGATTCAACAACCCGAATCCGTCTCCGGGAAGCGAGAACTACGGCTACGAGCTGTGGTGCCGCGTCGATCCCGACACGAAGGCCGAGCCGCCGGTCAAGATCAAGCAGGTCCCCGGCGCGCGATACGCTGTCACCCGCTTCACCGGCCTCTCGAACATCGGCGATGTCTGGAAGCGGTTCTCCGCCTGGTTCGAGGACCATCACGGCAACACCCCGCCATGCACGATCCAGTGCTGGCTCGAATCCCTCCAGACTCCGAACGAACCCGACCCCGAGAAGTGGGTCTTCGACCTCTATCTCGCCGTGGGCACTCCGTAGGGAGAACGAGAACCTCCCCAGGCATCGGGCGGCGCAGGTCCGTATCGGTCCTACGCCGTCAGCCCTTGCCCCTCTTCTCCCTCATCGAAGGGGCGCAGATCAACCTCGTGAGCGGCGCCTTCGCCGGCAAGACCGCCTTCGCGCTCGACTTCGCCCTTTCGAACCACATCCTGAAGAGCCCCTTGAGGCTACTGGGCAGTTCCGCCGGTGGAATCGGGCCTGCACCCTCAATCCGCTTGGCCGAGGGACCTCACAATTCGAGGGCAAAGGCCCGACACTTCATCGGAACTTAGAGGGATAGGCAGATCAGAAGGCGAGCCTCACGCCTACCTTGGGCGAGACGTCGAGTGTTCCTGCACCGATCGGCAGGGGGAGAAGCGCGGCCAGGTTCGCGAGCAGACTCAAGCGGGTTTGCGGGATCGGAAACTCAAGGCCAATGGCTGCATAGACGCCCGCGGCCACAATGCCCCCCGGAAGAAGAGCTGCCGCGCCTCCAACGCCAACGACGGGAAGAACGCGCACGAAGGAGCGATGCCACGATGCCGGGTACAGCTTGGCTGCGCAAAACGCAGGCCCGGTACGCGGGACTCCAACCTCAACGGCAAGACCGCTGGCCAGTGTGAGCTGAACCGTCAACGCCAGCGGAGCGTGTACCGCAATCCCCCATCGCGTGTCTACGTCCGCACATGTGGCCGCTGCAGTTACAGCGGCCACCGCCAGCAAGACGAAGAGCGGGGCAAGCTTGCCTTCCTTCGCTCCGAGAGCAGCCATCCGTGAACCTCCGTTGGGTAATGAGTGTATGTCGCGAAGGGTCCGAGGGCACACACCCTCCCACGTATGGAAGCTGGCACGCGTTGCGCAGCACGTTGCGATCCGTCCCGCGTTCGAGCCGTCTGCAAATCGGCAGGCGCAACAGCTGTTCGTGACCGGCAGGTCAAGGCGGCTTCGACCTGTCTTTGCTGCAGTCCGCGTCCAACCTATGATGCTTCCAGACCACTCGCTGCAAAGCGAACGTTTCGAAGGAGGTTGCTATGAAGGCAAGGAGAGTCGCAATCCTCGCGGTCGCCACCATCTGTTGCCTCGCGGCAACGTCGAGCCTCATCGTCAATTCGGCGCCGTTCTCGGTCAATCCCCAGCGGTTCGATCCCTACAAGCAGTGCAAGTTCCGCGTCAAGTGGGACGGCCGGTACATCTCCGGCATCAGCTCGGTGAGCGGCCTGGTGAGAAGAACGGAGATCGTCGTTCATCGCGAGGGCGGAGACCCCAGCTTAAATCGGAGATCGCCGGGGCTCACGAGCTACGACCCGATCATCCTCGAGAGAGGCCTGACCCACGACACCGAGTTCGAGGAGTGGGCGAACAAGGTCTGGAACTTCGGCTCGGGGTTGGGTGCCGAGGTCTCCCTGGCGGACTTCCGCAAGGACATCATCATCGAGCTGTACAACGAAGCGGGGCAGTTGGTGATGGCGTGGAAGGTCTACCGATGTTGGCCCTCGAAGTACGTGGCCGTGAATTCTTTCGACGCCGACTTCTGCACGACGGCCATGGAAACACTCACGCTGCAGCACGAAGGCTGGGAGCGAGACTACGAGGTGACCGAGCCGTCAGAGCCCAGCTACGAAGAGCCCGGGGGCTAGGGCAATCGAGAAGCCGCCCTACAGCCGGGAGGCTGTAGGGCAGGTCGGAGACCGAACGAGCATCTGGCGTTGCGTGCCAGATGCCCCGAGCCGGTGTCGCAAGTTCGAACCGCGATCGAGCACGACGAGTTCGAGCCGCTCGAGGTCAGGCGGCCGGGTCTGGCAATGCCACATGCGCGGCCACATGCCGGATCCTCCCTGCTGCCGGAGCCGCCGACTGACCGTCGAGTCATGAACGTCAAGGAACGCGGCACACTCCGTCAGCTTGTGCCCGTACTCGCAATCCGCGATCGCGACACCGCCCGATCTTCCGATACCGACGCGAACACACTCTCGCGCGAGGCCGGTCGACCAGACGTTGCTCCCGGAGGGTCTCGTCTACCGCACCGCTCCTACGTGGAGCAGGCTGCTCGATGGACGCCTTGCTCCCGAAGCGGATCCGTCCCCGAACGTGTGAGACGCTAGAAGCCGCTGCCGTCCGAGATGCCGTCGCCCGAGTTCGGCGCCGGGCCGCGTGCTTCGCCGTCTCCCGCCGGAAGCGGATGCAGCCCGCTGCCGTCCGATACGCCGTCTCCCGAATTCGGTGCGGGTCCGGGTGAGATGCCCGCGTAGACCGCCATCATTCCGCCCACGGCGAACACGAGCGCGAGTAGCAAAACCAGTAGTCTCCTCATCCTAGTCCTCCTTAAAGCTTTGTGGATGCTAGCATCCAATTCGGATGGTTTATTGTATAGCTAGAATCCGCACAAATCTAGGGGAATCATGCGCAGAATTGGACTCGTCACCGCCTCAGACGTTCTGACATACTGAGGATTCGCTCTCGGCATTCGCAGGCAGTCAAACGCATCGGGCGAGTTTCCTCTCGCGCAGGACACGACGTGACAAGATCCCTGGTCCGGCATCGATGGTCCTCTTCTTAAGGGTGCGCCTGTTCTTCAGGTCACTACACCACATGCCGGGACTCTGCTCAAGTCCTATCCGGCTCACGCAGGAGATACGGTGTGTCTCCCCCGAACTCCTCCGAATCCCATTGATCCCCAAGATCCTATGCGGATAGGATGAGCCATGCCGCGCGAGCAAGGCGGCGCGAAAGGGAAAGGATGACGATGTTTGCACATCTCGTGTTGTTCAAGATCGGAACGGGGAACCGACAGATGTCCGAGGAAATGGCCGACAAGTTTGCCGGCATCTACGCAGAGTGCCCGAACTGCAAGCAGGTGACGTTCCTCGGCGACGACGAGAACGGCGAGTACGGATCGATCAGCCTGTGGGACTCCGAAGCGGCCCTGGCCGCCTATCAAGAGCAGGCCGGCCCCCAGCTGGCAGCCGCGCTGCAGGACGTCGCGCTGGGGCCACCGGCGATCCGCAAGTTCGAGGTGTACGAGCCGAAGGTCTAGACCGTTCGCTGCCGGCAGAGAGCTTGGGGTGGGCCTTCACGTCTCGACGATCAGCGCGATTGCGAAGCAGGTAGGGGAAGCGTCGATTCGAGAATGAAGGCCGGCGGGGCTTCCGATGTCAGCGGTGAACCGTGGAGGCATCATGCCGATGGTGAGTTTCGTCCTGTGTCGCCTGAATCCAGCACATTGAATCGGTACCGGTCTGGCCATGCGCCATGTTGGCATTCA
>Ga0272443_10007504_pt1 | contig 10383 bp, 6 predicted proteins | sample SSMAcet12_FD_193581 | JGI IMG/M metagenome (GOLD analysis project Ga0272443, IMG submission 193581) | Marine sediment archaeal communities from Little Sippewissett salt marsh, Falmouth, MA, United States - SSM-Acet-12 | ecosystem: Environmental > Aquatic > Marine > Wetlands > Sediment ... | reverse complement strand
CAGTTTTTTTTAAGTAAAAACCCAAATTACATTTAATTGCGTTAGAAAATAGTTTGAAAAACTTCGAACCCATGGCGTAACTTATTGTATTACAATGGGTTATAAAATCATAGCGGAGGAGGTAGGATTCGAATTAGGCCATTTTGCGTAACTTTTTGTAGGGCTGTAAATTACGCGTAATTCACTGATACAAAATTGGTTAAGTTCCGTCAAGTTCCGTCAAGTTGGAGCAAGTTACGTGAAGTTGGATGAAGTTCGTGGTTAGAAAATGGTTAGAAAAAGTTTAATGATTAAAATAAACATGTTGATCAACCTTTTCTGACCGCCCCGGCTTTGCCTTAAAAGCCTCTACGAATTGTTTGATCCCACAGTAAACCTTACCTACAGCGGAATGTTCTGAGCTACTGAGTCGATAGACCGGAGTATTGTGCGCCCTACAAGACACGTCGTTTATCAACCTAGGCAACACAAGACGACCAGCAATAGCAGGATTGAATCAACGAATTGAACAATCTATGATGATAGTACATCCCTGAGCAGCTGCAAGGAACTCGGCACAAATGTCACGTTCGGGGAGACAAAGGGTCCCGAGACTCCAACGGTCAGATTAAGAGAAGCTTCACTGCTATCCATGTTACCCAGAATAGGATCACGGAAAGCAGATCCGCCAGCAGGTATTTCTTAATGGAGTGTAATATCTTGCTTCTTCATTATCACGCTACTGATTCGGCTTGAGTTGCAACACGAATTGGAGCCGCCGAGCCATCTTTATCTTGTTCCGCATAGATTGTCCTGTGTGGGAAAGGAATTTCAATATTTCGTTCGTCGAACGCCCTTTTAAGTCGCCTGTTGAACTCTCGTTTAATTCTCCATTGCTTGATTGGTTTAGTTTTTGTTCGTGCTTTTATAATCAAAGCAGAGTCTGCGAATTCGTCTAAACCAAGAACCTCAATCGGCTCCAATATATCCTTAGCATATTCCGGATCCTCTCGCATTTCTGCATCTACTGCTTTAATAACATCTGTGACTTCATCTACATTTTCTCGATAGGCAACCCCGATATCAAACACAAAACGAGAATATTCCTTCGTCATATTTGTAACAATATCTATTTGCCCATTACGAATATAATGGACATTTCCTGAAAAATCTCTTAGTACAGTCATTCTTAAATTGACGCGTTCTACTATACCATCTTTGCCGGCAGTTTTCACAACATCTCCAACACGAATCTCGTCATCCAACAATATGAAGAATCCGCTAATAATATCCTGCACCAAGTGTTGTGATCCGAAACCAAGGGCCAACCCAACAACTCCTGCTGCAGCAAGAATCGGGCCTATCTCGATGCCCAATTCACCCAAGATCATTACAAAAGCTGTTAGGAATATCGAAACTGACAAGAGATACCTTAATAGTGATCCCAGCGTATCAGCGCGCTTACGCATTTCTCCATCAATGTCTCCCTTCAGGAATATGGAAAAAACACGGCGTGACAGTTTCTTGGCTAACATAAGTGCAACCGCCAAAATTAGTATAATTATAGCAATTCGCAAGCCGCTTGTAAGTAACCAATCTATGAAAGATTGGACTATTCTTGATGTGTCCATGAATACCTCCAACTAATACCTATCAAAAGTTCTTTTTGTAATCCTAAAAAGCCTGTCCCATGCTAAAAAAGACCCTCGCGCCTGGTTCGTTATAGCGCTTATCTACGTTAATGCCACAGTCAAGTCTGGCTACTCCGAGTGGTGAATTGACACGAATGCCACCACCGAAATCTGCCCTCAAATCATGAATTCTAAGCGCCTCCAGTTTTGGCCACACGTTACCTATTTCAAAGAATAGAACTGCTCCTATCATTTTGTAGATTGACCGTCGGATCTCTACCACGTTCCAAACTAGTTTAAGACGCCCCCCGAGTGGCTCTCCAGTATCATCAATGGGCCCCACCATCTGATAGCCAAAGCCTCTCAATGATGTGGGACCTCCAGCAAAGAACCTCTCATTAAGAGGCACTTCCTCATCTTCACCGAACGCTTGCATCCAACCTACTTCTACCGCAGAAGCGATGACGGTGGCCCTACTGACTGAATGGAATGTCTTAAGTATGACAAATGACCTTGCAAACGTATTGGACCCTTGAAGAAAGCTACCTGCAATCTCATTGGACCAGCTGGCATAGCGACCAGAGGTGGGATTGAACATGTTGTCTCTGCTATCATACGATAGGTTCAGTGTCAAACTCCTAATTCGAGGATCAAGCTCTTCGACTGCCGATGAGACCTCTACTTCTGTCAGATTAGTATTTTCAAATCGATACGACAAACCCAGATTGGTGTAAGTGCCAATTGAACACCCCAATGTTAACTTACTACCGATAACTTCAGCATGATAAGACGGTTCCTGGCGCAGTTGCCCGAAGATTGAAAGATCGGTCTTCCACCGCGTGCCAAGAGTCCACGGCTCGGAAAAAGACAGGGAAATACCCTGTCGAATAAAGTTTGCCTCAGTTCCCAAACCAGCCTTCCGTGCTGTGCCAGCTAAATTGATTGTATTTAATTCTACTCGTCCACGGGCCTTTTCTACTGTTCCGTATCCCACGGAAAAAGAAAGTTCACTAGATGGCTTTTCCTTGAGTTCTACCAGTATCGTTCGTGCAGTATCGATTTGGTTCACGCTCTGGATAGGTCGTACAAAGACACTTTGAAACAACCCAGTCAGATAGAGCCTTCGTTGCGACGTGATCAACGAGGAGTATTTTACTGTGTCTCCTTGCGCGAAATCGAGCTCTCTAAGAATCACATTGCGTCGTGTGCGGATCCACTCTGGAATATGGACACTGTCTATACGACAGTTCGGACCTTCGCTAATAAAAAAGTCAAGCAGCGCCAAGTGCGCAGAATCATTCACGTTAACACTTGGGGTTACTGTGGCGTCTATGAAGCCATGATCTGAATACAGCGCCAGCATCGAAACTACGGCATCTTCAATGACAGGGCGGCGGAGTGGTTCTCCTTTTTCAAATCCGATGTGTTCCATCAACGCTGAGTCACCGAAAAAACTGTTACCAAAAAGTGCGACACCTTCTATAAAGGTTCTATTGCCCTCTTCGATCATTATGGTGATATCGACTTTGTTTTCTATGCTGTCGATGGTGATAGAGGTGTCCGTAATATGTGCCTGTAAGAAGCCATTTTGGTGATAGAAGGAAACCAATGTCTCCAGATCATCAAGGAAAACATCAGGGTGATACTTGCTCGGTGCAAGGAATCTCGAAGGTCTTGTTAACATCAATCCATCCAGCCGAGTATCATCATATGTATGATTTCCTGAATAGCTAATACTGTTGACTTTAGCACGTCTGGGCTTGTCAGTCGATGCGTTGGCACCACTTATCAGGCCAAGAGAAAGGCAGAGGGCAATTATTGTACACAGGGTCTTCATTTAAATCTGATCCCGTATTTGAGATCGAGGCCTGACCGACCCTGCCTATCTGTTTCACCCATTAAAGACCACCGAGGCGTTAGGCGATAACCCAACCTAACTGATTGGTCGTTCAAATGGCCGACGGTGGTTGAGTAGGTGAGGTCAACTGTCCGTGATAGACGCTTTGAGGCAACCAATTGTGGACCCCATGAGTCATCGAACCGAAACAAGTTTCCCTGGATTGAGAACTCATCAAAACCGAACACTGCACCAGCTTTGCGTGACACGTATCCTGACACCCTCTGGCTTGTCAACATTGCGGCACGGTCTTTCAACACTTGGGAAAGACCGCTTCCGCTGTTATCGTCACTGCTTTTAGTCAACTCCGATCGCGTAGCGCCAAGTGTGAGCAGAGCTACGATATCCGGTCTATCTAGTGCTGGTTCAGAGAATAGGCCAAAGCGTAGTTGATCCAATAAACCCTCGGCCTGGATATATACTGTGTATGATTCTGCGGTAGTGCGCCTATAGGTTGTTATCTGAGTGTTTGCATCTAATTTGATGTCTGGGTTGAATCGATTTGGATCAGTAAAGTATACCAACCCTTCGTTGACCTTAAACCGTCGATCGAGATAGAGTAGATAACCCTCCTCAATTCGAACTAGACCTGTGAAATTCGGGCGCAATGGAGTGCCGATTACTCCAAGCTCAGCCCTCAAACGAATACGAGCAAGGTTATTATCCACCCAGAGATTGTCACTTTCGCGAATACGCACATCGAGATGGGATCTAGCAATCAAATCAGGAAGTTCCATATCAACTGTTTCAATCGATTGCACCCAGGGAAGTATCGCCGAAGGACGAAGCCCTGCTATAAGGCGTGACTCGCCAAGGACAATGTCGCCATCCAGAATATATCTTTCTTTCTGCCTTCCATAGGCCAAAGAGGCACTGTCTATCAGTACTATGTAAGTTTCCGGTTCTTCTAACCTCACCCTACTTGCACGTGCTTTAAGCCCGACATCTATTAACTCTCCTTGATCGAGTGAGATAACACCAGTTAAGATTATTCTCCCACCATTGAGTGCCGCAGACACAGAGTCGATTGAAACTTGGCTACGGTCAAACCGCACATCAGCAAAGCCATCTACGACGTTCACGTTGTAGCCAAGGGAATGAAAAGCTGCCGCTGTTATGTTCAACCGACCATCGAATTCAGGTGCGGACAATTCCCCGCTAACATCAATGTCAGCGCTCAGCCTTCCGGCCAGGGAGTCAATGGCGGGTACGAATGGCTCAAGGGCCGCCAGGTTCACTGTATCTAATGTAATTTCAAGTTGTACGTCCTCATCCGTAAATGACCCTGAAATTCCAATTCTTCCAAACTGCCCAACACTCATTGCGAGGTCTGCCGTTGCCGACTCGAATCGGGACGTTATCAGAGAACCGTTGGCGCGGATGGGTATGCCCGAAATCATACTGGTAGCACTATTTATGGTCAGTACCGTGTCGACAAAAGACAATGATATTGCGACGGAATCCAACGGGGGCGAATCTTCAGCTATCAGTACCCATCCCTTGTCAAGTGTAAACCAACCATTAAATGTAGGTGACGACGTAGGTCCAGTGACTTGGAGCATAGCTGATACTACCCCCGCGATTTCTCCTTCGGGCAAGAGGAAATGCTCGAAAACAGCCAGGTCGAAGTCCGTTGTACTCAAATCCGCCTTCAGTGCGCCATCCTGTTGAATTGCGTAAAAACCATCTTCCGCAATGGTCAAGTCGAGCCGACCCGATGCTCTGAGTGTCTGTCCTAACGCGTGAAAACTCAGACTATCCAGGGTAAGCGCTTCAGGGTTCAGACTCAGGGAGATTACGATTGAATCCATTCGCTGGTCCACAATCATCAAGGGTTGAATTCTGGCTTGCAGTTCAGCGTTTGGAGCAAAGTAAGGCCCATCCAAAGTGAGGCTAAAGCTGGCATGACCTTCAACCTGTAGTGTATCATTGAGCAATGTGGGGATCAGACCAAGCCAAAGTCGATTTCCGTGAATACTAGCCTTAAGTTGCGAGTCAGATACCAACGAGAAATGCCCTTCTATCGCTCCAAACAGATCACCAGCTGGTGTCAACTCAGGTGCTTTTTCGGTTTCTGCATCGGCAATGCTATTAAATGGTCTTAGCGTCACATTAAACGATCCAACCTTTGTAGTTGTATCAAAGGCCGCGGTCAATCGGGCGCTGACATCGTAAATGCTTGCATCCAGGCGTGTAACATTTATCTTCGACCCATCGAGAAGCACTTCCAGTGCTACTGAGTCGAGTGAATAATGTGCGTACTTAGGAGCCACCATACCTGCGGTTAGCCTGCCCTGCAACTCATTCAATGGTCCGGATAACTGGCACTGGTATGTCATGGCACCGCCGATTGAATCAATACCGAAAAGAGGGGTGGTATTGATGGAGTCAAGATGACCCTCACACTTGAACTCTAATACTGTCAGCTGGCTGTCAGAATACGAAAGCTGCCCACTTAGAATATTTACGGGAAAATTGCGATAGCTTATCCTTGACCCAGAAATCCTGACACTTAAGCTGGGATTAGTAAACAATCCACTTATGGCCCCGTTAGCCTGAAACTCGCCGGCAAGATCAGGTTCATCTATAAAACGAGACAAAGCCGCCAAATCGGGTATTTTAACAGTAAATTCGCCTTCAAGACTGTCTGTAAATATTTGCAAATCACTCCGTATAGTGTCTGCACCGTGGGCTAGTGATAAGACTGCCATCCCAGATTCTATACTCGCTTGGCATAAGAGATCAGGTATTGCCTTGTCGTTGTATCGGAGATTATTTCCACTAAGCGTTGCGCCTAACACCAAGGATTCCCAATCGGTACCTCGCCCAGCTGCAGTGATAGTGCCGGATAATTCACCTCTATAGGGCGAATCCTCCGAATAGACGCCTTGCCATATCTCTGACAGTGCCAATCCATTCAAGGCTATCTCCATCTGAGTGACTCCTACCGAGTCGAGAATGGCACTTCCCTTTACCGCAATAGTTCCACCCAACAATCCCAGGTGGAGTGCTGTCAGATCGATTTCGTTATCAACATAATGCGCCAGCGCCGAAACGGAGTCTACGGTCAGATTTGGCGAAACCAGATCTCGGAAGCCGCCATCTAAAAGTACCTGCGGATTATCAAACGTACCCTGAAGTCCGAGATCTAACATCATGAATCCGGCTGTGACCGGGAAACTTCCGTACGCAGAGTTCAAGACTGAGGCTATGTCGGCAATTGATCCCTCTATATCCACGGTCAGGTCTAGTTCCCGCGAGTCCGACAGACTAACATCTCCGGATGCGTCAATCGCAAGTCCATGACAATCTGCCTTCAAGTACTCTACATGCAGAATCTCATCGATCAGCGTCGCTGCTATTTCGATGTCACTGGCCATAAGATTAAGGCTGTCGTATGCAATGTCTATATTCGATACACTCATTAGCCCGGTGTGGGAGCCGTCAGCACGACCGGAGGTTGAGACTTTTACCCCTGCTGCTTTCGTGAGAAGCGGCAATTGTGTATCGTTATAACCGACTCCAATTCTGGACAGTGAAATAGAATCTATGACAATCGGCGGTGTTAGCTCATCGGACTCTGAGGTATCGGGATCAGGATCATCCAGTAGCGGAATGCCACTTCGTCCAAGACTGTCGAAGACAAGCGCGAGTGCCAGACTGTCAACCTCAATGAACCCCAGCCTTGTTTGATCCCCGAGTAGATTTGGAATGGAGTACTGAATCCGCAGGTGTCCAACGAAGAGCATTGGCTCCGTACCTGACCCATCTGACGGCAAAACAATGATTGTATCCAACTGGATGCGTGACCATAGGTTCGTTTCCAACCTGCCAATACTGACTGGAAGTCCCATTTCTGCGGAGATTTGACCTTCAAGCCAGCCTCTCAGTACATTTTCGCCAAGCTCTGCCGTAATAAGCCAACCCACGAGCAGGCATAATAGAAGTAACGAGCCAAAGACGATCGCAGTTATTTTGAACAGCTTTTTCATATACACTAAACCAAGATTTGATCAACTGTCTTGGAACGAACTATAGCCAGTTCTTACGGCGGAAAAACAAGAGGAGTCCGCCCGCAACAAGTACGACCGCTCCCCAGAACATCGGATATCCAAATCTAAAGCCGAGTTCAGGTAAGTTAAACGGGCTTGAGCCGGTATCGAAATTCATACCATAGACACCGGCGAGAAATCCCAGTGGTATGAATATGGTCGCGAATATCGTTAGCACCTTCATGATATCATTCATGCGATTGGATATGCCGGTGTGATAGAGATCCAATAGTCCTGATACCATATCCCTATAGGTCTCCACCGTGTCGATTACTTGTATAGTATGCTCGTAAAGATCTCGAATATAAGGTCCAGTCGATTCCTTTATGAGCATAGACTCCATCCGTTCGAGTCCGCCAATTACTTCTCTCAATGGCCAGACGACCTTACGCATGAAAATCAGTTGCTTCTTCAGATCCCGGATATGATCAAGATGGTCCGGTTTAGGATTTTCCGAGACGGCATCATCAAGAGACTCGATTTCATCCCCTAACTGCTCCAAAGCAATAAAATAGTGATCAACAATAGCATCCACCAGAGCATATGCCAGGTAATCTGAGGTCATAAACCGAACCCTGGGGATGGTTTTTTTTATGCGTTTTCGTACTATGTCGAAAACGTCTTCACCCGTTTCTTGAAACGTAATAACCCAGTTCTTGCCAAACAAAACGCTCACCTGTTCAGCTTTGAGATCGCCGTTATGCTGGTCGCGGTATAGCATTTTCAAGACCATAAAAACATGGTTCTCAGATTCCTCAAATTTGGGTCGCTGACCAGTGTTGACTATATCCTCTAAAACCAGCGGGTGCATTTCATAGTGCTGTCCGAGCGTCTCAACTAATTCTACATTATGGATACCATCGACGTTTATCCAGGTCAATGTTTTGCTCTCCCGGTATGTAAAACACTCCTCCACTGACGAAATTCTTTTTTCTTCGTAATTCTTGTCAGTATAATCAATTATGTCAATGTGAACATCTTCTTTGCGATCTTTTCCAACATAGACCACACTACCTGGTTTTAGACCGAGCTTTTTAGATGCACGGCTAACCGTTTTAAACATCTTACGATACCTCCTGTCTTAAAGAGTAAGGTATGTTTTTACTGATCAGTAATTTTATCACAAACGTTATCTTTCATATTTTCCAATTGCTAGTTCACTATTTCGTAACACTATTCCGCGAAGTAATCTTCCAAGTATATCAGCGCCGGTTATAATACGTTGTTTATTTGTCCAAAGGAGTATCAAATCAATATCAACCACATCATCTTCTTTATGAACAGCATCAACGCGAAATTTACTTAAAACGTCGCCAATTGCAATTTTTTCGTCGGTTACTATTATAGGACGGTGGCAATAGAGATGGGGATCAAACTCACCCTCACCGAACAATGCATCCCGAAGCAATCCATCAGCATCAACCGCTAAAAGCGGTTTTTTATCTTTATCTACTAGTATAACCCATTTCTTTCCCGATTTTTGGATTTGTCGAAGAAATTTATCATCTACACTCCGTTTAATTTCAGGGAATATTGGCTCACCATTTGAGGTTGGCATAATCACAATACTGTCATCTGATAAATTCTCTCCTTCATAAACGACCCTCAAGTCATCGAGCGCCAGAAAATTAAGCGCTCCCAAACCCTCAAGACGATCAACATCTGCTTCGTCAGCCTCAATATGCTTCTTTATAACATCCCTTAGCTGGTGCTCTCGCCAATATTTAATACCGTCTTGTCCTAACCACTTATCTAAGAGTAAACCGGTTGGTCGCGCTAGCGGATAGAGAATCAATTGATAAAATTTGATTATTGGAGCCAATAGAGATCCCATTCTTAGAGCATGTTTTGAAAAGTATGCTTGAGGTATTATCTCCCCAAAAAAAGTGATAAAGAAAGTCGAGAAGATAAAAGCTATTAATCCTGTCAGGACAGAATTTGAGAGGATTGCCAGGAGAGTATTGAATGCTACATTGCCCCACAGGATAGTAGTCAACAAGAAATGTGAATCTTTTCTTAGTGCCAGGATTCTGATAGCGTGTCGATTGCCTGATTCTGCCTCAATTTCGAGTCTTAAACGAGTTAGACCAAAAAGTGCAAGATTAAGTCCGGAGAAAATTGCTGAATGAATAATACATATACCTATTCCAATCCAAGTAATTTCAATCATTGTACCTCGTTATGTCCTTAGAATTAATTGGTATTTCTTGTTTTAACTTCACTCAATGTTTATGCCCAAATTTCTAAGAAATTTTCCGGTTTTATTTCTGTGTTAATTCCATTAAATTTCTTTCGCGAACTTATTTAAGTTGCGACGCTGATATATATGGAATTTTTCTGAATTAAATATAGTAAATTGAAAGGAGAAGATCAATGGATGTATTCCTAGATACCTTAACTCAAGAGTGGCATAATTTTGTGAGACTACTTCCAAGATTAACTGTGGCAATCATAGTAATTGCATGCTCTATTATTGTCGGCAATTTAATAAGTAAAGGAGTAGTCGGTATTCTCGCCCGCGGTGACTTTAATCCAACACACCGAAACTTTTTTAGGGGTTTAACGAAATGGCTAGTAGTCTTCATAGGACTAATTATTGTATTAAATATTGTTGGATTAAAAGGCCTAGCTGCAAGCCTGGTTGCGGGTGGTGGTATCACAGCGGTGGTTTTGGGTTTTGCCTTTCGGGAGATTGGAGAGTGTACGTCTTCAGAACCTTTCGGACATTTTCGTTTAAAAAATAAGAGATACATTTCCTTTTCGCAAGCCATTTAAATCACTGCCGTTTCATATTTTTTTAAATTGTGATATTTCCTCAATCGCA
>Ga0272443_10007503_pt1 | contig 10383 bp, 10 predicted proteins | sample SSMAcet12_FD_193581 | JGI IMG/M metagenome (GOLD analysis project Ga0272443, IMG submission 193581) | Marine sediment archaeal communities from Little Sippewissett salt marsh, Falmouth, MA, United States - SSM-Acet-12 | ecosystem: Environmental > Aquatic > Marine > Wetlands > Sediment ... | reverse complement strand
GGAAGGGGGCCATGCAGGCCAACGAGGAGATCAAAAAGGGCGCCAACGTCATCGACGGCAAGGTGACGTATAAGGCCGTGGCCGAGGCCTTCGGGTTGATTTATACGCCCGTCGACGAATTATTGTAAGTAAGCTCGAAGCTTAAAGTTGTAAGCTGAATGCTCAAGGCTCAAGGCTCAAGGCTGGGAGAATCGGTATCGGGATCGGTATCGCTTTTCGGTATCGAGACAAGGGAATTGCCGTCGGTTTCGATACCGATACCGATTTCGATTAGGATTTCGATCCAGTCGCGCCCGCCTCAAACCTTCTGACATCCCAAATTTATCGCACAAACTACCCTCCCCTTCTCCCACCTGAGTCCGATCAAAGCCTTCAAAAAATCCGGCCGACATAGACCCATTTCAACCGACCGTCGGACCGAGTAATCGTTCAGTCCTACAATTTTGAAATATTACAAGGATAGTAACAACAGAAATGAAAGCCATAGCTGTATCCCGCCCTCGTTAATATTGTTTTTAACAACTTGATTTTAAACGTAATTGCAAAATTTGAATAATCTGGCACACCATTTGATTTAAAATAAGCCTTGCCTCCAAGTGGATACCGATAGAATCATAGAAAATAAACGCCATTTGGAAACAAAATTCAGCTTGACAGTTAAATTCAATTGCTATAATGGTCTGACCATTCATAAAAGCCAAAACCAGATGTCGATCCCACACACAGGGAAGCATCGATACTGATTTTCCATGATAATGTTGAGTTGCTGAGCGATGACCCCCTTGTTCCGTGCCGCCAGACAAAACCGTATATTCCAGGATGTGGTCGAACAGATCCAGGAGGCCATCATCGAGGGGCGGCTTAAGGTGGGTGATCGGCTGCCGGCCGAGCGCGAACTCAAAGAAATGCTGGAAACCAGCCGCAGCACCCTGCGTGAAGCCCTGCGGGTTCTGGAGCAGAAAGGGCTCATCGAAATCAAACTGGGCATGGGCGGCGGCGCCGTTGTCAAGGCGGTTACCCCGGATCTGGTCTCCGAAAGCCTGGATCTGCTGATCCGTTCCCATCAGGTATCCTTGGGGCAGATCGCCGAATTCCGCGAGCGGGTGGAAGGCGATATGGTCGCCCTGGCCACCCAGCGTATGACGGCACAGGACAAAAAAGAGTTGCAACGGCTGATCGACGTCGCCCGCAAATGCGTGGCCCGCGGGGTCGAAGCGGTGCCCGATTTTCTCACCGCCGACAAAAATCTGCATTTGTTTTTCGCCCGGAAAACACGCAATCCCATCTACATATCGATTCTCAAGACGGTTCATGAAAACATACGACGCTACTATGACGAATATCTCGTTATGGAAGAGCCGGTAATGCGAGAAAACATGCAGGATCTTGAAAATCTGGCGGCTGCTGCAATTGACGGGGATTCGCATAAGGCCGGCGACATCGCACGCAACCACATTCTGCGGTTCAGCGGGTACATGGAAATGCGCGATCGGCAGAAGGAGAAATGATACAGCTTGAACCTGCGGCAAGTTCGCGGGTGGTAACGTCCAAAACGATTCAAGGATAACGGTTAGGTGTTATGGCGCATTTAGAACTGGACAACATCACGGTACGATTCGGCGGACTTGTGGCCCTGTCCGAATTGAGCTTTTCCATCAACCCCGGAGAAATCGTCGGCCTGATCGGCCCCAACGGCGCCGGAAAAACAACAGTCTTCAACGTTCTCACCGGCGTCTACAAAGCCAGCAGCGGAGATGTTCGCTTCGAGGGCGCCAGTCTTCTCGGCAAACGCCCCCACGAGATTTTCTCTAAAGGAATTGCGCGGACATTTCAGAACATCCGGCTCTTTTCGGCCATGACGGCGGTGGAAAACGCCATGGTCGCCCGGCACTGCCGCTCCAAAAAAGGGGTGGTGGGCGCCATTTTCCGCACGGTCTCCCAGCGCCGGGAAGAGCGGTCCATCCGCGACAAGGCTTTGGACGCGCTTAAACTCATGGGCGTGGATGCCTATGCCGATACGGTGGCCTCCAACCTGCCCTACGGATTGCAGCGTCGCCTGGAAATTGCCCGGGCCCTGGCCTCCCAGCCCAAGGTGATCCTGCTCGACGAACCGGCCGCCGGAATGAACCCTTCGGAAAGCTCGGCGTTGATGAAAGACATTGCGCGCATTTGCGAACTGGGAATCGATGTGCTGCTGGTGGAGCACGATATGAAAGTGGTCATGGGCGTGTGCAATCGGATTGTCTGTGTTGACCATGGCGTTAAGATCGCCGAAGGCACGCCCGAAGAAATTCAGTCCAACCCGCAGGTGATCGAGGCCTACCTCGGTCAGCCGGCAAGTTAAAAAACACCACAACTAGGAGGAGCGTCAAATGAGAAGAAAACTGTTCGTAGCATTGGTATTTGGCCTGATGGTCGTCCCCTTCCTGATGGGAACGGCAACCGCGAAAACCCTGAAGATCGGCTCCATGAGCCCGCTCACCGGTCCCTATGCTTCCGACGGCACCGACATTAAAAATGGTGTGCTGACCGCCATCCAGGTATTTGAAGAAGCCGGCGGCATCCCCGGCTACGACAAGATCGAACTGTTCCCCCAGGACACCGCCTGCGACCCCAAACAGGCCGTGGCCTCCGCCAACAAGCTGATCAACCTGGAAGTCGTCGGCGTTATCGGCGCCTACTGCTCCTCGTCCACCATTCCCGGCTCCGAGACCCTGGCCGAAGAAGACATCCCCATGCTGACCCCGGCCTCCACCAATGAAAAAGTGACCGACCGCGGCCTGCCCTACATGTTTCGCCTGTGCGGCCGTGACGATGATCAGGCACCGGCTGCCGCCAAGTTCCTCAAAGAATCCCTGAAGGCCAAGACCATTTTCATCGTCGACGACAAGACCACCTACTCCCAGGGCCTGGCCGACGGCGTCAGCAAGGCCGCCAAGGAGTTGGGCATGGAAGTTGTCGAGCACGATCACGTCAACCAGGGTGACAAGGACTTCGCCGCCGTGCTGACCAATGCCAAAAAAGCCAACGCCGACGTTTTTTATATGTCCCTGCAGGGATATTCCCCCGGCGCACTGATGGCGCTGCAGGCCAAACGCCTGGGTATGACCTCTCAGATCGTCACCCAGGACGCCATGTTTCAGCCCAAGTTCATGGAAGTGGCCAAGGATGCCGCCGAAGGCGTTTACCTGACCTATGGGTTCACCGACACCACCACACCCGAGTACAAGGCCTTCGAAAAAATTTACGTGCCCAAGTACGGGGCCATCGCCGCCTACGCCACCTACGCCTATGATGCGGCCACCGTGCTGCTCCAGGCCATCAAGACCGCCGGTTCCACCGACCCGGCCAAGATCAAGGCCGAAATCATGAAGATGGATTTCGACGGCGTGGCCAAACGCATCAAGTTCAAGGCCAACGGCGACTCCGGATCGTCTTACATCGCCTTCAAGGTTACCAATGGCAAGTTCGTACCCTACTGGCATCCTGAAAAAGGGCTGCTGAAATAAACAGTCCCATGACGTGACCGCCCCTGCCATGGTGGCAGGGCGGTCACTGTTAACGCGTTCACCGCAAGAGCCAATCTGAAAAAGCGATTTCTATGGAAACTTTTATTCAGCAATTGATAAACGGCATCACCCTGGGTGGCCTGTACGCCCTGATCGCGCTGGGCTACACCATGGTCTACGGGGTTATCCAACTGATCAACTTCGCCCACGGAGAATTTTTCGCAGCCGGAGGCTATATGGGTGTTATCCTGCTCAGTTTTTTTACCGGACTGGGATACATGGACACCCACCCCATACTCTGTCTGGCAGCCGCCTTTGTCCTGGCCATGGGGTATTGCGCCTTTCTGGCCGTGGGCGTCGAAAAAGTGGCCTACAAGCCCCTGCGACGCCAGTCGCGCCTGGCCGTATTACTCTCCGCCCTGGGGATGTCCATCTTCCTGTCCAACGGAATGATGCTGACCCAGGGGGTCTACGACAAAGCCTATCCCGGCGAACTGTTCCAGGGCGGCGTCAATTTTGGAAATATCACCATCGGCTATCTGCAGATGACGATCGTGGGCCTGACCATCTTTTTGCTGTTCGGGCTCAATCTCCTGGTATTTCGGACCAAGATCGGCATGGCCATGCGGGCCACGGCCCAGGACAAGGTCATGAGCAGCCTGGTTTCCATCAGCGCCAACCGCATCATCTCCCTGACCTTTGCCATCGGCGCCGGCCTGGCCGCTGCCGCGGGCATCATGGTGGGCCTCTACTACGGTTCGGTGCGCTACGACATGGGCTTTTTGCCCGGTATCAAGGCCTTCGCGGCGGCGGTACTGGGAGGTATCGGCAACATCACCGGGGCCATGCTGGGCGGATTGATCATCGGCATGGTGGAAATTTTCGGTGCGGGATACATCTCCGGTCAGTACAAGGACGTTTTTGCCTTTATTATCCTGATCTCCGTGCTTTACTTCAAACCGACTGGAATCATGGGCGAGAATATCGATGATACAAGAGTTTAAGAAAGTCTGGAAGCCTTACACCATTGGCCTTCTGTGGCTGCTGGGACTGCTGTGGCCCATGTTGGGCATTCACCCGGACGGCACCCTGTCCTTTGGAAACACGTTTACCGTCTGGCTCTACATCGCCACCGGCACCACCATCTGTCTGCTGCTCTACATCATGAACAAGAGCGGCAGCCTGGACGCCGTAAGCCGTCCCATGGCCGGGGTTCGGGACACGGTCGGACAGGCCTCGGCCAAGGTACCCAATTGGGTCTGGATCATCATCCTACTGGCGGCCGCCTTTTGCTATCCCTTCTTCACCGGACGCTATGCCCAGGACGTGGCCACCAACGTGCTGATCTATGTCTGCCTGGGGCTGGGGCTCAACATCGTCGTGGGCCTGGCCGGCATGCTGGATCTGGGTTACATTGCCTTTTACGGCGTCGGCGCCTATACCTACGCCCTGTTGAATATCCACTTCGGCATGTCGTTCTGGATCTGCCTGCCCGTTGCGGCAACACTGGCCATGATCGCCGGAAGCCTCATCGGCTATCCCACGCTGCGCATGCGAGGTGATTACCTGGCCATCGTCACCCTGGGGTTTGGTGAAATCGTGCGCATCATCCTCAACAACTGGATGTCGCTGACCAACGGGCCCAACGGCATTCTCGGCATCAACCCTCCCAGCATTTATATCCCCAGCTTCGAAAACGGGTTCAGCCTGGAGGTTCTGTACCTGAAAAAGCTGCACTACCTCTACTATGTTGCCCTGTTACTGGCCATCATCACCATCATCTCGGTCAGGCATCTGAACTATTCCAGGATCGGCAGGGCCTGGGAATCCATCCGTGAAGATGAAACCGCCGCCGAACTGATGGGTGTCAATACCTTTAAACTTAAACTGTTGGCCTACGCTATGGGCGCGCTTTTTGCCGGCTTGGCCGGTGCCTTTTTCTGTGCCCGCATGCGCTTTGTCAGCCCGGAAAGCTTCACCTTTCTGGAATCGGCCATGGTGCTGAGCATGGTCGTCCTGGGTGGCATGGGCTCCATCCCCGGCATCATCTTGGGGGCGGCCGCATTGATCGTGCTGCCGGAAGTCTTCCGCGAATTTGAAACCTACCGCATGCTGGTTTTCGGTATGTCCATGGTGGTGATGATGCTGTTCCGTCCCGCCGGTCTCATCCCGGCCAAACGCATGGGCACCCGTGGCGAAGAGAAGGAATGACAGATGGCTGATCAACCGATTTTAGAACTGAAAAACGTCTACTCCAGCTACGGCTCCATCAAGGCCCTCAAGGGAATTTCCCTCAAGGTGTACCCGGGAGAGATTGTGGCCATCATCGGGGCCAACGGTGCCGGGAAATCCACCACCCTGATGACCACCTGCTGTGTCATCCCCATCGACGAAGGGGAAATCTGGTATAACGGCAAGGCCATTCACGGCACCGCCGCCGAAGCCCTGCCCGAAGCCGGGCTCTGCCAGGTTCCCGAAGGACGGCGCATTTTTCCGCGTCTGACCGTGGACGAAAACCTGACCCTGGGCGCCTTTTTCCGCAAGGACAAGCAGGACATCGAATCGGACCGGCAGTATGTCTACGATCTGTTTCCCATCCTGAAAGACCGCCACAAACAGCATGGCGGCACCCTTTCCGGCGGGGAGCAGCAGATGCTGGCCATCGCCCGGGCCCTGATGGGACGCCCCAAGTTGCTGTTGCTGGACGAGCCCTCACTGGGTCTGGCCCCGCTGATCGTGCAGCAGATTTTCGATATCATCAAGGACGTCAACAAAAAAGATGGCACGACCATTCTTCTGGTGGAGCAGAACGCCAACCTGGCCCTGCAGGCCGCCTCGCGGGGGTATGTGCTGGAAACCGGAACCATCACCCTGGAGGACGAAGCCAGGAAGTTAATGGACAATCCGGAGATTCGGAAGGCTTATCTTGGCGAATAATTTGCGAATCCGCGATTGGAAAGCCCCAGGTTAAGCTTAGAGATACCACGACCAAAAAATTTTCCAGCGCCCCTGAAACCCTTTATCGAAGGGCTTTCAGGGGCGTTTGCATTGCCAGGTCTCGTCATCCCGGAGGTAGCTCAGCGAAGATCCGGGATCCAGGAAAATTTTAAAAACCAACGTTTATACGCATTTTATGGGTGCCGGGAACGAAAACGCTTACACGAAGCAACCCGTGTACGTCCCTTCTCCCCACGGAGTAGAAGGACAGGATGAGGGGGCATAATCGACAACGGCCTTATTCATTTCGATGACCCGTTTGAATTGACATTACCCTGCCCGTGAATTATTATGACTTTAAATGGTTCTTTAACAAATTGGGGGCGAAACGGCTTCGACGGGGATAAAGAAGCACCGATTGCATGCCGAGTTCCTGTCAACTCGTAAAACTGACGGGACCTAAACATAATCGCAGACGATTATAACTACGCCGTAGCAGCTTAGTGCTACCGTTCTACCTCGTTTTTCCCGCGGACTTGGATAGAGCGTCGACTAGTGGGATAGCCACAGCTGAATGCCTGCTACAGCAACGGCGAAACTTTAGCAGGATAGCCTTTGCAGTACCCTGCCTGATGGAGACTGGCAGAGGCGATACTTAGAGATCAGGATAAGCATGTAGAAATTTGTGTGGAATATTTTCGGACGCGGGTTCGACTCCCGCCGCCTCCACCAATATTTTATAATGAAATCAGGATGTTAATTTATTTTGACATCCTTTTTTTGTTGTTCGGATGTTGTTCAGGTTGTTCAGACCCCAACCAATAGATTCAAATCGAATTTTCTTCCTAATTTCTTTAGCCAACCTGGGGTCAAAAGGCAGCCCTTGGCGGTGGCCACAAAAAATGGACAGTGTAATAATTTCTGAATCCGTCAAAATTAGCTATAGATGAGGGTATCAATCTCCGTTGGCTTATTCGACTGAAATATATCAGAAGGTTTCATAAGCCAGTATACGTTTTTATTAACCATTTAATTTATTCACAATTTACTGAATGCACTAATTGATATTCTCTCGCCAGTGTTTGAGAAACAGACTGCATAAGTGATCTTAGGTCTGACCAACCCTTAAGCAATTCCTTTAATTGTGGATAATCTTTTTGGATTAAAAATGGCGAATCAGATTGACGTTTTCGTGATTCAACATCGAACCAATGACGAAAATCACCCTGCCATTTCTCAAGAAATGGTCTAAGAATATCATTCATAATAGCACATGTAAATTTGCCCAGATGGTATTCGTCAATACATTCAATTTTACCAACAGGGAATTTTCTCATAATTCCACGCATCTCACGAAAAAAAGCATAAAGTGATGAAAAACTTTCGGTTAACAACTCTCCTTCAAATTGTTCTTCTAGTGGAACATCGAGGTTAGTGCGTCCATGCACGGCCAATCTTGTGACAATCTCTGTATATAGCTCCCAAGCACATTGTCTATCGTCATCAGAAAAATCACCACCGACTTTAAAAATACCCAAGTTAATGGAAAGATTTCCCTTCTTAAGCACAGCCATTATTTACTCCTTTTTTAGTTTCTATCCTTATAGTAAAAATGTCTATGTGATCTTTCCAGTCTTTTGATCTACACGCATTGAAGCGATATTGAAATTGAAAGGATCTGCAATAACTATGTTTATATTTTTCTTATTTTTAGACACCATTCTTAATATAAAATCTGAATTTTTATTGTCTTCAAGTGATTTCTTTGAGTATCCTATATGGTTCGAATAGCCAATTGAGTTTAAATTTACAATAGGCGCCTTTAAACCAAAATATAAAAATAGTGATGAAATAAGCACCTTACTTGATTTTGTATCCCTATGAAGATTACTTAAATTCGTAGAACCATCTTTATTACTATGATGTGAATCTTCTTGAATCCATGAGCTATTTCTACTTTCTCTATGGTATATATTATCGCCAACTATCATAACAGGGCTACCATTTCTAACAGGCTTTTTTAAGACAAAACGACTGCCCAAGCCTCTGATAAATTATCGCCAAATATTGTTACGGGTGCAGTGTCAGGTACCATTATAAATTCTCCTCAGGATCTTCAAAGAACCGAAACCTTGCTAATCCTTGGTAATGTTTGGATGCAATACGGATATTAACTCCCCAAGCGCCCTTATTACTAGAGGCCCTTGCATAGCCTCTTGCAAGTGCTCGGTATGTATTCTGACCATCAACCGGGCCATTTAGTGACAGGCGTTGTGTCTGTTCCAAAGTCACATCTTTAGGTAGGACAAGGATATCATCTATTTCAAGGTCAACCGGTCGGTCATGCCACCATTCATCGACGATGATCACCTCTCCCAGGGGTGAACCGCCGAACATTAATTTTATCTCTTTAGGTTGGGTCTTTAATAGGCTCTTGCATTGTTGTCGATTCAATATACCGAGTGTCCACGTCATGTGATTGATCAGGCTCCCATACCCTACACTCAGATATGAGGCCATCCTGAAGATTTGTAATGGCTCAATTTGCTGTGGTTGGATGCTCCTTGATTTTAGTGCTTTTTGGACGCTGGTTTTTGGCATCAGAAGAAAGGCTGCGAACATATCGGCCAGGATTTCTTCGTGGTCATCATTATCAGGGATGTTTTTGTTTACACAGTCATCTAAACGGGCACCATGCCCGAATTCATTGTGGCCTAACTCATGAGCGCATGTGTAGGACCGTCTTCCGGCAGGTCGTTCTGATCCAAGGACGATGATAGGCCTGGGTGTGGGGGAATAGATCCCCTCAAGCGAGGAAAGTGCCATGAACCGGACTTCGCAGCCGCAAGCTTCAGCAATTGATATCGGATCGGTTGATGCCCCCTGCCTAATCTTGCATCTGGCTCGTACATTCTGTGCCTTTGCTGCGGCCTTCAAGATGAGTTGCCGCCGGGTTGAAAAATCCATCACTTATCCTCCTTGCTTCCTAATGAAGTCAGGAGGTCTATGACTTTTTCGAGGTCTTCATTCTTCAGCCCTGCCACTTTTCTTGCAGCCAACTGCAACTTGTCACGGATGACATCGACATTCTCTTCACCCCTCCCTGCAAGCCAATCCATATCAACGGAATATAGATCCGCAAACATGACAAGCTCGTCAGCGGCCACACGTCGTCGCCCTGACTCAATCTCAGAAATGGACGGCCTTTGCAGCTTCAATTCTATAGCGACCTGCGACTGAGACAGCCCTGCCCGTTTTCTGGCTATAGCCAGTCGTGATCCTATAAGTTTCCTTTTTTCAAATCTATCGTCCTGCATGAAGTATCTCCTATTTGATTTTTGATGCTAATCTCAGGATTCGGTCTGCGGCTTGCCCCAATGAAAGCGCCTTACTATCTTTGCTGATGAAAATTGATGGGTAGGATGGAAATTCTTCGAAGCCTACCAGCCTTGATTTCTTCCGGACTCAATTCAGCCCTCAAAGCCGTAGTTGTGCTGTGCCTTGTTCCGCCGTACAAATCGACGTCATGGACACCCAGAGCATCACATGCCTCTTTCCATTTTTTATAAAGATACTTTTCACCAAATTTTTGACCGGCCTTGACTCCGGATATCCCTTCCACATGTCGGAAAAAATCCAAGTGTGGGAGCCCTCTCGGCATTTCTTCAATGAGAGCGAGATCCTCGGGAAGGATCGGAACCAACTTGGGTTTTTTTTCCTTGGGATGCGGAATGATAAAGTAACCGAGCTTGGTGTCAATCTCCCCTTCCTTCATGTTAAGAAGCTCACCTGGACGGATAGAGATGTAGGTGGCGATGGTCCCAAAAAACTGGACAGTATGATAAGCTCTGGGTCAGCCAAATTTGAAAGGATCTGACCATGAGCAAGAAACGTAGAAGCTATTCTCCCCAGTTCAAGGCGAAGGTCGCCCTGGCAG
>Ga0272443_10007502_pt1 | contig 10384 bp, 12 predicted proteins | sample SSMAcet12_FD_193581 | JGI IMG/M metagenome (GOLD analysis project Ga0272443, IMG submission 193581) | Marine sediment archaeal communities from Little Sippewissett salt marsh, Falmouth, MA, United States - SSM-Acet-12 | ecosystem: Environmental > Aquatic > Marine > Wetlands > Sediment ... | reverse complement strand
GATAACCTCATCACTAGGGTTTACGGTTGCAAGCATTGAAAAAAATATTCCAGGCTTAAGTCCAGGTGTTATTGCGATTTGCTCAAGATCAGGCCTGTAGCCTCTAGTTCTTTCAACCTCATCTTGTATGGCTTTTCTAAGTTCTAAGATACCAATTGAAGGTGTATAATGGGTCTTCTTTTTCCTAATGGCATTTATACCAGCAAATGAGACGTTCTCAGGAGTCTCCATATCTGGCTCGCCGATCTCAAAATGAAGGACCTTCTTTCCCTTTCGTTCCAATTCTTGGGCCTTTGCAAGGACCTCAAATGCTGCTTCACCATAAATCCTGCTTGCTCCATCACTAAATTTTGGCATTTTCTCACACTCATAATATTCATTATCCATAAGATTCCAAACCCAACTCCTTGAGTTTATTTTTCTTAGGAACTCCATTTTTATCCCATCCACGTAAATTGTAATATTCAGCAAGGCCCTTTAAAAAATCCTTTTCCTTGATTACCACATCCTTTGCAGGGCCCCTTGAAAAAGAATCCTTTAATAATCTTGGTGGTAATATATCCTTAACAAGATTAGAGCTCTCTCTAAGATTGAAAATCCTAATAAGATTCCAGATACGCTCCCCACATTCAAGATAACTCTCAACTGTATGATCAAAACCAGTTGCTAGGTTCCACATTTCAACACAGTTCTCAACAGATATTGGTGCAAAATCACAAAGAACAAGTGAAAAAAATGCAGAACGTTCATCCTGAACATCTTTTACGATCTTTGCCTTATCCTTGAATGAAAATCTTTCAAGTTCAGGGTCAAAAAGCTCAGCCTTTACAGTCCAAGCTCTCTGGTGACAAGCTCCTCTATCAGAGGTTGCATAGGCAAGTCCCATGCCAAATGTGCCCCGGGGGTCATAACCAGGTATCTCAAGACCCTTACAGTGAACGGCAAAATCCTCTGACCTCTTACCAATCCTTTCAGATGCAATTTTTACTCCCTCAGCAAGAATATCAGCAAGCTTAGTTTTCCTATGGGCAATGTCTTCGATAAGCTGCGCAAGCTCCTTTGGTTTGCCCCAGCCTATATCAATTCCATTGAGATTATTAATCGAAATAACACCTCTCTCATATGCCTCAATGGCAAAACCTAAAACGCCCCCCAATGAAATCGAATCCATTCCAAGCTCATTGCATCTGCTGTTAACATAGGCAACATCCTCAATTGATTGCATGCCAAGATTAGAACCCATCAATGCAATTGTCTCATATTCAGGCCCTACCAGTGAAACACCTTTGAAAGGCCCAGATTTTATGGAAGAACGGTTCCAACAAGCAATTACACAATTAAAACAAGCACCTCCTTTGTCGACAATGTTCTTCTGCATTGACTCTGCATTTATACGCTCACCATGCTCAAAATTACCCTCTTGATAATTATAAGTTGGAATGAAGCCCTCAGTGTTAATAAGATCAACCCAATAAGGTGTTCCGAACTTTCGTCTTTTGGGAACAAAATCATTTTCTTGGATTTGTTTCAAGACCTCCTTGGACTTCCCTTTGAACTCTGATGGTTTGTCTAATGGCACTTTACCAGTGCCTTTCAAGGCAATGGCTTTGAGGTTTTTAGAACCCATAACAGCGCCAGTCCCACAACGTCCAGCATGCCTGTGACCATCAAAAGTGATAGCAGAGAACTTCACAAGGTTTTCTCCAGCAGGACCAATAACTGCAGTTCTGGTCTTACCAACATTTTCCTGAATCCAATCATGGGTCTCAATACATTCCTTCCCCCATATATTATCTGCATTTGAGAATTCAATATCTTTATCAAATATTTTTAAAAAAACAGGTTTCTTTGATTTACCATTGAAAATTATGAAATCCCAACCAGCCCTTTTCATCTCCATGGCAAAAAACCCACCAAAATGTGAATCAACAAATAGTCCTGTTTGAGGAGATTTAGTGACAATTGTTCCCCTGCCTGAGGTTTGTGCAGAGGTACCTGTTAAAGGACCAGTTGAAAATATAAGAATGTTTTTTAAAGAAAGCGGAGCTGTGCCCGTTGGCAACCTATCAAATAATATCTTGGCCCCAAGTCCTTTGGCCCCAATGAACCTTTTTGCATCATATAGATTGGTTTTCTCAGTTTTTGAGGTTTTTTTACCTAAATCAATATTTAATATTTTACCGGTGTAACCACCGCTCATATATGCACTCCTCTATTTTTTCCTATTAATCTCCAATAAATCTATTAAAAGGGCAAAACCTGTTTCTCTTCTTCCAGCTCCAGGGCCAACAATAGTCACAGGTCCCAGTTCATCAGTTGAAAATGTCAATGCATTTGTTGCTCCTCCAATGCCTGACAATGGATCACTAAAAGGCAGTTTTTCGGGCCAGACCTTTGCTTCAACTGAACCATCTGATTTGATCTCAGCACTGCCAATCAATTTCCATCTCTTGCCCTCTTTTTTTGCACTTTCAATATCTTTTACAGTGATATCTGTAATTCCTTTTCTCTTAACATCTTCCCAGGTGATCTTTTTTCCTAATACAACATTTGTTAGGATAACAACCTTACCGAGTGCATCAAAACCCTCAACATCACCAGATGGATCAGCCTCGGCATAACCAAGCTCCTGGGCCTTTTTCAGTGCATCTTCATATGACATTTTCTCTTCCATCTTTGTTAGTATAAAATTTGTAGTTCCATTAAGAATGCCCTTGAAACTGTAAATTTTGTTACCTGCCAATGTATATTTTACAAGATTTATGACTGGAGTTCCTGATAAAACCACACCTTCAAAACCATAGCTTGCATTGTTCTTTTCAGCAAGATCCAAAATATAAGCTATCTGCTTTACAACAGGTCCCTTGTTAGTGGATACCACATTCTTTCCTGCTTGAAGAGCGGCTTTTATATGTGTAAGTGCAGGCTCCCCTGTTTTAACATCAGTAAAAGTCACCTCAATGATTGTATCAGCGACAGTGTCTTTAATGGTTGAAAGGCTATCCATTCCCTTTTTACCAGATGGATATTCATCCAATTTTTTTCCAGATTTGACTATTTCAAGGACCTTTTTCATATCAAGACCATTCTCATCATAAACAGAGCCCTTGAAAAGGTCAGAAATTGCAACAACAGAACATCTAAAATCATATTTTTCTTCAAGCAATCTTTGTTTTTCTAGTAATATTTCGGTAAGGCCCTGGCCTACTGTCCCATAACCAATAAAAGCAATTTTAAAATCCATATAAGATCAACTCCTATGGTGAAGGTTAGGTGCTGCAATGAACGTTAAACCATTCTCAGTCAATGCTTTTGCTGTATTGTTTATTGCTTGATGTTTATCAAGATAGTTCTGCATAAGAGCAGGCATTAGCCCCTTTTCCTCAATTTCAGATTTAGCAATAAAATAATCCAGGATGTCAGTTGGATGTTCCCTTTTAGGATCAATATCCACCTCTGCGCCTTCATGTTTGGCACTGATATTTTTCACCTTTGATGCCAATTCCAGAAGTTCATCTCTTCTATCATAGGGCTGAATGACAATACTTTTCCATGTCTCAAGGATATGGTGTTCAAATCTAACAAAATCCTCTAGACCCAATGCCCTTCTGATATCACTGCTGATCTCAATGGTTTTATTATTAACAGAGTTTGAATAATTGAACCCGATAAGCGAGGTTGAACCGTCCTCTCTTGAAAATAACCTTGCTGCCATGAGAGTCCAGAAAATTGCATAAGGATTATCATTTCCCATATAAACTGAGATTTTAAATTCAATATCAATTCCAATCTTGTGAAGAAGATAAGCCAAAAAAATTGTCCCAGGATTTATATTTAAGACCTGTTTCACACCATAATTAGTATAGTAATATAGAAACTCATCGACCCATTTCAAAGGATGATCATTGGGTTGGCCAACACCTCCAAAATATCCAGTAATTGTCTCTGGGCCACCTAGATGAATATTTGAACCATCAGTTCCCTTTGTATCCAGGGTTTCACACCAACTAGCACCTATTATTTGCATTGCTGCAGACATCGCAAGTAAATCATTGTCCTCTTCTTGTTCCTTCATCCGTCTAACTCTAATGTACCTACCTGGCATTAGTTCCTTTTTCTCAACTGCTTGACGTGCCTCCTTCATGAAAAATGGAAAATATTGGCAGGCGCTTATTTCCAAAGTAACAGCAAAATCTTCATTGAAATCCATACTTGCTACTTTATCCCCCAAGATTTTTTTTCTATATTCATCTATGGTAATAAATGAACCTTTGTTTTTTTGCTCAATAAGCCATTGTAAATCTTCATAATATTGTGAATTTTTTTTCTTTAATCTCCCCATTAAATTTTCAATCTTACCTGCTTCTCTTGCCTTTTGATTTATTTTTTCAGGTCCCCCATATTTTTCAACAATTTCGATAAAATCAGTAATTGTCTTGTTGTTGGGATCCATCAAAAAAGAATTTATTTCATCAAGCCTTTTCCTATCTATAGATAATTTCTTGAACATATCAGATGTCATAAGTAATTCCTCTCCCTTACAATAAAAACTCTTACTTATGCAGGCAAGATAAGATATCATTTTAAAAGTGTTTGGTTTTCTAGACGTTACCTTTTAAAATCCATTTATATTTTGGAAATAGGATACCATGATAATTTCTCAAGTTAGTATAGCGCCAGTAGGAAAAGGAACAAGTCTTAGTAAATATGTGAAAATAACTCTTGATGTTTTTAAAAAAAATGACGTGAAATATATTATCAATGATATGGCTACTGTTTTAGAAACAAATGACCTTAAATCATTATTCAAAGTTGTTGAACAAGCCCACAAAGCAGTAATTGAATCGGGTGCTGAACGTGTTATTACTGAGCTTAAGATAGATGATAGACGAGATAAAGATGTTCGAATTGGAACTAAGATAAATGCTTTACAATAATCTATTAATTTTAACAAAAACAATTATATGTAACATCTTCATTCCGAGGTTCGGGGCGGATTATCATGTCAAATAATAGATTAGTCGAGATAGTTTTTCATGGTCGTGGTGGACAAGGTTCTGTCACAGCTGCAAACCTATTAGTTGCTGCTGCCTTAAAAGATGGAAACAAAGGAGTACAAGCATTTCCTTTTTTTGGTGCTGAAAGACGTGGTGCTCCGGTGCGTGCATTTGCCCGTGTATCAGAAGAGGAAATAAACTTAAGAAGCGAGATATACAATCCTGATTTTGTCATTGTTCTTGATGAGAGCATAATGGATATAGTTGATGTTTTAAAAGGTTTAAAGGAAAACGGAAAAATATTAATCAACACAACAAAGGATCCGAAAGATTTTGATTTTTCAAAAAAATATACTGTGGCAACTATTGACGCAACAGGCATTGCAATAAAACATGGAATTCTAGTTGGGGGGATACCTGTTGTAAATACACCCATTCTTGGTGCAGTACCAAAATTATTGGATAGAGTCACCTTAAAATCCATTCAAGAAACTGTCAAGGGTAAATGGAAAAGCGACCTTGCAACTAAAAATGTAAAAGCCACACAGGATGCATATGATCAAGTGGAGGTGAAATCTTGAAAAAATACAAGGTTGCAACAACTATCTCATATCCTAAAAAAGGTGCCATGGGAAAAACTGGTACCTGGAGAGTTTTCAAACCAACTTTAGACAAAAAGAAGTGTGTTAAATGTTTACGTTGCTGGATTTTTTGCCCTGAGGCAACCATTATTAGAAAAAAAGATGACTCTGTTGAAATTGACTATGAATACTGTAAGGGTTGCGGAATTTGTGCTAATGTTTGTAAGGTCAAAGCAATAACAATTGAAAGGGAGGCAAAGAAGAAATGACAAATGTAATGATAGATACAGGTAACTATATAGCTGCAAAAGCTGCAGTTATGGCTAAACCAGATGTTGTGGCAGCCTATCCAATAACTCCTCAAACCACCCTAGTTGAAGGTATTGCAAATTATCATGATTCAGGTGAATTTAAAGGGGATTATATCTGCGTTGAAAGCGAACATTCTGCCATGGCTGCATGTATTGGTGCAAGTTCAACTGGTGTTAGGACCTTTACTGGTACATCCTCCCATGGTCTTTTGCTTATGCATGAGATGCTTCATTGGGCTGCCCTTGCTAGATTACCTGTGATCATGTGTAATATTAACCGTGTTATCGGCCCAGGGTGGAACATTTGGGCTGATGAAAATGATTCAATTTCTCAACGTGATACTGGTTGGATTCAATTCTATTGCAGTAGCAATCAGGAAATATTTGATACTGTCATTCAAGCCTTTAAATTAGGTGAGCATCAAGATGTTTCCCTGCCAGTAATGATATCTTACAATGCATTTATCTTATCTCATACATCCATGCCTGTATATATTCCTGAACAAAAGGACATTGATGAATTTCTTCCAAAAAGGGTCCCTACATGGAATCTCGATGTTGATAATCCAATTACCTTTGGTAATATAATTCTTCCATCTGAGTATGAAAAAGTCCGCCTTGAAATGCAAAAGTCTCAGGAAAATGCAAAAAAATTGATACCTAAGATCTCAAAGGAATGGAAGAAAAAGTTTGGTAGGTTCCATGGTGACCTCATTGAGTATTATAAGTGCGATGATGTTGATTATGTTCTTTTGTCTATGGGTGCAATTGGAGCTGAGAGCAAGGTTGCAATTGACAACCTTCAAAAAGCCGGGGTGAAAATCGGTCTGGCAAGGGTTAGAACTTTTAGACCTTTTCCAGAGGAAGAAATATTAGAGCTTAGTAAAAAGGCAGATTTAATTGTAATTGACCGTAATATATCTGTTGGTCTCGGTGGAGCATTATTCAATGAAATAAAAGGAAAACTTTACGGTAAATCCGATGCAAATGTACATGGATTCATTGCTGGTCTTGGTGGAAAGGATGTTGTTTTTACGGACATTGAAATTATGTGTAAAAAGGCAATTAAAGGCAAGGCCAAGGACCATCAGGTTTGGTATGGGCTTGAGGAGGTGTAAAAAATGGCTATCAAAGATATTCCAACTGAGGAATGTTATATTCCAGGTAGTGCTGCTTGTCCTGGTTGCCCTGCAACCATGGCTATGCGTACTGTTTTCAAGGCAATTGGTAAAAAAATGATGATGATTGTTCCTGCTTGTTGTACTGCTGTTATCGAAAGCCTTCATCCACATACATCATTTAATGTTCCTACCATGAACATTGCATTTGAAGCAGCTGCTGCTGGTGCAAGTGGAGTGGAGGCAGGGCTTAGAAAGCAGGGTAAGGATGACATCACAGTTGTTGCATGGGCAGGTGATGGTGGAACATATGACATAGGTATCCAGGCTCTTTCTGGGGCACTTGAACGCAATACAAATTTCATATATATTTGTTATAATAACCAAATATATTCAAACACTGGAATACAGCGCAGTGGTGCAACACCTTATGGTGCTTGGACCACCACTACTGTTGGTGGTAAATCTGAGTTTAGAAAGGAGATGGGCGAGATAGTTCAGGCACATCATATTCCTTATGCCGCTCAAGCATGCATTGCTTATCCAGAGGATCTTTACAAAAAAGTAAAAAAAGCTAAGTCAATCAAAGGCCCTAAATACATAGAGATAATGGCACCTTGTCCTCCAGGATGGAGATTTGCAATGGAAAGGACTGTTGACATGGGGCTTCTTGCAGTTGAGACCGGTGCTTGGGCTCTTTATGAATATGAGAATGATAAGGTTACATTTAACGGTAAAAGCAAACTTCTTCTTGAAGGTAAAATTCAACCTAAACCCATAGAAGAGTGGATTAAATATCAGGGAAGATTCAGACATCTTTTTATACCCAAAAAGGATGAGAAAAGGCTAAAAGCTCTACAGGATCATGTTAATCTGATATGGGAAAGATATAGGGCGTGTTATTTATAGACCAGGAGAGTGAGAAAAATATGATGGAGGCTGTGATAAATGCTTGCAAAGGAAATGGTGAAGCAGAGCCTCCCCCTGATAATCTTATGTGGTATTGGGGCAATCATTGCAGGTAGCACACTTGGTGCAATGAAGGACCTTATTATTGAGATTCCAGGTCTTATTGTTATAATCCCAGCAATAATTGCTATGCGTGGAAACATTAGCACTGCATTTGGTTCTAGATTGGGTTCTGCTTATCATCTTGGAATTATCAATGCAGATAATTTGTGGAATGAAGAGCTTCTTGAAAATATCAAGGGCTCTCTTTTTTTGAGTTTTTTTGTCTCCATTATCATAGGTATTCTTGCATATATCACATCGTTTCTACTGAATGTTTATCCTAATCCAGTTAAGATCATTCTCATAGTACTTATTGCGGGTGTGTTTTCTGCTATCATTTTGACTTTATTGACCATAGGCATTATCTATCTAGTCTTCAAAAGAGGTTATGATCCAGATAATATTACTGGACCGGCACTTGCAACTTTTGGTGACATTATAACCATGCTTTGCATATTTGGAAGTGCTCTCTTGGTGGAGGTTATGTTATGATTTATAGTTGGAAGAAGATTGTAAAACATGGTCTTCCTCTCCTTACAATAACACTTCTCATCGAGGTTTTTGCAGGTCAGATTCTCCAAGGCAAACAAGATGCGCTTCTAATGTTCCCCATCTTCCTTATATCCATTCCTGTAATAAATAGTGTAAGCGGGAACGTAGGCAGTGTTCTTGGGGCACGTTTGGCATCTGGTCTGCATGTCGGTTATATCACTCTGAGTATAAGGGACAAAGAAATGCATGATAATCTTTTGATTTCAGTTTTAATCGGGATTATTACATATCTTATACTTGCGATAGTTATTTATTTCATAGCAGTATTTGGAAACTTAATAACAGAGGATATAGCCTTGATAGAATTCATCGCTATTATAATACTAACTGGGTTTTTACTCATAAGCATCGTTTCAATTGTGAGCGTCCTTACTGCTTTCATATCTTTTAGAAGGGGATTGGACCCTGATGACATGGTTGCACCAGTAGTCACAACAGTTGGAGATTTTATGGGTATTGTATTTTTGTTTATTATTCTAGGAATTTTTGGAGTTGGTATATGACTGAAAAAAAGAAAATCAACATTTTTGGGAAATTACAAAGAGCACCAAAGGAAAAATGGAAAAAAGAGGAGTTCAGTGAGATTGAATATGAACCTGTAACAGTCAAGGAATTGCTTACTGAGATGAAGGATATTTCAGAGCTCATAATCGATCTTGCCTATTCTGCGGTTATGTTCAACAATGAGGCTATTGCTGAAGAGGTGAAATATCTGGAGGTTCGGATGGACAAGTTAAATTATGATATCAGGATGATGGCTATGATGGCTGCAAGAACAAAGGAGGATGCTGAGCAACTGGCAGGTATTTTACAGGTTGCAGAGGCTGCTGAAACCATCTCAAATACTGCTGGTGATATTGTCAATTTACTTTTAAAGGAAAAAACTGGTCCAATTTTACCAAAGATACTTAAGCGGGCCGATGAACAGCTTTTTAGAATCAGGGTTTCAGCTGATTCCAAGGCATGTAAACAAAAGATTGGGGATTTAAGTGTTGAATCTGAGACTGGTATGAGATTGATCGCTATTAGACGTGGTGATTGCTGGATATACAATCCTCAATCCGATACAAGCATTCAAGCAGATGATTGGTTGATCTCACGTGGCACTGAAGAAGGATATAAAGAGCTAAGCAAGTTTTTACATGGAGAGTTGGAGGTGCTTGATTGAAACATAAATCTGTTGAGGAAATTGTACTGGAGATCAAGGATAAATCAGAGCTTATGATAGATCTTGCTTATTCCTCTTTGCTTTATGACAACAGAACCATTGCCAAAGAGGTTTATGATCTGGAAGATATGATAGATGAGCTTTATAAGAATCTCCAGGTTAAGACGCTGGAGCTTGTTGAAAACAAAAAATTGAGCGTTAATGATGCTCTTTCTGTTCTGAGACTTGCTGAGGCTGGCGAGCAAATAGCAGATGCTGCCCAAGAGATTGCAGACGTGGAACTAAGGGACGTTGAATTGCATCCTATATTGAAGTTGAGCATACGTGATTCCGATGTTGTTTTCAGTAGAGTTGAGGTTGCCAGTGGTTCTATTCTTGCTAATAGAACCTTGGGGGAACTAAAACTTGCAAGCGAGACAGGCATGGTTGTCATTGCCATGCGACATGATACGCGTTGGTTATATGGTCCAAATAAAAATACAATGATTGATCCAGGGGACATACTTTTTGCCAAGGGTCCTGAGGATGGAGAAAAGCATCTTATAGATCTTGCAAGTGGAAAATCCAGAGAGATCTAGAAATTATTGAGAAGTTAAGAAAAATATGAACAGAAACCTATATATATTTATATTTAAAAATATAAATA
>Ga0272443_10007501_pt1 | contig 10384 bp, 7 predicted proteins | sample SSMAcet12_FD_193581 | JGI IMG/M metagenome (GOLD analysis project Ga0272443, IMG submission 193581) | Marine sediment archaeal communities from Little Sippewissett salt marsh, Falmouth, MA, United States - SSM-Acet-12 | ecosystem: Environmental > Aquatic > Marine > Wetlands > Sediment ... | reverse complement strand
GCCGACGATCGGCTGCATAATCTGTTCGGCGTTCCAGAACAAGGGCGAGCCCGCAGCGGCGGTCTGGGACTCGCGCCGACCGGCCCGCCGAGCAGGGGCCTGTGCATCCTCTTCCGCCGCGGCAAGCGGTCGCAGGAACCCGCCTGCAAGGCCCGTCAGCACAACCAGCCCCCCCAGAGTCATCCGGTTGATCCGATCCGACATGCGTTCCATCCTTTCGCCCGATTCGCACAAACGGGTAAGTCCGCCGGGAGCACCCCCGCGCGGACATTTTCCGCCACGTCCTCCTGGGATTATACAGAGATGGCCGTGTCCGGTCGCAGGTCCGGCAGCGGTCAGCCAAGGGGAGGGACGGTCAGCCGGTCTGCCGGCCGGTGGACGTTCTAAAGTGCGAACGGCGAGGGTGGAGGCGCTGTTTCAGGCGGGCGACAACGGCGGCGAGGCGACGGTGGAAGAAAACGAGAGAATAGTGGATTTTCAACCGGCCGAAGCAGCGGGCCATCCGATTCAACTCGGGGTGGTCCGGCTGGACGGCCAGTCCGCGCTGTATCATTTCCCACGCTTCCGGAAAGCACGCGAGCTGCATGAGCGCGACGGCCAGCTTGTGCAGCACGGCCGTGTTGGTCGGGTCGTGCCGCAGCGCCCGGCGGCAGTAGGCGATGCCGCCCTTCAGGTCGCCGGCCAGGAACCGGCAGACGCCCACGTTGTGCAGCGCCAGCGCCGAGCCGCGCTGATGCTGGAGGGCCTTGCGGTAAGAAGCTTCAGCCTCCTCACAGCGATCCATTCCCAGCAGACAGTTACCCATCGCCAGCAGAGCGGTGACGTCGTCCGGCTGTTCGGCCAGAGCGGCCGTCAGGTGGCGGTGGGCCTGTCCATAGTGTCCCTGCCGGACATTGAGCAGCCCCATGTAGGTGGCCAGACCCGGGAAACGCGGTTCCCGCGCGAAGGCTGACTCGAGATGAGCGGCGGCCGTATCGAGTCGATCATCGCGGAGGTGGAGGAGTCCCAGCAGGACTCTGGGTTGCACCGCGTCCGGATCGAGTTCGAGCGCCTGGTGGAACTTGGCCGTCGCCGCCTCCGTGTCCCCGGTCTCCAGCAGCAGTTCGCCCATCTCCACGAGCAGCGTGACGTTACCGGGGTCGCGGCGCAGGGCGGACAGGTAGAACGCGCGTGCCTCGTCGGATTGCCCCTGGAGTCGATAGATCTGCGCGATCCGCGCACGGGCCTGCGGATAGTCCGGGTCGATCTCGAGCGCCCGCTGCCAGCAGTAGAGCGCGCGGGCGAACAGGCCGCGGCACGCGAGCGACTCGGCGATGTGGTGGAAGCAGTCCGGGCAGTTCTCGTCGAGCTGCTGGGCGAGGTAGAACATCTGCTCGGCCGCCTCATGCAGGCCGAGACGCGTGTAGGCCGCGATCCGGTGACAGTAGGCCGGCTCGTAGCCGGGCTCTTCAGCCGCGAGTTCCTCGAAAACCTTGACCGCCTCGGCGTAGCGGCCCACGCGGATGAGATCAATGCCGAGCCAGGTGGCCGCCTCGATCGCGTGCGTCGGATGGGAGAGCGCCTGCTGGTAGGACTCGATCGCCTCGGCCGGTCGCTCGAGTTCGTCGAGGACACGGCCGCGCTGGAGGTGCCCGTTCACGTCGTTCGGGTTGATCGCCAGCGCGGCGTCCAGCTCGGCCAGGGCCTCGTCCCACCGGGAAGATTCGGTGAGCTGCATCGCCCGCTCGACGTGCGTCTCGGCATCCAGCCACTCGCCCATGTCGCGCGTGCCCCCAGAACGGTCCGACGCGCCGGGACGCCCCGCGCCCGACGGGGCTACACCCGGTCTTACTCACGCTATCGGCCGACAAACAGGCCCGGTCGCGTTAAAAGCGGGCCCTTCGGCCAAGTGGAAAAGGCAGCCAAGGAGAAGAGCTTTCCGGAAAAGTGTCGTCGTTATCGGACGGGGGGTATTCGCGCTGATGGCGCGCGCCGGCGGGGATCGGAGGGGTCAGGTTTTCAGTTCATCGCAGCGGAGTCGATAGTGCTTGTCGAAGGCTTCGGCGAACGTAAAGACGCGATCGAAGTCTTCGATGCGGTCGTCGGGCTGTTTCTGGAGCCATCCGTGCTCGACGAGCGCGAAGACGATCGCGCCGATGTCGTGGGTTGAGGTGATGTTCCAGGAGGCCAACAGCGAACGGGCCATCAGCCCCCAGCGTTCGAGGGCGACGTCCCGGATCGCCCAGCAGAGCTGCCGGCCGCTGACGTGCCGGTTCATCCGGGCCGATCCGCCCATCCGATCCAGGGCGGCGGCGATCTCGGCCGGCAACTGGCCGGCTTCGGCACGGACGAGCAGTTCATCGGGGCTGACGTTGCTTTGGGCCATCCACCGGCCGATGAGTTTCTCATCGGCTGTCATCGCTCCGTGGACGCGCTCCGAGGCGATCCCGATGCACTCCTGGACAAAGGCGAAGGCTGCCAGCGGATAACGCCCGACTTCGCGGACGACGTCTTCGATCGGTTTGTGAGGTTCGTGAACCATCGGTTGGAAGGATGCTTTAACGTTCAGGTAACCGGCGAACGCACTCTCGACGCAGGACGGCGCGGCTCAAGATCCTCCGCTGGGTCGGCCTCGGCGTTTCCGCCGATTCGGACGACCGCGGCGCCGCCCCTTGTGCGACGGTGTCCCGCCTGTTTGATCGGGCGGCGCTGCGCCATCGGTCGGATCCGAACCGGCCGATGATTCAAGGGGCGCGGCTGGGCCCTGGCGGTTCTGTGCCGACGTTTCGGCGGACGTTTCATCCGCGGCGGTCTTCGGCGTGCGGCTGTTGCCCCTGACGTTGCCGGAGGTGTCGGGTCTCTGGCGGCGGGCGACAACCGGCTCAGGGCCGGATGCGCCTGCCTGCCGGCCGGGAGGGCGCGCGCCGGGCGTAACGTTCCGTTCGACAATCGCCTCGACGGGCACCACGGTCACCCGGCCCGACTCGTCGGCCACCTTGACAAGCTGCGTGAGCACCTGCCGTTCCGTCACGCGGCCGACGAGCTCGCGCGTCGCGATCCAGGATCCCAACCGAGGCAGCCGCTTGGCGAGGCTCTCATAGGTCTCGTGCTCGTAACGGAGGCAGCACTTGAGCCGCCCGCATCGGCCGCTCACCTTGGACGGGTCGAGCGTCGCCTTCTGCTGTTTGGCCATCTGCATGCTGACCGGCTTGAGGGTCTTGAGCAGGCTTCGGCAGCAGCACTCCCGCCCGCAGGTCTCGTAGTCGGCCAAGAGCCGTGCCTCGTCCCGCGCGCCGATCTGCCGCATCTCGATCCGCGTCTGGTATTCGGAGGCGAGCCGGCGGACGAGCTCGCGGAAATCGACGCGTTCGGCCGCCAGGAAATAAAAGACGATCCGCTCGCCGCCGAACAGATGCTCACAATCGACGATCCGCATATCCAGGCCCAGCTCGCGCGCGAACCGGCTGCAGACGTCGATCTTTTCGCGCGTACCTTCCTCGATGTGGCGAAGCTCGATGAGGTCCGTGTCGGTAGCGAGGCGCAGAACCCGGCCGTCATTGAGCCGGTACGCCTCCCCACCGCTGTTGGCGGCGTAGGCGCGCATCTTCTGGCTCGAGGCGGCCTCGTGGCAGGTGACGTCCGCGTATTGGCCGACCTCGATCCCCCGATCGGTCGCAATCACGAGGGTCGCGCCGCAGGCGAGCTTCACCTTCCCGGGGCAGGCGAACTCGCCCACGTTCCGCATCCGGCCGTAGCGTACGGGAATGTGCCGGACCGCCGGGTGCCTCGAGGCCTGTTCGGTTGTCGGGCCGTCGTCCTGGTCGGCCATGGAAACTCTCCGGAAACGGTTCACGGCAGTGCGACCGGATCAGCCGAGCACGGCCGACGTCGGACACCGCAAGAACCGCAAAACCCAAACGTTCAGTATAGCCCGTCAGGGGAGTTTTTCACAATGCGGCGGCGTTCAGGGAGCAACCGGTTGTCCGGTCGGCCGACCCAAGCAGCGCGCCAGCCGAATGAAAAGTGTTTCCAGTGTCAACTCGACGTGTGCATTGCGATCGAGACAGGACTCGGCTTCGACCAGGTGCTTGACTGTGTCTGCCAGCCGGCCACGTCCGCCCCGGGCCAGGGCGGCGACCACCTCGGCCTGATCGGCGTTGACCTGTTCGCTCGGAGCCGATGACGCCGTCGCCAGCGCGTCGCGGAAAAAGTCGGCCAGCACGGCCAACAGCATCCGCACGCCCTCGCGTCGCGCGTCGGTGTCGGAAACGTCCGGGTCGCGCTGGGCGAACGTTTTGGCCAACCGGTCGGCGTCGTCCCTGAACGGACCGGCCAGTGCGTGTGCGGACCAGCCCGCGGGCGGACGGGCGAGGACGGCCAACTGCTCGCCCCATCCGCGCTTCAGCTCGAAAAGTTCGTCGTCCACGTACCGCAACGCTCGCCCCAGCGAGCCGTCCGCATGATGGGCCGCGTAACGGACCTCGTCGGAACGGGCCTCAGGGCGCAGCCGGGCCAACTCCGCGGTGACAAAGGACGCGGGCAAAGCGACAAAGGGCACGAGCTGGCAGCGGGATCGGGTCGTCGGCAGCATCTTGTCGAGGCTGGTCGTCACGAGAATGAGCGTCGTATCGGGCGGCGGCTCCTCGAGGGATTTCAGCAGCGCGTTCTGGGCCGCGTCGTTGAGTCGTTCGGCTTCGCGCACGATGAAAACCTTCGCCCGCCCCCGCGCCGGTTTCGTCGCGATCCGGTCGATCAAGAAGTGGCGGATGACCTCGACACCCAGAAAGAGCGCTTTCTGGCGGCGAACGAGCGCGTCGGGGTGCTGGCGGTTGAGCTGGCGATGGATGAGGTAAAGGTCCGGATGCGTGTCGGCCGCCAGCAGGCGACAGTCGTCGCACCGCCCGCAGGCAACCCGCGGACGTACATTGGCGGCCGCAGTCCGTTCCATTTCATCCGGCCAATCCACCTCGGCCGGCGAAGCGCACAACAGCACGTGCGCGAGGCGGACGGCCAGCATTTCCCGCCCGACGCCTTCGGGGCCGGTAAACAGGTAGGCGTGCGGCATCCGCCGGCTCGCCAGCGCAAGCTGGAGGATGCGATGGGCGCGGTCCTGGTGACGGACGTCAAAAATCGACACGGGCCAGCGCCTCCCTGATCCGCTGATGGACAGTTTCGGGCGAACCCAGTCCGTCGATCACCTCGATGCGGCCGGGATAGTCGGCCGGCAGGTGCAAGAACATCTCGCGCACCTTTCTGTGAAAATCGATCGGCCGGGCCTCCATCGCGTCGGGCGCCACGTCGTTGAGCAGCAGCCCCTGGGCGGGGTCGTGGTTTCGCGCGCGGTGCCGGCCGGCATGGTGCGGCCGGCGGCCCGTCCGGCGGAAACCCTCCTCGACCGGTACGTCGACGATGAGCGTCAGATCCGGCCAGGTGGACCCGACGGCGAAACGGCCGAGCGCGATGATCTCCGCGCCGTCGGCGCCGGCCGCCCCCTGGTAGGCGCACGTGGAGGAGATGAACCGGTCGCACAGGACGGTTTTGCCGGCCTCCAGGGCCGGCGCGATGACCTCGGCCACGAGCTGGGCGCGCGAGGCCATGAACAGCAGCGCCTCGCAGCGCGGGTCCATACCCGTCAGGTCGTGCCGGAGAAGCACGGCGCGGATGCGCTCGCCCGTTTCCGTGCCGCCGGGGTCCTTGCCGAGCACGAGCGGCACACCCTCGGCGTCCAGCGCGTCGGCCAGGAGCTTGAGCTGTGTGCCCTTGCCCGATCCGTCCGGGCCGTCCAGGACGATGAACTTGCCGGCCAGCTTGTCTTTCAGTTTCACGATCGCGACCTTGTCCGATGAAAGCGGTGATTTTCACGCGTTCCGCGGCGGCGGGTCAGCTTATCGCAAAGCGCGGCGCTCCGCCACGTTCCGCGACGCTTTGCCCGCAAACGGTATACGTGACAGGATGGGCGGCCCTGAGACAGGAGCGACGCACCTGCGACCTGCCAAGGCGGCGGTTCGGACCGCTCATCTGGTCAGTCGCTGTCCCTCCAGGACGACGTTGGCGACGCGCCGGCGGAAAGCTTCGAGCCTGTCGGGATCGTCCGTGAACCGCGAGGACGACTCGACGACACCGTCGGGGACGGCCAGCAGCGCCCGCGCGCGCTCGATGAAGTCGCGCGTCGCGACGGTGGCGGGTCGCGCGCGGAGCATTTCAACGAGGGAGGCGAGCTTGTAGAGGTATTCGTAGTCCTCCAGACCGTCGCGGATGTTCGTGTAGCGGATCGTCGTGAGCGGACCGTCGGGGCCTGGACAGAAAAGGCTTCCATCGCCGTTGGCATAAACGCTCTCGCGCGACTTGCCGGACCCCGGGAACCACTCCGTGTAGGGTCCCGAGGCGATCGGCTCGTCGTTGAGCCGCCACTGGTTCGTCATGAAGTAGAGCACGCCGCCGACCTGGTACTTGTAGCTCATCGCGCCCATGATAAGGCGCGGTTCGATGGCCGGCGATTCGACGAAGAAATTCGGATAGGGATGGCGCGGCCCCACGCAGAGGTACCACCACATTTCTTTGCCTTCGGCGCGGAGTTTTTCAGCCTCGACCATGTCGTAGCGCGGGATGAGCGGGACCCAGATGTCGATGGAGTCCCGCAAACCCGTGGTCTGGCCGAAAGTGATGTCGTAGCCGGTCGTCATGCGCGGCAGGTTCGGATAGAGCTCGCCGACCATCCCGAAGATCTCCCGGACCTTGGGGAACGAATCGTCGTTGACCTCGTCGAAGCCGTAGATGTAGGCCTGCTCCTCGATACCCGCCTCCTCGAGCTGGCTCATGCGCTCCTGGAGCAGTTCGCGGATCCGATCCACGTCGGCGCCGCGCCCGACGTAGAAGAGGTTGAACGCGTTCATCCCCCGCGCGATGCCGTGCTTGAGAAGCTCGACGTCGCGCTCATCCTTGCCGTAGAGCGCGTCGATGTTCAGACGGTGGTCGAGAATGAAGTCGTGGTATTTTCGGGCCAGCTCCGGCGTCCAGCGGTCCTTGTAGAGCTTCTTGGTATACGGTTCGCTGTAGGTGAACGCGTTGCGCAGGTGCGTGCCGTCCGGGAGGTCGAAGTCCCAGACGCGAACGTGCAAAGGCAGCGTCAAGGTCGTCGCGTCGTCGGCCGAGATGGTGATCCGGCCCTCGTAGGTGCCGGGGCTCGTGGCGGTCGTCGTGGCGACCTCGACCCAGAAGGCGACGTGCTCACCGGCGGCCGCGTCGCAGCGCTGCTGGAAGTGGAGGATCGGGTCCGGATACCAGCCGACGTACTCGGGCAGGTAGGAGCCGGCCGGCCGCGTCTCGACGTGACCGACGAGGCTGACCGTGGCTGAGCCGGCCATGGGCGCGCCGTCCTGCGTGCTGCGAAGCGGCGAGACGGCGACCTCGACGTTGGTGAGGTCCTTGTGATAGGGAATGACGACGACCTGCATCGCCTCGCGTTCGTTGCGCGCCAGGGCCAGCTCGTAGCGATCGTCGAGCCAGTCGCGGTGCGGCCAATCGCGGATCATGACCTTTTCGGTAGGCCGGGCCAGGGCAAGGGCGAAATCCGCGTCGTGAGCGAGCTTCTCGAGTGTTTGGGCGTAGAGACTCGCATCGTTGAGCCGGCGTCGCAGCGCGCGGGCCTCGTCGGCCTTGGGCTCCCAATCCGCGCCCTGCTCGGGCAGCGGGGTTGCCAAGAACCGGCTCAGATCCCGAAGCGTCGCGCGCGTCATCTCGCGCGCCGCGTCGGGGTAGCGTTCAAGGGAGCGCCTCACGCGCTGGGCCGTGGCGCGCAGGCCAGTCAGTTCGTGCAGCAAGGGACGCGTGTCCATCGGTCGCCAGAAGGTGAGCAGCGTGCGGCCGTCGGCGTCATGGAAGGCGAAGTTGACGTGCACGATCCGGTCGGTGGTCAGCTCGAGGTTCAACGCCTGCGTGCCCGAGAGCGCGCCTTGGCCGCGGTCGAGGATGCGGGCGTCGGCGTCGACGGCCTCCCACTGGTAGTGTGTTTCGGGCGGGGTGTGGAGATGGATCGCGTTGGGCCCGACGTGCAGCGGCCTGAAGGCGTCGAGGCGGACGGGGCGGACCTCCGGCGGGCCGAAGACCAGCAGCGAGAACTCCTCCGGCGTGTGGTAGCCGCCGAGCACCGGCGCCCAACTGTTGTCGAAGCCCGTGCGGGTGGCCACATTGAACGACCACGTCGTGCCCGGCGCGGGCGGGTTGCGGCCGGGCAGGTCCTTGAACGGCACACGGATAACGGCTGTCCAGCCCCGTTCGTCGACGGCGGTCTGGACGGTCGCGTCCGAGTTGTAGCTCGTGTCGATGATGAAGCTGTCGTACAGCGTGCCGAGCGGGTTGGTCATGAACCGGTAATACGCACGGCGGGTCGGCCCGACGTCGATCGAGAAGGTGACGTGGTCGTCCCGTCGCGGGTTCTCGTCGCGGTCGCGCGTCTCAGCCCGCAGTTGCGGGCCGGGCGTGACCTCGCAACGGTAGCCGAGCCACAGCGCCTCGTCGTCATAAAACAGGTACGACCAGACGGACAGGTCGGCTGTGCGGATGCGCCGCCAGTCGAGGTTGCCGGTCAGCTTGGCGGCGAGGTTCCAGGGCGGCTGGTCCAGGTCTGTGCCGGGCTGAACCGTGGTGTCCAGCTTCGGGATGACGACCTTGTGGGCGATTTGGCCCTGACCGTAGGGGGTCGGCAGGGCCGCCTGGACCGTGGACGCGACGCCGGCTGACAGTGCAAGCAAGAGACCCCGGCAAGCCTTCGAAACATTTTTTCGCGGATCGATCCGACGCATGTGCACTCCTTCCGGATGAACGAGTTTTTTAGTTTGAACGGCGGCCCCTCTGCGGTTCGTCAGGCGGGCGCGGGGCGGACGGCCCCTTGCGATCTCGCGGCAGCGTCGATTGCGGCCGACCGGCGAGTATAGCCGAAGGGCTCTCCGCACGCATCCGGGGTTGTGAGAGGTGCGCTCGCTGTCCGCTCGCACGCTGAGACGAGGCGATGTCGATCCGTTCGAGGAGGGTCGCTCGGAACGGGTTGTGTGATGTTGAAGAGGCACGCCCGTGGGCGCGGGCAAGGGCCGGTGGCCCTGACAGGACCGCCCGTGGGACGAATCTTTTGAGAAACGCAGGAGGTTGACGTGACGAAATTGGCTGATTCGCACAGCGGTGCGGCCGAGGCGCGGGATGCGCGAACGGCTGAACAGGTTCTGATCGCGTCGACGCCGCTGGACGGCCGGGAGCTTCCGGCCAAGGTGGTCATCGCACCGTGGGGCCGGGTCCGCTCAGGCAACGGGACGTTCGTGATCGACGAGGATGCGGCGCGTGCAGCCCTGGAAGCGTTTCGGGCGCACGGGACGGACCTGCCGATCGACTACGAGCACCAGAGCCTGGGCGGCGCGTACGCATCGCCGAGCGGCCAGGCGCCGGCGGCCGGCTGGATCCGCAACCTCCAGGCCGTCCCCCCCACGCAGGCAGACGGCGGTCAGGCAGGGCTGCTGGCGGATGTCGAATGGACGGAAGCGGCCCGCGCGCGGCTGGCGGCGCGCGAGTACCGGTACCTCTCGCCGGTGGTCATCGTGCGCACGAGCGATCGGCGCGTCGTAGCCGTGCATTCGGTCGCCCTGACCAACAAGCCGGCGATCGTCGGGATGAAACCCATCGTAAACCGCCAGGTGGCCAACGGCGGCGAGCCGAGCGCGGAGCTTGCCGCGGACGACGCGCCGGCCGAGCCGAACGCAAACATGGGACAGGACACGTCAACGGAAGCGACCGCTCTGGCCGACCTGCGCGCGCGGCTCGACGTGGAGGAAGACGCGGAGGAGATCACGGTACTTCGGTCAGCCGTCGATCGGATCGACGCGTTGTCCGAGGAGCTTGCCCGTCAGCGGGCGGCTGAAAAAGTGGCGTCGGCCATGCGGGCCGGCACGCTCACCGGCGCGCAGCGCGAGTGGGCGATGGCGCTGGCGATGAAGGACCCGGCCGCCTTCGATGCATGGGCGGCCTCGGCCCCGCCGGTGGTCGCGACAGGCCGAACGAATCCGCCGAGCGAGCGCGGCGAACCCGGCGGGGCCACCCGCACGACCATCATCGCGCAGGCGCGGCGCACCTACAAACAACAAGACCGGACGAACCGCGCCACCTGTTCACTCCGCGCGTGGGTCAACGATTCGCTCCGTGAACGCGGGCTCGAACGGTTGAGCAACGAAGAGATGCGCACGCTGGGGATGGCCGACTCGTTTTGAGGAGCGGGCGATCCTGCCCCAAATGGCAAGAAAGAAAAGGAATCGAGGGTGCGGTTATGACAGTCGCAGCCGTTCTTTTCGGTGGTCGAAAAGAAAAAACGAAAGGAGAAAACAATGCGGAAGGTGATGTATGTCCTCGCGGTAGTGGCGTTGCT
>Ga0272443_10007500_pt1 | contig 10387 bp, 7 predicted proteins | sample SSMAcet12_FD_193581 | JGI IMG/M metagenome (GOLD analysis project Ga0272443, IMG submission 193581) | Marine sediment archaeal communities from Little Sippewissett salt marsh, Falmouth, MA, United States - SSM-Acet-12 | ecosystem: Environmental > Aquatic > Marine > Wetlands > Sediment ... | reverse complement strand
TCCAAAAATCATCAGAATCTTCTCCTGAAATGAGTCATAAAACCTTACTTCAGCATAAGATCTCTTCTCCCAGTCAATCCGGAGTCCTTCGTAACCGGAATCTGTATCACTAACTGTATTATTGCCTGATAAACTCTCATCTTCTGAAACTTCATCTCCGGCAACGACCTCACCGCCGGTTGACACCATCCCTAACAGAGGATTTCTTACATCGAAGACAGAGGGCAGATATACCGAGATATTATACCGTTTGTCAAAGAGCGCCTGAAAATTATGATTGTCAATCCCGGAGTCATAACCTACGGTATAATTGCCCTTATCAAACTCAATGCTCCGCTCCTGATCCTCAAAAGGTGCTGCACTGCCGTTCATATAGTACAGTGAGATGTTCCCGGATTCTGCCGGAACCTTCTCACCAAGTACACCGGGTTTCTCAAAACGGTACTCGGAAACCTCCTCAATCTCCACAGAGGCATGATACGAAGAGCCGTTCTCAGCCACAAAAAATGTGGCATTAAGGGCAGATGCCGGAAATACAGCAAATACCAGAAGCAGAATCAGCGCAGAACAGCACGCAGTGATTTTAAGTCCGCGTCTATCTCCACCGGGGCATCGCATTGTCTTATCACCGTCTCCGGGTCCTTTAAGAGATGTCCTGTTACAACACATACAATCTTTTCATCCTTATCAAGCAGACCTTCTTCTGCCATCTTTTTAATTCCTGCAACAGATGCCGCAGATGCCGGTTCAACACCAATACCCTCCTTTCTGGCAAGGTCACGCTGCATATCAAGAATCTCTTCATCAGTGACCGAGAGAGCAGTTCCGCCGGTCTTCCGGATAGCAAGAAGTGCTTTTTCGGCATTTACGGGCGCACCAATCCTTATTGCAGTTGCAATAGTCTCAGGGTCCTTCTGAGGCTCAAGCACTTCAAGACCTTCAGCAATCGCTTTTACAACCGGCATTGAACCTGCGGCCTGAACTCCGGTCATAACCGGAATCTTATCAGTAAAGCCAAGTTCTTCAAGTTCAAGCATTCCCTTGTACACAGCAGAGATATTTCCTGCGTTTCCGACCGGAAGAACCATTCTGTCAGGAACCTCTCCGAGCTGATCAACAGTCTCAAGACCAATTGTCTTCTGACCCTCAAGCCTGTATGGATTTACTGAATTTAAGAGATACAGACCTTCGGTCAGGCAGAGCTCATGCACCATCTCAAGGGCACGGTCAAAATTACCCCTGATTGCAATGACCTTTGCACCGTGCATCAATGCCTGTGCAACCTTTCCAAGAGCTACTTTCCCGGCCGGAAGAAGGACCACTGCCGGAATGCCTGCTTTGGCGGCATACTGTGCAAGGCTTGCAGAAGTATTCCCCGTGCTTGCACAGGCCACAGTCTTCATTCCAAGCTGAAGTGCCATTGAAACTCCGACAGTCATACCCCTGTCCTTAAAAGATCCTGAAGGGTTCAGACCTTCATGCTTTGCATAGAGGTTTTTAAGACCCAGTTCCTCACCAATCTTTTTCATATGGTACAGGGGAGTACCACCCTCATGAAGGGTTACAGGTTCACCTGAAACAGGGAGGATTTCTTTATATTTCCACAGGGAAACAGGCCTTGAATCCCAGTCTGCCTTTGTAAAACCGGGAGACTCAAGGTCATATTTAACTGTCAGAAGGTGGTCGCATTTTGAACAGCGGTAGATTATCTCACTTTGATCATATTCGGCACCGCAGTTCACACAGACGAGACGAAACATACCTTATCTTATTGCTCTGTCCGGAATTATAAGTGATGGATACGCACCATCCCGGCTTTCAGGAATGAACACCCGCAACTGCAAGCACAGCCGTCCATGCAGTAGAAAAGACAATGAGTGCATAAAAGATATCTCCACCCTCCGGAACAGGAATATGAAGCACAGGAGAGGAGATTAGCATAAAAAGAAATGCCCCGGAAATAATTATAACCGAGAGCCTGATCCTGAAGCTCTTTGCAGCCAGATTTCCGGAGAGCTTATTTTTGCTTAACGGATAAAGCCAGCAGACTCCGCTTTTGGAGCATGAGTCCTCAATGAGATGCATCAGATAACCAAATATAAATCCGGCCATGAAAATACAGATCCACCTCTCTGCATCAATGCCACCGAATATTACAATTACACCATATAGGATCAGGCCAATAGCCAGTGCCGCAATAAAGGCACCCAGAAGTGAATGCATAACACCACGGTGGCGCGGCTTTTCCCTGCCGAGAGTAAAAATCCAGACCAGTGCAGATGCCGGGTAAAAAACAAGATACCTGAGAATATAACCAAAGAACGGAAGGAAGATGACGGTATGCCTCCTTACAGCCCTTAAATTACCCCTGCCACCTAAAAAACCATGCATAATAGAAGAATCCGCAGCATCGGCATCAGGGGCGAGTGAACCTATGAATACTCCAATCAGGCAGACTAAGGGGATTACCGGATCAACACTGCCAAAGAGCGGTGTGATGATAATTCCTGCCGATAAAAGGCTCAGAAATACGTGTTCTTCTCCGTGCATCAGATCAGCAGAAGTTTATCTGATCCATTTTATGTATAATTCTTCTTTCCGGTCAGAAAATACCGGTAAAATTTCTCCTGCTTCACTAACAGCGGAAGTATCTGCCGATGTAAAGGTGAGGCCCTCTTCCTCACCCGCATCAGCTGCTGTTTCTCCATAAGGATCAATAAGCACTGAACCCCCGCAGTAGCGTTCAATGTGGTTGTCTCCTGTAGTATTAACACCTGCAACAAAAAACTGATTCTCAACCGCACGGGAATGCAGAAATATATGCCAGTGTTTTATTCTCCTGCAAGGCCATGCAGCAGGAACGAAAACGATCTCAGCACCGCATTTTTTATAATACGCAAAAAGTTCCGGAAACCTGAGATCATAGCAGATTGCAATGCCTGCCTTAACACCCTTATAATCAGCAACAACAGGATTTATGCCGGCCCTGAACGCCTCACCCTCCCCTCCGGGTGTGAAGAGATGAATCTTTGAATATGAAGCAATAACATCCCCGTCATCCCCGATTAAAACAGCAGTATTCTCCGGAACTGTATCCGTTTTTCTTCTGTAAGAACCAAGTATGCCAACGGAATATTCCTCTGCATATTTTCTGAGGGATGATACAGTAAGACCACTTTCATCCTCAACATTTCTGCCGGATAAAGGGTCCCATCCTGTAAAAGACTGCTCAGGAAAGAGAATAATATCAGAATTCCGGTACGAAGCCTCTTTAATCATCCCTTCTGCCCGGAGAAGGTTTTTCTCCGGATCTTCCATTGCAGATCTGAACTGAGAAAAGCAGAGATTCAGCCTCATATATTCAGTTTTCACTGCCGGATTCAGACTCTTTTGAGCCAAGAAGCATCAGCAGAACACCAAAGACAACAAGAAGAGCAAACACCGGCATCAGAGTATATATTATTCCTGTTTTAAAGCTGATTATCTCCAGACCAAGAATTATTCCCAGAAGGATAATTCCGGCAGAAGCAAGTATTCCCCCGGCATAGACCTGAATTTCACTCATATGATAATAAAATTTTGGGCATAAGTTGCTTTATACTATTCGGAGACCCGGGAGATATGCCGGTTTTCCTAAAAATCGGCCAGAACATAAAATATTATTTCAAAAAATGATTAAAATCTAAATTTTATTTCCAAATGCCTTAAAGCCTGACTCAAAGGCACGGGTATTAACTTCCACTGTTTTTGGAGGGACAAGACCCTTTACGGCCTTTAACAGAGACTCCTCACTCAGCGGGAGCGCGGAAGCGGATGCACCAAGCATTACCACGTTTTGTGAGAGAAGACTTCCGGAATCCAGCGCAATCTTCTCGGCGTCAATCACAGTAAGATCAAAATCTGACAGTCTGTCTTTTATCTCCTGAGGTGTCGGAATAACAAGATTCTGCTGGAAGGCAGAGACCGGAACTATTATTCCGGAAGATGAGATTATCTTCCCGCCTGCTTTCAGGAAATGGCTGTACCTCAGAGCCTCAAGGAGATCAAATGAGATTATCAGGTCAGCAGTCCCTGGTGAGATCAGTGATCCGTATTTCCCGTCTATTCTTATATGGGTTTCAACCGATCCACCCCTCTGTGCCATTCCGTGAGTCTCGGCAGACCTGACAGATCTCTTTTCAATAAGGCATGACTCACCGATTATATTTGACGCAAGAACAGTGCCCTGTCCTCCTACTCCTACAATTAACAGATCAAAACTTTCGCTCATCTCTTCCCCTCCATCCTTATCGCCCCTGCGGGACAGATGTCAGCACAGACACCGCAGCCCATGCAGAGTGAATTAACCGATGCCTTCTTATCCGTAAATTCAATTGCAGGACAGCCGAATTTAACACATAGTCCGCATCCTGTGCAGAGATCGGTATCAACGGTGAAGGGCTTTCTTTTAATTCCTGATCTCTTTGCGTCAATGACACATGGCTGCCTTGCTATGATGACTTTTACACCCTTCTTTGCCTTAGCCTTCTCAAACATCTTCAGGGTGCCTGTCAGATCATATGGATCTATTATCTCCACAAAGGATACACCACATGACCGGCAGAGTGCCTCAAGGGAGAGAGAAGGGCTCTCAATTCCCTTTGCAGTCATTCCGGTATTCGGATTGGGCTGATGACCTGTCATTGCAGTAATCCTGTTGTCAAGGATCACAACAGTAATATTGGCCCCGTTGTATGCTGCATTTATCAGACCGTTTATTCCGGTATGCAGAAAAGTTGAGTCCCCGATTGTACAGACGACATCGTTCTCCTCACCTGCAGAGGCAATACCGCTCCCTACCGTTATGGACGCCCCCATGCAGATGGTTGTATCAACAGTCCCAAGCTGAATTCCAAGAGTATAACAGCCGATGTCACTTGGATATACCGCTTTGCTGCCAAACACCTTCTTCATTGCATAAAACGCTGCCCGATGACCACAACCTGCACAGAGAATTGGTGGCCTTGGCGGGAGATCTGTTACAGGTTCAGGAATTATATATTCATATTTATGCTCAAAACCTGCCTTCTCAAAGGCCAGTGCAACCGATGCAGGGTCCAGTTCACCCTCATAAGGAACACATCCGTTCTTCTTTCCAAAGACTTCAGCGCCACAGGATACCTGCCGCAGAACATTTTCCACAACAGGGGACAGTTCCTCAACAACAAGGATCTTCTCATGCTTTCCGGCAAAATCCTTAAGCCATTCCTCATCTACCGGGTATGCACCAATCTTTGCAAAGGATACGTCATCAGGAATAATCTCCTCAACGTATGATGCCGAAATTCCGGCTGCAACAACGGCAGTTTTTCCCCTAACCTCTGCCCTGTTAAAGCCCATTTCAACAAGTTTTTCTGCAAGACCCTTCTGCTTTTCATTCAGTTTTTTGTGAAGAACCCTGGTGTGAACCGGAATTACAACAAACTGCTTCGGGTCCTTCTCAAAGACCGCAGTTCTGTGCTCCTGTCCTGCCTCACCAACAGTAACATTGCTCTTGGAATGGCAGATACGTGTTGTCGGCCTGAAGATTACAGGAAGCCCGCACTCCTCTGAAAGTCCGTATGCCGAGACCATCATTGAATATGCTTCCTGAATATCTGCCGGGTCAAGACATGGAATTTTTGCAAAAGCGGCATAATTTCTTGAATCCTGCTCATTCTGGGAGCTGTGTGCATACGGGTCATCTGATGACACTATGACCATACCTCCCTTAATTCCGGTATATCCGCTTGTCATAAGAGGGTCGGCAGCGACATTGAGGCCGACATGCTTCATCGTGACAAGTGATCTGACACCGGTCCATGCCGCTCCGAGTGCATTTTCAAACGCCACCTTCTCGTTGACCGACCATTCTACGTAAAAATCCCTCTCCTTTTGATATCGTAAAAAGTCCACTATCTCAGAAGACGGGGTACCCGGATAACCGCTTGCGAAATCAAGGTTTGCCTCAAGGCATGCACGACCTATAGCCTCATTTCCAAGCAAATATCTTTCAGACATATTTCAAACCTGTTGATTATGTCTGTATCCGGATGGCATTTAATATGACGGAAAATATCCGGAAATGTAACAATAAAATAAGTCACATTTCCCGCCCGGAAAATTTAAAAAACAGAAAACCGGCAAAGATCCCTCTCAGTCATATATTCCAAAACCTCTGGCAGCCTCAAGCGCAAGCCCTACCGCTTTAAAGGCGTCATAAAGCTCAGCGAAGTTCGGTATATGGTTCTCGTTCAGGATATTAATTCCGGGCCGCATACTCTCCCCGCTGATCAGACATCCGACAACCATTTTATCTGTCTGCTTTGAGAACCGGACGATCTCCTTTGCAAGCTTTACCGGATCTATTGACGTAACGGGAGATGCAGCAATGAAGGCTATATCCCAGAAATCCTGGTGCCGGATAAGAATATCAAGTGCCCTTGCATATCTCTCAGCACCGGCATCACCGATTATGTCAAGGGGATTGCGCCCGCTCCAGCCTTTTGGCATGAATACGTCAAGTTCATCCTTTACTACAACAGGAAGATTTATCAGTTCTATACCGTTCTCAGCTGCGAAATCGGCTGAAAGAACAGCAAAACCTCCTCCGCTTGTAATAACAACAGCCCGCCTTCCTTTGGGCCATCCTTCGGATGCCAGAAGTCCTGCCACTGAAAAGGCACTGCTGAGTGAAAAAGCGTTAATTATGCCGGATTCCCTGAAAGCCTCCCTGTATATCTCATAACTTCCGGCAAGCGAACCTGTATGCGACATCGCCGCCTTCTTTCCTGTCTCTGACTTTCCGGCCTTAAGAACAATCACAGGGAGATCTTCTGCATGCCTCTTCGCCGCTTCGGTAAACTCACGACCTGTTTTAAGTTCTTCAATATAGAATACAGCTGCCTTTGTGTTTCTGTCCTTATGCAGCATTCCGAGGTAATCTGCAAAATTCAGGTTTGCCTGGTTTCCGACCGAAATTACAACCGAAAGTCCTGTATTCCCGACAATGCCCTTATCCGCAGCCGCTGTTATTATCGCACCGCTCTGGGATATGAATGCAACAGGGCCCGGCTTTGGCATTTTCTGCCCGAATGTTGCATTCAGACCATTATATGGCAGCATTATACCAAGACAGTTCGGTCCGGTGAAGCGTATGCCGTATTTTTTGGAAATACTTACAGTCTCCTCTTCAAGCAGGGCACCTTCCGCCCCTGCCTCCTTAAACCCGGCTGAGATTATCACTGCATATTTTATCCCCTTCTCACCGGCATCCCTCATTGCCCGGGGAACGGCCTTCGCAGGAACCGCGATCACTGCCCAGTCAGGAACAGAAGGAATTTCGGAGAGGGACCTGAATACATCTTTGCCAAGAATTGAACCGCCTTTTGGGTTAACCGGATAAATTCTGCCCGGAAAAGGGAGAAGGTTATGCATGAGCGAATACCCAATCTTGCCCGGATTTGAGGATGCACCGATGACGGCAATGCTTTCAGGCGGACTGAAACCCCCTGTAACCGGGGCATATTCCGGCCCTGAAACAGAACTTTCAGCCGGTATTTTTTCATCACTGACAATAATCCTGACGTCAACAGCAACCGCACCTTTTGGGTAGATTATAAGCGGGTTTATATCAAAGGAGATTATATTCTCATTTTCAAGCAGCATTCTGCCGGCACCGGCAATTATCTTCTCAAGTGAGAGGCGATCATACTTCTCACCACCCCTGTATCCTCCAATAATTGCAGAGATCCTGGTATCATCTATCATATCCGTGATCTGAGCTTCATTGAGCGGAAGAAGCCTGACTGAAATATCCTTTATCAGTTCAACGAGAATACCTCCCGTCCCGAAAGTTATCACCCTGCCAAACACCGGGTCCACTTTCCCGCCCACCATAATCTCAGGCCCTTCCCCCATATGCTGTGCCACAAGGACACCTGAAATCTTCGCATCAGGCCTCTTCTCCTTAACACGGAGGATAAGGTGTTCATATTCATATTCAAGTTCTTCCGGGGAGGATATTCCGGCAATCACCCCTCCGACATCACTTTTGTGGGATATATCCGGCGATACAATCTTTAAGACAACAGGATATCCGGCCCTGTCAGCAAAAGATACTGCCTCCTCAAAGGATTCTGTCAGAAGATGATCCGGAACGGTTATGCCGTAACGGCTCAGCAGATCATACCCCTCCGGCTCAGATAAAAGGCGGCCGTTCATATCCTCTATTATGTCACAACTGGTATTTTTTACCTCTGCCCGGAGTGAAGAAAACCGGAATATAATACAGCAGGCCTCCGACAGAGATCTGAATTGCCAACCAGCCAATAAGCAGAATTTAGAAAAAACCCCAGGATTGACCTGGATGTATATTATAAACTGATTCTGAATACCGTTCAACATACTGCAGTTGTACCGGAATTTCCCTGCGAAACCTGATATAAATTCAGCACCACTATCAGCATTATGCGAACAACCCACAACCTTCTTCTCCGTATCCGCCATGATCCGGAATTTGAGATGAAAAAAGCAGTCGTTTATTACACTGATCGCGGTGCACCCGGAGACATATCAGTTGCAGGCGGGGAATTTATCAGAACACTCGACAGCAGCTGGTTTGAAGTAGAGACCGAAAAAGGGATTAAAATAATACCATATCACCGCATCAGAAAGATTACATACGGAGGATTGCCCTTATGGGAACATACAGGATGAACCTGCAGATATGCCTGATCTTTAAGCCATATACAGATCTTAAGGAGATAAAACCCGGATTAGAAGGATTTTTCAGGGTGATATAAATATATTAGCTCCGGATTATGCCTTCCCCCTGCATCCCGGACCTGTAATTACACTTCTGCCGCCGCTTTTTCTCTCCACCTTAATTCTCGTAGATATTCTCTCTTTTAAGGCAGGAACATGCGAGATTACACCAATAGTCTTACCCTCATGCTGAAGACCGGATAGCGTGTCAAGGGCTATATCGAGGGCATTTTCATCAAGTGTGCCAAATCCCTCATCAAGGAAGAGCGAATCAACCCTGACCCTGCTCCCCGACATATCAGAAAGACCAAGTGCCAGGGCAAGACTTACGATGAAACTCTCACCTCCGGAGAGATTTTTCGTTGATCTAACTTCCCCTGCCTGATAATTATCTATGATGCCAAGCTCAAGCGGGACTGATTCACTTCTGACAAGTATGTAACGATCACTCATCTTCCTGAGCTGATTATTTGCATGGACCACCAGAATCTCAAAGGTAAGCCCCTGTGCAAACCTCTGGAATTTACTCCCGTTATGTGACCCTATAAGCTCATTGAGCTTCTCCCAGCGGAGTAAGACACCCTTCTGGATCTCAATCTCCTCCAGTTTTCCGGATGCAAGACTTCTCTGCTCATCATTCGCCTTCAGCCTTCCGGAGACCTCTCCGGCTGAGAGATTGATACCTTTCTGCCTCTCAAGAAGCGACCTGTGGATCTCCCGGAGTTCATCCGGGGGCATATCTGTCAGTTTTTTCTCGATTTCAGCAGCAAGAATTCCGGACTTTTCCAGGAGACGGCTGTTTATCCCCACCTCACCGGTTTTAATCTCCTCCTCCACTTCCGCGATTCTTTTAGCTTCGGATTCCGGCATAAGAGCATTTTCAAAACAGACCTCAGAGTCAAAACCGGCACTCTTAATTCCCGGGATAAAATCTCCGCTTAAGACTTCAATTTCAGAATTCAGGGCAGAAATCCTCTTTTCAAGGTCTTCAATTCTGCTTCCGGCCATTATAACCTCAGAACGGAGATTCTCCTTCTCCTCACGCTTCGATTTAAGAGCAGCCTCAGCCTTATCAGCAATATTTTTAAGCCGTTTCTCCTCACCATCAGGGTTTTTATCTCCAAAAAGATCAAATCTCTCTGATTTCAGCATTTCGAGTTCTGATTCAAGCTTTTTTACCTCCCCGGACTTATCCAGAATCATCTCTTCGTTCTCCCTGAGCAGTAACAGGAATTTATCGAGATCTGAACGGCAGCGGGAAAGCTTCTCCGAGGAAGCCACATAATCCCTCTCCTTCTGGCTGTATTTCAGGAAAATCTCCTTTAAGAGAGCGGGGATCTCACCATTATCAGCCGGAATTTTTTCTCCGGGGGCATACGAGAGGAATTCATTCTCAAGTGCCGCCTTCAGGCTTTCAGACTCATCCCTCACCTTCATGAGATCTCCGGAGGTCCTCTCCTGTGCAGATAGCCCCTCTCTCAGGAGATATTTCACTTCCCTAATCTCATTCTCAGCAGCCGCTGACCTTTCCTGAAGGGCTGAGAGTGTCATTTCTGCCTTCCTGAATTCATTATGCAGAGGTTCATAATCCCTGATTACAGCC
>Ga0272443_10007497_pt1 | contig 10391 bp, 6 predicted proteins | sample SSMAcet12_FD_193581 | JGI IMG/M metagenome (GOLD analysis project Ga0272443, IMG submission 193581) | Marine sediment archaeal communities from Little Sippewissett salt marsh, Falmouth, MA, United States - SSM-Acet-12 | ecosystem: Environmental > Aquatic > Marine > Wetlands > Sediment ... | reverse complement strand
GCCTCCCCTTATCCAGTAACTGTGCCTGAAGTGCATCCCCGGCCCTTCAATGAACGTAAAGTCCATGGCCTCAAATAAAAGTATGGGTATTTCCTGCGTCGGCCTGTCTGCCATAAACCAGAATTCAGCCGTTCCCTTCATTCCGGGAAAGTACGCATATCCTCCCGGAGCGGCATCCTCTCCAACGTCAAACCTTACAGCCGCATTTCCCGAAAGCCTGAGACAGCTTCCTTCCACTCCGGGCACGAATTGCTTTCCGTAAGCTGGTTCCGGAATCCGTATGGAAACTGCCGGCTCCGTTCCTGTTGTCCCGTCCGGAAGAAAACAAGAAGCGCCGCATGCCACGATTGGCTCAACATTGAGCAGCTTGAAAAACGCCGGGGGACACTCTCCCAGAAAGCTTCGAACGAAAGGTTCAAGGCTCCATATGCCGCCTTTACTCCTGACAGGAACCTTGACTATCCCGACGTTCTTATCGGAAAGTTCCATGGCTACTGAACCGTCCGGCCTTTTAATGACAGAGGGACGCGTTACCAGAACCTCAAGTTCGTCGAGAGCGGAGGGAACCCTGAAGAAAACAGGTATGCCTTCTCCCGCACGTCCGAAAGGACCTTCGCCTTTTCTTCGAATAAAACATCCCGAAGGCGCCCAGAATCCATCGGGGCAATACAGGGCCGCTTTGTCGCCCGTTATGTCGAGCACGGTAAAAGGTTCATTTCCGCCGGTTGACAAAAAGTAGAGGCCGCCCGGCGTTTCCGAAGGTACTGTTATGTGTGCATGGTAGATATCGTCAGGTTGTTTTAACAGGGAGACCGGCCATTGTATCCTTTTTTGAATGTCTGTTTTTATATCCGGAACGGCTTCGTTTCCTGGTGAATACGGATACCTGGATACTTGAAGTTCAACATCGGAACGTAAGGTGGTAAAATAAAAACTGATTCTTGTATCCCTTCCCTGTTGGTGGCTGAATAGCACTTTCGCCCGAGTAGTATCCAGTGATTTTATTACGACCGGCGTTCTCTTCCCGCTCCGCCCCTTTTCCGAAATAAGTTTCAGCGCTGCAGGCATGCCTGTGAAAAACGAATGGTGCTTATTCTGGGGCAGCCATATCCCGTATGGAAGCCTTTCCCATTGAAGAAAATCTTCGGGCAATTCCAACAGTTCCGCGGATAAAGGATGGCTCATTGAATAATATACCGCATCCCCCACTGTCTGTTCTACTGTCCTGAGATATCTCTCTTCTCCAGTCATCCGGTACGCTTCAGTATAAGTCAGGCCGTCGTAATTTCTGTGAGAGACCGGGTTGCCCCTCCTGTCAAAGCGATACCGGTGGTCAAGCAGTTTAAGAAACGCTTTTTTCACAAACTCGTCGCCGGTTTCAAGATAATATTCCAGGAAAACGTACGTATTACGCTCATCCTTATAAAGAGGATTATTTCCGCTTATTCCGTTCTGGCTATCCAGGTCAATGAATTTATAAATGTAATCCTGTGCCATTTTAAGAATGTTTTCATCCCGGTCCAACAATGAAAGGGTCAGGAGTATCCTTGCCGCGGTAATAAGGTTTAATTGCGGTTTTCCGTGTTTGAGACAGAATCCCTTAACCATTTCCAGAAGTTCGAGAGAACGCTCGTCCCCGTTAAGCAAATAATCGTTAAGCCAGTGCCTTATCTCTCCTTCAATAACAGCGTAAGCTTTTGTATCTCCTTGCCAGAATAAAGGCAGCTTATTCAGTCCTCCGGTTATAAAACCGCCTTTTTCCTTTCCGGGGGCGTCCCAGTGGGCTATACCGTAATCTCCCGTAAAACGGCTGAACCTGTGCCCCCACTCGTAATATGTGCGTTCTCCGCTCCTGGCATACATCCTGAAAGGAACCTGCCTCAAACCGCAGTCGTTCAATAAACTGAAAAGGTGGCTGTTTGCCATGATAACTCCGCCCGGGGAAGAATAGTACATATCCGGAAAGCATCCCCATGAAATGAACCCGTTCATTGGAAATGTCCTGAGGGGAATTAAGACTCTCTTCCAGGAGTCCGACAGAACCTGTTCCTCAAGGGGAAACATCACGGAATCCTTGTGCAGCATGGGAGACCCCATTGCTTCGGTAGCGCAAAGCCATTCCGGATCTGCAAGCGCAAGTACGCCGCGTGACGCGGCAAGAGCCGATTTCTTAACAACAGTTTCATCATAGTTTCCTCTCCGCGGCAGAATCCAGATGTCATGCGTACGGCATGTCCCCCGGGCATTGCTTGGCGTTTCTGCCAATGCCCTGGAAGCAAGCGTTCCTTTCACAGCCCATGCCTTCCAGTATTCCTCTATCAGCGTTTCCGTGCGGAAATCAAGCTCCTTGCCCGAACGTCCCGACCATAACGCTGCCCGCGCTCCATTCCGCCCGAACGATATCTCCTTGGGAAACCTCTCCGCAAGCCATGGCATCACAATCGTTATTCCGTGGTTCCCGTAATCGCCGTATCCCCAATCACCAGCTGTTCTTATCTCCTCGCCAGGGATATCTTTTCCTCCCGCGGACCTGCCTATCACAGCCCTGTACTCACGCTCGGCAAAATGTGGATATTCTTCCTGCAGCATGTAAGCCTCACCGCCGCCAGCGGAAATTTTCCTTACCGTCTCATCCCTGCACGGTTCTCCCGGCGCAAAGTATGCCTCCACCGGAGCCGAAGGCGTCTTTAACTCAATGCCGTAATCTTTAAACCAGACCTTATCGGTATTTTCGGTTATCACGAATGAATGGGTAATTTTGAAACAGGACGTTCCTGCAGAAAAATAGAACCAGACATCCGCCCTCGCAACTTTTTCCCCTGTATCGGTTACGTACCAACCTGACCGCTTCAGGGCAAGACGCCCCGGTCCTTCCTTGAGTACCTCATTTTTAACTTCTGCAGCCTGGCCGGCTATTCTTGAAGTCCTGCCGACATTGTCAACCAGGTAAACTCCAGCACCCGAACCCTTAAATATCTGTATCTTCTCTTCTCCCGAAACAAGCCAACCAATCTCAGGAAGTATCCCATCGGCATCAAACTGGTATATGGCCGCACCGGTATCCACAGTAAACCCTCCGTCTGCCCGGTACTTTACAGCCAGCGGATTGGGATAAACGCCTCTCCTCACGTCCTCGCCGAACTCAACCCTGTAGTTTCCCTGCGGCGATGCCGTAAAACCTGCAAGTACCCAACGGATGCTTCCGTCACGCCACGTGGCAGCGATATCAACCTGGCTTGGGACTTCTCTTCTCCCGCTCATTACCCTGATAGAATTAACATCTCTAATCTCTCCCGCGGGAAACGGAAAGCCTGCAACAAGAGGCCATGGCCCGTCAAAATCGGAAACGTCGTTTATCTTAAGCGTAAATCCGCCCGCATCCGGGACAGAAATCAGGACAGTGAAAAAGATAAATGAAATAAATTTTAATTGTTCGAAAACTCTTTTTCTCATTGTGTCACCAGAGCATTCTTCCTTAGAGGTGCCCGCTTAAATTATCAGCATTGCGTCGCCGTAGGAATAAAACCTGTATTCCTTCTCTACCGCCATTTTATACGCCCTTTCCACCAGGCCGGTTCCGGCAAAACCGCATACGAGGAAAAGGTGGGTTGAACCCGGAAGATGGAAATTTGTTATCATCCGGTCAACCACCTGGAAATCATGCCCTGCCCTTATAAATAAACCGGTATAACGGGAATCAGCATTAACCTTCCCTTTTTCCGCGGCGCTCTCCAGCGCCCTTACGGTGCTGGTCCCGACGGCAAAAACCTTTCTGCCTTTTTCCTTTGCCTCGTTTAAGGTATCTGCGGCGTCACTGCCTATCTCGAAAAATTCCTCCCCGACCTTATCCCCCTCTGATTTCAGAAGTCTGAAAGAGGACCATCCGATATGGAGCGTCAGATAAACAATCTTTACGCCTCTACCGGCGACTTCATCAAGGAGTTCCGGGGTAAAATGGAGTCCGGCCGTATGGGCCGCGACGGAACCATCCTTTTCGGCATATACTGTTTGATAATATTCTGCATCTTCCGCGTCCGCCTCCCTTTTAATGTAGGGTGGGAGGGGCGTATCTCCAAGTTTGAAAATATCCCTGTCATCATCGGTATCAAACTCGGCTATGTAGCTGCCGTTTTCTTTCTTTTGCCTTATAACGGCCCTTAAAAAATCGCGCCGCCTTTCCGGGTTTTCAATAATACATGAATGGCCTTCCCTTATATTGCCCCTCAGGAGAACTTCCCACGTGAAAGGTGCCGCCTTTTTCAAAAGAAACACCTCTACCCTGCCCCCGGTGCTTTTTCTCCCTTTCAGCCTTGCGGGGATAACCCGGCTGTTATTTAGAGCAAGAACATCTCCCTCTCCGAAAAAGCTTATTATGCCGGGAAAACTTCTTTCCCTTATTTTCCCGCTTTCCCTGCATAATACCATCAGCCGGGCCTTCTCTCTTTTCTTCAGTGGATGCTGTGCAATCAAGCTTTCTGGAAGGTCGTATGTAATTGTATCTTTCATATCTTTTTAAACAGGTAAACGGCAGGATGGGTATAAACCATGTCATGTATTGTTTTATCGGTGTCAAACCCGGCAGAGAAAAACCCCGGAGACTTTTTGAAAACCTTTTCAACACTGTATCCGTAACTTTTTATTTCTTCTATCAATTTTTTTTCCGCGGCCTTTCTCGAACCGTAACCGAGAAAATACTGAAGCTCTCCTATAACAAGGTAGCTTCCGGCTGAGACCTCCGCAAGTTTATTCCCTTTCTCTGCGACAAGAACTGTATAATTATACACGTTTACAGGGGGAACCTCAAATATCCATGGGTCCTTCGTAAAAATTATTTTTGAGCCGCGGGGAATATTCTCTTCTATAAATTCAGCGGCATCAATCCTTATGTCCTGCTTGCTCATATGCACGGAATAGGAGAGCGATTTCACAAGGGGCGCCGCAAGCAATAAAGCCAGAAGTATCTTTGCGGCAGCATGCCTGGCAAACCTTTTGCCGCCAAGATAGACTATAAAGGATGAGGCAAGCACAGCGGCGAAAGGCAGGATAATGAGATAGTATCTCGCGTACTTTAAGCCGCCCGTGAGGAAAATGGGAAGCAAGGCAGAAAAGAGGCCTGCAAGGAAAATTTTCTCCCTGCCCCTTTTAACAAGGGCATAAATAATGCCTCCGGCAACCAGTATCACGAGCAGTGAAAATCCTGAAATAAGGACAACTCCCGAATTTGATAAAAATTCCGGAATACGCAAGGCAGGATTTGCTCCCTGGGCAAAACCTCTCGTTTCCACCTGGTATAAGACATCGCGCTTAAATCCGCTGAAATCGAATACGGCATACGGAGTCGAAAGGAAAAAGGCAAAAACCGCCAGCAAAAAGCCCTTTACGCTTCCAGGGGAAAGAAGCGCTTTCGCCCTTCCTTTCACACAAGAATATACCAGGGGCAGGAGAAGCCATGTGAAAAAGGCGGGATATTTTGTTCCGGCTGCGAAACCGGCGGCAATACATGCCATATAAAAATATTTCATGGTGCTGCTTTTCATGAAAAGAGAGAGAAAGTAGAGTAAAAGTATTATCCAGAAAACCATGGGTATATCTACCGTCATAAAATGGCTGTTGATTACGTAAAGTGGAGTGACTGCCAGTATAACCGAGGAAAAAAAAGCTGTTTTCCTGTCGAAAAAATTTTCTGCCGCCCTGTACAGGAAAATAACGCCGAGGACCGAAAGGAGAACAACCCCCGCCCTTCCGGTCAAAAAGAAGATTCCCATCTCTCCCGGGTATGCGAAGTAGTACGATATGTCGGAAGTTACTTTTACCAATCCCGTTATTGAAACCATGCCCAGGAGAATGCCGACAAAATAGATGAAAAAGGAGGGATATTCAAAAAACCGGGGATTGAAATCGAGATTCCGCGGGCTCATGTTGCTCAAGCTCTTTATGATATTGTGTTCATCGGGATGGAAAGACCTGATAACGTTGAAAACGGAGCGTGGAATTTTTCCGTCATGGGAAGGGAAACGGGATTTTTCCCAGCTTTTTTGTACATATTCGCTGCTTATTCCCTCTGTGACTTCTGCAATATCTTGCCCGGCGTAGTAAAAATCGCGGTAGGCATTCCTGGGAATACCCCATTGGATACCGACGCAGTTCAACAGGAGAGACAGAAAAACGGCTAAAAGCAGGCCTCTTTTTTTTTCCATCAGCGAATTCTTCTCTTTATCAGAAAAAGAGAGGTTAACATGCGGAAAGGGTCCTTGAAAATATTAACCCTTGATATATCTGAATTGACCCAGGAAACGGGAATTTCTTTGACCTTCATGCCTTTTCTAACAGCCCTGTAAAGTATTTCCACGTCAAAAGCAAATCCTTCAGTCTGTAAATCTGCGAAAAGGGTTTTTGCCGCTTCCCCCGTAAAGAGTTTAAAGCCGCACTGGGTATCCCTGAAATTTCTCATAACAACCAGGCGTACAAAACATGGGAAAATCCTTCCAATGAAACGCCTGTAAAGGGGCTGGGGAATTACTATGTCCGAATCCTCAAGCGCCCTTGAAGCTATGGCGACATCATGGCCTTCATCTACGGCTCTCTTCATTTTTTCAGTTTCCTCGACGGGGGTCGATAAATCAGCGTCGGAGAAAAGTACCAGCTTCCCTTTTGAAGCCATGACCCCGGTTCTGACCGCGGCGCCTTTTCCCCTGTTTTTTTTGTGCCTGAGGAGTTTAACCCGGGGATATGTTTCGGAAAATTTTTCTGCCTCACTTACTGTTTTATCCTTGCTTCCGTCATCTACAACGATTATTTCAAAATCCGGGCTTTCCGAATTGAAATACCCGTAAACCTTTTCGAGCGTCGGGCCAATTCTTCTTTCTTCGTTGTAAGCGGGAATTACTACCGAGATATCAATTTTTTCCATATTGCATAGGTGTAAAGCTTAACGTAAGGAAGGGTTTTGGAAAGCCTGAATTTTGAGGCACCTTTTTTCCTGCCGTACCAGGCAGTCGGTACATCGCAAATCCGGCAGCCTGAAAGGAAAAAGTTGACGCAGGCTTCCATTGATACGGCAAAACCCTTTTCTTTAAGGTCAAAGGATAGAAGAGCTTCCCTGCGGTACATCTTGAACGCGTTAGCCGCATCCCTGGTCGGCATGCCTGCCAGGAGATGCAGGGTAATTCCGACGATTCTGGAAAAGGCTCCCTGGACCAGCGGCCCCCCGACCCTCTTGCCTCCCCTCATGTATCTGGAGCCGCACACCAGGTCGTACCCGTCCTCGCCTTTTTCGAGCATGGGGGAGAGAGTTGCCGGGTCGTCGCAGCTGTCAGCCATAAAAGGAACAACAAACCTTCCCTCTGCATGCTCAAAGCCTGTCATGAGAGCGTTGGCAAAACCCGGGGTTTTAACGTTATTTACCAGCTTTACGCAGGCGTTTCTTCTTCCGATATTTTCAACGATACCGGCTGTATTATCCGTCGAATGGTCGTTTACCACGACTATTTCCATTTCGGAAGGGTTCATATGGGGCATGAGTCCGGCTATGGTTTCTCCTATAACGTCCTCTTCGTTCATCGCCGGGATAACAACGCTCAGCTTCATATAAGCCCTCTTTTTTTCAATTCGGCCGAAGCCCTGGCAAACTTATCCTCCGACCTGGCGGTTTTCGACCACCTGATGAGCTTCTTCATCCCCTCTTCAAAAGGCACTTTAGGGGTAAAGCCAAGGGCGTTTTTTATCCTCGAGGTGTCAGCGTAGCAGTGGCGAACATCACCCTTTCTGAACCCGAAGGTAATGTCGGGCTTAATCCCTTTGACAGCAAGCAGCCTGATAAGAAGTTCTGCGATACCCGCAATGCTCACAGGTTTGCCAGAACCAACGTTAAATACCCGGTAATTTGCCTCCTCTCTTTCCATGGAAAGAATACAGGCATCGGCAATATCTTCCACCCAGATAAAATCCCTTGTCTGAAGCCCGTCTTCGTATATCACGGGAGGATTATTATTCTTTATCCTGCTCAAAAAAATCGCCGCAACTCCCGTGTAGGGGTTCGAAAGAGATTGCCTGGGTCCGTACACGTTGAAAAACCTCAGGGCGGCAACAGGTATGCCGTAAGTTTTGCCTATCAGGAGAGACATCTCTTCCTGTTCCTTCTTTGAAACCGCATATATAGAATTCGAAACAAGTGGGGTATCTTCCGTTGTCGGGACAGGTCTTAAGACGCCTTTGCAGCGAGGGCATTCAGGTTCCCATGAAACAATGCCTTCCCCTGCATCCTCAAAATCCCTGAGGGGCGGCTTAACGGTACCGCATCTTCCGCACATGTACAAGCCCTCGCCGTATATGCTCATGGAAGAAGCAACCACAAGTTTTTTTACGCCGTGTTTTTCATTCGCCAGGATATCCAGGAGGTTGGCAGTTCCCTGGATATTGCTTTCCACGTATTTTGAAATCTGGTACTGCGACTGGCCCACTCCAACTGCAGCAGCCAGGTGGACTATAGCGTCGCAATTGTTTACAACAGCCTCTTTCAATTCTTTCTTCCTGCGCACATCCCCCCGTATAAACGCCGCCTTAAGATTATGGTATTCCGGCAAACCGCCCGGATGGACTTGTTTTTCGAGGTTGTCGAATATGGTCGTCTTATATCCCTTCTTCACCAGCCTGTCTACGAGGTGGCTTCCGATAAACCCGGAGCCTCCGGTAACCAGGACCCTTTTCACTGTTTTCATTTTTAAGTTTCCCCCCGCATGTTACGTCTTCTACCTGACTTTTTCCATGAAATACCCTATGGTTTTTTCCAGCCCTTCTTTCAGGTCAACCGCAGGCTTCCACCCCAGCAATCCATTTGCCAGGGATATATCGGGTTTTCTTCTCCTGGGGTCGTCTTCAAGGGGAGGCATGAATTCGAGTGGAGTTTTTTTCCCTGTAATTTCCTGGATAAGCCCCGCAAGCTCGATAACGGTAAATTCTCCCGGATTGCCCAGGTTGACAGGCAGGTGATAATCCTTCCCGGACAGAAGCGCTATCCCTTTTACAAGGTCGTCCACGTAGCAGAAACTCCTCGTCTGTTTACCGTCCCCGTAAACGGTCATTGGCCTGCCTGTCAGCGCCTGGTATATAAAGTTGGGCACGACCCGGCCGTCGTTAATCCTCATGCGGGGCCCGTAAGTATTGAAAATTCTCACTATGTGGGTATTTAATCCGTATTTCCTGTAATATGCCATGATAACGGCTTCGCCGTACCTCTTCCCCTCGTCGTAAACAGACCGTACCCCCGTAGAATTTACGTTTCCCCAGTATTCTTCCTTCTGGACAGGCACAAGGGGGTCGCCGTATACTTCCGAGGTGGATGTGTAGAGAAAGCCCGCCTTGCATTTCAATGCGAGCTTCAGGCAATTTTCCGTACCGAGGGAATTAACCCGAAGCGTCTCGAGAGGATACCGGAAGTAATCAGGCGGGGAAGCAGGGCTTGCAAGATGGAATACAAAATCAAAATCGGAAGGCATTCTACCGGCATCGAGATTTATAACATCTTCTTCAATGAATTTGAAATCGGCGTTATCAAAGATGCCCGCAAGATTCTCCCTGTTGCCCGTGATAAGGTTGTCAGCACACCATACTTCGCAATACTCTTTATTAAGGTAATATTCGCACAAAAAACTCCCGATGAAACCGGCACCGCCGCTTATAAAAACTTTTTTCTTTTTCATTTCGTATGTTTTCCTATCCCCCTGTAAATAAATCCCGCCCTTTCAAGTTTCACTCCATCAAGAAAGTTCCTGCCGTCAATTATGTACGGCATTGCCAGAAGTGTTTTCATCCTGCCGAAATCAATGCTTTCGAATTCCTTCCATGCTGTAAGAAAGACCAGAAGAGAAGCATTTTCCGCAGCGGCGTAAGGGTCCGAAGCGTAAGAGATGCCCGGGAAAACCTTTTTCATGTTCCCCTGCGCTTCCGGGTCGTAACAGACGACTTCCGCCTGCTCCTTTAAAAGCATGTTTATTATGTCTACCGCCGGCGATTCCCTTACATCGTCTGTATCGGGCTTGAAAGCAAGTCCCATGACCGCGACCTTTTTGCCCTTGAGATTCCACAGAAGCTCTTTTGCTTTCTTTAATACCAGCATGCGCTGTTCCCGGTTTATCTCCCTGACCTCTTTTAAAAGGTTAAACCTGTAGCCTATGTCCTCAGCCAGTTTAATGAACGCCGACACGTCCTTGGGAAAGCATGAACCTCCCCACCCTATGCCAGCTTTTAAAAAATCTCTGCCTATCCTCCTGTCAAGACCCATGCCCTCGGCGACCTTTTCAACATCGGCCCCCACCCTTTCGCATATCTGGGATATGGCGTTTATATAAGAAATTTTCAGTGCGAGAAAAGAATTGGATGCATGCTTTATGATT
>Ga0272443_10007495_pt1 | contig 10391 bp, 8 predicted proteins | sample SSMAcet12_FD_193581 | JGI IMG/M metagenome (GOLD analysis project Ga0272443, IMG submission 193581) | Marine sediment archaeal communities from Little Sippewissett salt marsh, Falmouth, MA, United States - SSM-Acet-12 | ecosystem: Environmental > Aquatic > Marine > Wetlands > Sediment ... | reverse complement strand
GTTCATCGCCGCCTGCGTGTAGTACACGTCGTTGTAGCGGGCGTAGACGTCGTCCTCGTTGAATACCTCGACCTTCCAGTTGTCCAGCTGCAGCAACCAGCCGCCAACCGAGTCGGCCAACCCGACCCCCAGTGCATCCCACACCGGCCACAGCTGGTAGCCGGAGAACGTGAAGAACACCGGAGAGTTCGAGCTCGTCTCGTCCAGAACGATCCATTCGGAGTCGTCCTCGCCGTGCGGGTCGCAGATGTGTACCACTACCTGCTCCGGACAGCACGGGTCGACGTTCGCGTTCGCGTCGATCACCTGCACGTACACCGGGTCCCGGCCGATCCAGTACAGCGACTTGTCAGCTCGGTTCGCGTCGGTGAACGAAGTGATCGAGTGCTGCCGCTCCTCGATGTACGCCGTCGCCAACTTGAAGTCGTCGAAGTCGTTCGGATCGAGGTAGTACGCCACCAGCACGTCGCGCACGAACAGCTCGTCGAACTCGAGGTCGATTAGGATCGAGTTCAGGTTCAGCTGGAACACGCCGGTGTCCGTCCCCGTCTCCTGGGCGTAGAACAGTACCGGTGTAATGCCTTCCGCATGTGTGGTGTTAAACGCCACGACGTTGTTGGCCGCAGCCACCGGGTACTGGACGTAGTACAGCCCGTCGGCTCTGCCGTTGGCGATCGGTGCCACCGCGTTGGCGTCAGCATTGTAGATGTTGTACCAGCGGATCGGCTCGTCGCCGACCACCGCGGCGTTCCATGCACCGGCCGCCGCCTCCCACACGACGCCGCCCGTCCGTAGAAGCATGCAGAAGTTGGCCGGGCTGTTGGCGATCACCGGGTTCCAGGAGCCGGGGTTGACAAGGATGAACACCGGGACGTACTCGACCTCGTTGCAGTTGAGGTTCTCGTCCGGGTCGACAACCGTGATCGTCGCCGCGCCGTTCGCGTCCTTGTACACTTCCATGTCCCAGGAGATCGTCGCTTCGACGTCGATGATCTTCATCATCGCGGTCGCGATGTCCGTTGCGTCGTTCGGGTCCTGGTACATCCCGATCAGCGTGTCCATGTTCTCGAACCGACCGATCAGGTACTCCTCGTCCAGCAGGACGACGTCCGGGCGACCCGGGTTCAGCGCCAGGTTGTGCTGCCCGAAGTCGTGGACCGGATCGGTCCCGTCCGCCGGGCCAATGTAGCTGCCGACGTTGTCCGGGTAGGCGTTGGCCACACCGCCCCAAACATCTCCATTGTTGTTCTCATCGTAGTTGTAGTGCCCCCACTGGAAATCGTCCGTCACCATGTTCGGAGCTAGTCCGGTCGGCACGTCTACCACGTGGGTGAACAGATGCTCGTTCGCCGCAGCGTAGTCGAGACGCGTCCCCACCTGGAACGACCGGTTCGACACGAATACGCCCGTGTCCGCCCCCGTCTCCTCCAGGAAGTCCTCGTTCAGCCAGTCGGCGTCGGGATCCGGCCCCCACACGATGTATGCGCCGGTCTTCGGATCCATGATCTTGATGTCCGGACCCATCTTGTCGCGCACGTCGCAATCGATGTTCTGGTCGTTGTCGATGACGACGATCCAGATCTCATCGCCCTCTTGAATGTTCGTCACCCGGTTCTGCCCGTTCTTGTCGGACGAAAAGTACATCTGCGCGTCCGACGCGAACGTAGCCAGGGTGAACAGCGTCGCGACGAGCAACGTCACAACGCCTACAACTGCCGTCGTTTTTCCGTTCAAGGTGCTACCTCCTTCTTGGGCCTTCCGATACCAGCTGCTTCCCCCCCACCAGAAATACTCCGTCTGTCGTGCCCTGCAGTCGCACAACAGCTCAACGCCGACAAGTCTAGTCGGGTGAACTCTACCACTCGCTGAGGTTGCGCGTCAAGAGAGGAGGGGAACGGCTGGGCCGGCCGACTGGCTGTGCATGATGTGACGCCCGAGGGTAACGTGGATTACGTACGGAGGTCGGGGTTCGCTACCCCGGACGCGGGTAGTCCGCCGAACGGCCCAGGCGGAGTCTGGTACGCCCGACAGGATTCGAACCTGTGACCTTTGGCGCCGGAGGCCAACGCTCTGATCCACTGAGCTACGGGCGCATTGCGTAGTCAAAGCATCTCGACGGTCCGTTGACTACGGGCGAGTTTCCGTGAATCATCCGATCCGGAAATTCGCTTCTGATTCTCGCTACGAAGGACCCTCGCGTCAACTTCTGGATGTCGATGGCTGGCCCTAGGGTTGCCTGGAGACTGTGATAGCTCATCAGACGCGAGTTCGTGCTTCGCGCGAACTCGCACGCGCTTGCTGCGCTTTCGCGCAGCAAGCGCGCAGCGGAGAGGGCGGGATTCGAACCCGCGGAGGAGCGTGAACCCCTCGCCGGTTTAGCAAACCGGTGTCTTGGACCGCTTGACTACCTCTCCAAGACGGCATTCTACCCGGGCCGGTTTGCAACGACAACGGCGATTGCTGTGCCAACACGAGTTTGGGCACAACCCAAGCTGGTCCAGGTTTGCCACGCGGACGCGCAGCGGAGGGGGCGGGATTCGAACCCGCGAGGCCGAGTGGGCCTGCCGGTTTTCAAGACCGGTGGTTTCGTCCGCTCACCCACCCCTCCGGAACTCGATTATACTGGTCGCGATCCGGCGCAGGTCGTGAAGGAATCAGACCCAGGCGCCGCCCACATGAATTCGTGCTGTGCACGAACTCGTACGTGATGGCTGCGCAGGGACGCAGCCATCAAGCAATCGTCCCGCCTCCGAGGAGCCGGTCTCCATCGTACAGAACGGCCAATTGCCCCGGGGTGATCGCACGTTGTGGCTCGTCGAACGCGAGCCGGAATCGATCGTTCGTGTGCCGGTGGAACGTGGCTCCGACCGCGGGCGAACGGTAGCGGATCTTGACTTCGAGGTGCGAACCGTCCTCCGGCGGCTCACCGGAGACGTAGCTGGCCCCGACCGCGCGAAGCTCCCTTCTGAAGAGCAGGTCCTCTTCCCCGACGACAAGCGCGTTGCGACGCGCGTCGATGTCGATGACGTAGAGTGGCTGATCCGACGAAACGCCGAGCCCGCGGCGCTGGCCGATGGTGTAGTTCGGCAGGCCCTCGTGGGTTCCGAGCGGGTGCCCAAACAGATCGACGATCGGTCCGCGACGGAGATCAGCTCGATCGAACAGGAACGACGTGCGACCGGAGACGGCGAAGCAGAGGTCCTGGCTCTCGGGGAGTTCGGCGCATGTCAGGCGACGTTGCTGTGCGATCTTGTAGACGTCGCACTTCGAGACGTCGCCGACAGGGAAGCGCAGGCGGCTGAGTTCGCGCTGCGTCAACCCGTAGAGAAAGTAGGACTGGTCCTTGGCCGGATCGGCTCCTTGCCGAAGTGAGAAGGTGCCGTCCGGCTCCCGGACGCGGCGGACGTGATGGCCGGTGGCGACGAAATCGAAGTCGTTCTCTACCGCGTACTCGAGCGCCAGCTCGAACCGCAGGTAACGATTGCATCGGCCGCACGGATTGGGGGTCTCTCCTATGCGACGTCGCGAGACGAAGTCCTCCAGTACCAGGCGCTGAAACGCTGCGCTTGCGTCGATCTCCGCATGCGGGATACCGACCTCGCGCGCGGCGCGCGCCGCCGCGTCGAGGGAGCAGCACTTCGTCCGTCCGGCGTATTCAGGCGCTCCGGGGAACGACCAGAACCAGAACGTGATCGCCGAGACATCGTATCCCTGCTCCTTGAGCAGGGCGGCTGCGACGGCGCTATCGACGCCGCCGCTGAGGCAAACGACGACGCGCTCGGCCATTCAGCCGTCTTCCCCCTCCAGCGGCACGATGCACAGAAACTCGAAGGTATCGTCGCCGGCGTTGACGAACTGGTGTTCGTCGTTGGGAGGGACGTAGGCGAAGTCGCCGGGCAGGACGGCGTGGCTTCCGTCGCCAAACCGAACCTCGCCATGTCCGCTGAGCACGTAGACTTCATGCTCCCAAGGGTGCGTGTGGTAGGGGCTACAGCCGCCCTTTGCGAGGCTGAATTTGCGCATTGAGAAGTTGGGTGCGTTGTCGTTCGGCCCGACGAGTACCCGCTTCTCGGCGTGGCGAACGTTCGTTCCGTCGTGGTAGAGACGGGGTTTCACGTCATGACTACTGCGGATGGTCAGCATGGCTCTCCTTTCCTTCTAGAGCGGGCACGCGATCAACGGGACGAGCATCTCCTGTTCCGTCAGACCTCCGTGCATGCCGCGCAGGAGGACCGCGTCGTGATAGGGGTGGAAGATACCGGAGCTTCCGGTGGAGATGACGGCAAGGTCACCGATCCGGTTTGCGATCTCGGGGTGCGGGGTGCCCGTACCCAGGAGGCCGTCCTCGACAAGCGTGCGCGAGTCGACACAGACAAGCCCATCGCGCGACTCCGCGTTCAGCGCTCGTGAGACACGCTCCTTCTCCCCGTCACGGACGTACAGGTACGACGCGCGTGGCTCGCCGACCGGCGGAAGGAGAAGGCCGCGCTCCACGTCCGGCGTCTCGTGAAGCCGAAGGTAGTCCTCGGGGGCCATGGTCACGAATCCGTGATCGGACGTGAGAATCAGAAGCGTCCTTCCGACCCGTCCGAGGAGTTCGCGTCGCAGGGCGTCGTCGATTGCGCGCAGCTCGGCGACGTACGAATCGGTCTCAGGACCGCGTACGTGTGCGATCGAATCCAGCCCAGGCCAGTACAAGGACAGGAAGGTGGGCGATGCCCCGCGGGTGAGAAGCGCTCGCGCGGTCGCGAACATGTCGCTCAGGGCGACGGCCGCGTGCACGTGCGCGCTTCCTCGGTACAGCGCGCGGGACAGGCCACTGCCCGAGATGTGCTGCGGGAGAAGCGTGTGGACATCAACGTCCCGGGTTGCCAGGCGCTCGTGAAGCGTCGGTTGTGGGACGATCGTGTCGGCGTCGAGGCCGGCGCTGAACGCGGCGTCGTTCCGGCCGTTTCCGACCATCGCGTAGCGGATCATGTTCGTGATCGCCGAGGTCTCGCGAAGGTACAGGCGATAGCCGACCAGTCCGTGCTCGAGCGGTGTCAGGCCAGTGCCGATCGAGACGAGGGACGCGACCGTCGTCGCTGGGAACACCGATGTGAGGGGGAGGAAATGCCCCGTCTCGGAGAGCGACCGCAGCGTGAGATCGGGAAGCCGAGCGAACAGGGACTCGAGCTTGCGGTAGCCGAGCCCGTCGAGGATCAGGAGGACGACGCGGTCGAATCCCGAGAGGTCGGACAAGGTGTCCTCCATCGCGGTCGAGGCGTCGTCACCGCCGAAGACGCGCTCGATCAGCGCCGGGAGGCCGGCGATCGAGTATCCGGCGTAGTCCGGGAGCACCGATCGATCGCCCCACGTCGGCGGCTTCGATCGAGCCAGGAGGTGCCGCTCGATGTTCTCACGGGTTCGCATGACGAGCGATTATACGGTGTGTGTTCGGGAGCGGCATGGCCGTGACCGTACGGCCGCTACGGTTCGGGAGCGGCATGGCCGTGACCATACGGCCGCTACGGTTCGGGAGCGGCATGGCCGTAACCATACGGCCGCTACGGTTCGGGAGCGGCATGGCCGTGACCATACGGCCGCTACGGTTCGGGAGCGGCATGGCCGTGACCATACGGCCGCTACGGTTCGGGAGCGGCATGGCCGTGACCATACGGCCGCCACGGTTCGGGAGCGGCATCGGTGCGTCGTTCTTCCTCGGGATGTGCGTCAGTCGCCCGCTGGCTCGCTTGGCGGCCCATCGTCTGACGAGCACCGCGTCCCCTCGAAAAGCGCAAGCAGTTCGGCGTAGAGGTTGACCGGCCAGACCGCCGCATCCCACGGGGCGTATCCGAGGGGATCGGTCCGCTCGACACTATCGTCGAGGAGGATGAGATCTCCGGCGAGGGCGTACGTGCCGGTTCCCTCCATCTGCATCGTCAGAGGATCGTCGGGAACGACGAACGTGCCCGCAGCGCTTCCCTCGGCGGTTCCCACCGCCAAGTAGGTATCCGCTCCGAGTGCGACGAGGACCAAGAACGGCCCCGCTGCGGAGCCGAGCGCGCTCGAGGACAGATCGGTATCCTCGCTGGAGCCCACCATTGCGCCGCGGAGTTCGATCGGAACCCCGTCGTTCGTCCCCCCGGTCACGTCGAACAGCAGCCAAACGTCGAGCGTCATCGCCGCGGAGTCCCCGACTCCTTCTCCGACCGCAGCTCCGAGTGCGGTGAAATGGACGCTGGCACCGTCGATGTCGAGCGAGCCGGCGAAAGAGAGGTCGCTCTCGATCAGAGCGGTCACCTTCGTTCCGGAGAACCACAGCACAGTCTTCCCGTCGGCCATACCTTCCGCGTCGATCCTCGACTGCGCGTTCGATGAGAATGCGAGGAGCGTCGCAAGAAGTCCCACTATCACGAGCTGCTTCATCGGGTTGCCCTCCCTCTCGTCCAGGGCGACTGCCGCACGGACGATCGATGTATCATATCGGGTCGGGCGCCCGAAGCGAGAGCGCCCCGCCGTGTGGACGGCGAGGCACTCTCGGCGGTTCCTCCGTCAATGCGCGAAGGAGGTTGGTTCTCTCGAGCTACGTGTGCCTAGCTCTTGTTCTCTTCGCGTTCCAGATACTGGAGGATCGCGTCGACCACGAGGTAGTTGATCGAACGATCACGTTTCTCGCCAAGTCTGATCAGTCGCTCGACCGGCTTCTCCTCCATCTTCTTCTGCGGGATGTAGATCGAGAGCTTGTCCAAGATCTCTTTCTTCGGCACGGAGTTCACCCCCTCCCTTCATCGGTTCAATCGTTCTGGGACGATAGCTTCACATTGCCGAGAATGAATGAACGGTCAAAGCGTATCCGATGTCAGAGAGGAATCCATGGAGGTGCGCAGAAAGCAAGATGGAAAGAACATGAAAACCGCACCGATCGGTCCGATTTCACCCGAATCCCGGCTTGTCTTCACCGGATTCGCCGCGAAACATACAATACAGCCATAAGGAGGGGTCATGGGCAAGAGACGCACGGTCGCGGTGTTGATTGTCGGTGCCGGCCTGCTCGCAGCAACCGGCGGGTGCATGTTCTTCGCACGGACGGAGGCGGTGATTGGAGTCTCACAGGCCGTGGGAGTGGTGCCGTTGACGATCAGCTTCTCCGGTACCGAGTCGACCTGCTCGGACGGGATCTCGGCGTATCGGTGGACGTTCGGGACGGGTGAGGAGTCCAGCGAATCCACCGGGACCTATACGTACAACCACGCGGGACGGTACGAACTGACCTTGACGGTACGCAGCCCGGGCGGCAAGACGGACACGGAGACGGTCGTGATCACCGTGGAGCCCGCCGTCTGGATCTGCGACGAGAACCTCGATCGCATCTACAAGCTCGACATGGATGGCACGCCACTCAGGACGTTTGACCTGCCGGTCAGTGACCCGAAAGGGGTGGCGATCGGTGTGGCCGAGGGGAGGCCGTGGTTGTTCGTCGCTTGCTACGGCGGCGGGAGCCAGCGGACGTTAAGGGTCGATCCAACGAACGGCTCCGTTGCGGCCGAGTACGTTGCACCGGCGCAGGATCCGCTGTACATCACCTACGGCGAGGCGGAGCCGGAACGCCTCTGGCACGTCGACGGCCTGAGCCGGAAGATCTACGAGATGAATCCGTCGAGCGGCCAGGTTCTTGACTCGTTCGGGACCAACTACTTCCGCGCGTCGCAGCAGGTAGGCAACGAGGTGTTCCTGCAGTCACCGCAAGGCATCTGTTGGGACGGAAGCGAAGGAGAGGTCGGGGTTCTGTGGTACCTAGAAGGGGAGACGCGGCTGCTGTACGAGATCCGCATCGACCCCCCGATCAACATCTTCGAGGGAACGCAGCTTGTGATCGAACAGGAGCCGATCCTGGTCGACGCGACCGTCTTCCCGGTCGCGGGGATCGATCGGCACGATGGGTACCTCTGGGTTGTCGATCGCGACGGCCATGAGATCGTACAGATTGACCCGTCGACCGGACAGCGGACCGGGGAGAGCATCTCCGGGTTCCCGGGCGCGAGCACGTCCGGACTGGCGATTCAGCGGTAGAAGCAGCGAGTCGTCCGCCTGCTGTAGAAGGGAGCGTGAGAGGATGTCATCGACGGTGCGCACGACGACGCTGCTGTACAACGGAACGATCTACGGTCACCGGGAGCTCGACGCTGTGGTCCTCGAAGGGGACCGCATCCTAGCGGTCGGCCGAAGTGAGGACGTCCTCCCGGCCGTCGGCGAGGAGACGGTGCGGATCGATCTGCGTGGCCGCGCCGTCCTCCCAGGGTTCGTCGACGCGCACGTGCATCTCCTGCACACGGGACTGGTGGAGACTGGATGGCGCGTCGACCTCTCGAAGGGGAGCCGCGATGACGTGCTCGAGTCTCTGCGCGCCGCGGCAAGGGCCCGCGGATCGGGCGAATGGATCGTCGGCTACGGCTGGGACGAAAGCGCTTGGACGGAGCGGCGCTATCTCCTTCGATCGGAGATCGATCGAGCCTCCCCGGCGAACCCGGTCCTGGCGGTCCGAATGGACGGCCACCTGCTGACCGCCGGCTCGCTGGCTCTGGACTCTCTGGCGCCGTCGACGCCGGAGCATCTCGTCGACCGCGAAGCGGGCATCCTCCGGGAGGAGGCGGCGACCGGGATGCTCTCACAGATCGTTCCGGACCGAGCCGTGGCGACCGATGCGCTGTTTGCTGCGGCCCACCTTTGTCACCGGTTGGGGATCACGTCGGTGCATACGATGTCCCGGCTCCGGTTCGTCCCGGCGTTCATGGAACGCCGCGAGGAGCGGCGGCTGCGCGTGGCGCTGTGTCCCGAGGTCGAGTCGTTCCCCGCTGTCCGAGCGGCCGGGTTGCGGACCGGATTCGGCGATGAATGGCTGCGGTTCGGCGGGATCAAGGTCTTCGCCGACGGTTCGATCGGGGCTCAGAGCGCCGCGGTGTCGGAGCCGTACCGGGGTGGCGGCGTCGGCCGGCTGAACCACGAGGACAGCGAGGTGGCGTCGATGATCGCGGACGCGGAGCGAGGCGGCTGGCAGACGGTGATCCATGCGATCGGAGATCGCGCGATCCAACAGGTTCTCGACGCGCACGACCGGGCCGGATCCGACCGCAAGTTTCGCCATCGGATCGAGCATCTGGAGCTTCCGAGCGACGGGCAGCTGGCGCGCGCCGCCGAGGCGGGCCTGTGCGCCTGCATGCAGCCGAACTTCATCGGGAACTGGTCCGGGCCGGACGGCCTCTACATAGATCGGATCGGAGTCGACAGGGATCGGGCGAGCAATCCTCTGCGCCGCGTCGTCGACGCGGGGCTGCCGCTGGCGTTTGGCTCCGACGGGATGCCGCTTTCCCCGCTCTACGGACTCCACTGGGCGGTGAACGCGCCGTACCCGGACCAACGGCTGAGCGCTGCGGAGGCGATCGAGCGGCACACCGCGGCGGGGGCGTGGCTTGGGTTCGAAGAGGACAATGCGGGAACGATCGAGCCCGGGATGCTGGCCGATCTGGTGGTCCTAGACGAGGATCCGAGGCTGGCGCCACATCGCATCGCCGAACGGACGGTCGAGATGACGTTCGTCGGGGGCGAGCAGGTCCACGGCGATACCGCGGCGGGCTGAGGCGCAGGCGGCGTTCGGCGAGCGGGACGGCACCGACTACTCCACGGTCACGGTCTTGGCCAGGTTCCTCGGCTGGTCGACATCGGTGCCGCGCTGCACGGCGACGTGGTATGCGAGCAGCTGCAGCGGGACGGCGAACAGGATCGGGCGGGAAATCCCTTCTACCCTCGGCACCGACAACACAAAGTCGGCAAGCCGGTCGAGCGCCGGCTCCTCGGGAGCGTCCGTCACCACGATGGTCAGGCCGTTTCGAGCCTTGACCTCCTCGATATTCGAGAGGACCTTCCCGTACGCGGTTCCCTCGGAAAGGAGGACTACGACCGGCGTTCCTTCGTCGATCAGAGCGATTGGGCCGTGCTTCATCTCGCCCGCGGGGTATCCCTCGGCGTGGATGTAGGAGATCTCCTTCAGCTTGAGCGCCCCTTCGAGAGCGATCGGGAACAGGGGGCCGCGTGCGAGGTAGAGGACGTCCCGACAGCGGTGAATCTCCTCCGCGATCTCGCGGATGCGGCGCTCCGCCCGTAGCCCCTCGGTGATCCGCCCGGGCAGGAGGGCGAGGCGGTCCAGCTCGGCCCGGGCTTCGTCCGCCGACAGGCCGAAGTGCTCCGATCCGAGGTGAATCCCGAGGAGGCCGAGCGCGGCGATCTGTGCCGTGAACGTTTTCGTCGCCGCGACGCCGATCTCGATCCCGGCCCTCGTGTACACCGAGGCATCCGCCTCTCGGTCGATCGCGGATTGCTCGTTGTTTACCAGCGCGACGATGCGAGCGCCGTGC
>Ga0272443_10007494_pt1 | contig 10392 bp, 7 predicted proteins | sample SSMAcet12_FD_193581 | JGI IMG/M metagenome (GOLD analysis project Ga0272443, IMG submission 193581) | Marine sediment archaeal communities from Little Sippewissett salt marsh, Falmouth, MA, United States - SSM-Acet-12 | ecosystem: Environmental > Aquatic > Marine > Wetlands > Sediment ... | reverse complement strand
AGGCATCGGTGAGTTTAGAAACGAACGCTGTAATAACTTTCCTTTCTCTCCGGACTTTGGTGTCTTCAGCCCGAATTGGCCTTGATGATTATGCGCGCTGACCGGTCAATGATTAAAATTCAACCCTGGGAAATGCACCTGTTTTGGGTAAGATCATTTCCACCGGCTGTAGTGATCTATCGTACGCGAAGAGGTCCTGATTTCCCTTTGCATACGGTAATCTGCGGCTCATATCCATGACCCCCTTTTGTGTATCTGTTTCCTTCCTATTGCCTGCTCGCAGCCTCACAGCAAGCCTTGCAGCTCCTTGTATTCTTCGTCGCTCATCGTGAACCAGTTTTCCTTCTTGGGGAATGTTTGGTCTTTGACTTCCTTGTTGTATTCGATGAGGCCTTGTTGGAGCACTTCCCCGGCATTGCCGTAAACCTTGGCCATTTTGGGGGTGAATTTGGGGTAAAGTCCGAACATATCATGGAAAATCAGCAGTTGGCCGTGAGCGTCCGGCCCTGATCCCAGGCTCATGATCAGGCAGTCTTGTGCCCTTTCCGTGATGATCTTTGTTACCCTATCTGGCACCATTTCCAGCAGGATGCAGAACGCGCCGGCTTCTTCCAACGCTTTGGCGTCATCAATGATTTCTTTGGCCTGGGCTGCGCCCCGGCCCTGAACCCGGAAACCGCCCAGCGCCGCAACACTCTGGGGGGTAAGGCCCAGGTGGCCGACAGCCGGGATCCCGGCGGCGACAATGGATGACATTCGTTCTGCCATCTCATGGCCTCCTTCCAGCTTGATGGCATCACAGCTGGCTTCAGCCATAAAACGGCCTGCGTTCAATACCGCGGATTCGGTACTGGCCTGGTAAGACATATACGGCATATCCCCCACCAGGAATGCGGTTGGCGCTCCCCGGCGGACAGCCTGGGTATGGCGAAGCATATCCTCCATGGTAACAGGCAGGGTTCCGTCGTAGCCCAGCATGGTCATGCCCAGGCTGTCCCCAACCAGCAGCATATCGATCTCAGCCTGTTCTTGAAAGTATGCTGTGGGGTAGTCATAACTGGTTAACCAGGAAATTGGTTCTCCCTTGGAAGCCTTGTCAAAAAGGGTGCGGATGGTCACTTTCTTTCTGTCAGTCATTTAATTCCCTCCTAGGATGATAGGGCAGTCAATATGTGGGCTGGCATGAATAATGTTGATCGGCTTATGTGATGCGGCAGGTTACTGGAGACGGTCGGATGGGCCGCGGCCAGCGATTCTCTTGGTGAGTATGAATTGAGGAAGGATTTTGTCTGAACCAGAGGCACCTCAGTTTGCTGATCAAACAAAAGTACAGGAAACACAATAATTGTAAGTCAATCCAGAGCCTCCCGCAATATATATTTCGGCCTGAAAACCAGGGAAATATTGCTGTCTTGAGAGTGAATTCCTGTCCAGAAATCCGACCGTTTGATGATATATTTGTTATATATCAATTGACAGCAATATGGTGATAAAAATAACTTGCTAAGGGGATTTTTTTTCATGATAATGTTTTAATCTGGCGGATTAGGCCAGTAAGTCTTTTCCACCTGTCTTTACCAATTGAACCTGTAGCATTTTCTCATTATCAAGGGAGTAATTTATGACTGCAAAAATCATAGATGGCCGTGCAGTTGCACAAGAAGTTCGCGACGCAGTGGCCGCCGACATAGCCGCCATGGTCGCGGAAGGAAAAAATCCGCCAGGGTTGGCAACAGTTCTGGTTGGTGAGAATCCAGCATCCCAGGTTTATGTCAGTATGAAACATAAGGCCTGCGAGAAAGCCGGGATCAAGTCCATCGGGCATGTGCTGCCAGCCACAGCAACTCAGGAGGAAGTAGAAGAGCTAGTTAAAAAACTCAATGATGACCCCGAGGTGCATGGCATTCTGGTCCAGCTGCCCCTGCCAGATGGATTGGATGATGAAAGTGTTTTGCGAACCATCAGTATAGAAAAGGATGTGGATGGTTTCCATCCTTTGAATATCGGCCGCCTGGCACAGAAAGGCCGCGAACCCCTGTTCGTTCCAGCGACTCCGGATGGCGTATTGTACCTGCTGAAGAACGCCGGCGTGGAGCTGGAAGGCGCCAATGCAGTTGTCCTCGGCCGCTCATTCATTGTGGGTATGCCGGCCGCACTGCTCCTGATCAAGGAAAATGCGACGGTCACCATCTGCCACTCCAGGACCAAGAACCTGAAGGAAAAGTGCGCTGAAGCCGATGTGCTTATCGCCGCGGTAGGACGTGCGGAAATGGTGAAGGGAGACTGGATCAAACCCGGGGCGGCAGTGATTGACGTCGGAACCAACCGCGTCGACGATGACAGCGTGGAACGCGGCTATCGTCTGACAGGTGATGTTGATTATGATGAGGCTTTGGAAGTTGCCGGCTACCTCACTCCCGTACCTGGCGGGGTGGGACCAATGACCATCGCCATGCTTTTGAGGAACACTGTTCGGGCGGCAAAATTGGCTGCTGAATAGTGATCGGGAATCTTTTGTTATCGCTTAGACAAGGAGTGAAATGATGTCATTTAAGAAAAAAGCCGTATCCCCATCCCCGCTGGAACTGCTGGACCCAGTTCCTTCGGACATCGATATCGCTCATGCAGCCACATTAAAACCGATCAAAGAGCTCGCAGACGAGATTGGTCTGCTGGAGGATGAGCTGGAGCTGCACGGCAAATTCAAGGCCAAGATCAAGCTTGAGGTACTAAACCGGCTTAAGGATGTTCCGGATGGCAAATACGTTGACGTGACTGCTATCACACCAACCCCACTTGGGGAAGGAAAAACCACCACCACGGTGGGGGTAAGCCAGGCCTTGGGCGCCCATCTGGGCAAAAGCATTTTCACATGCATTCGCCAGCCCAGCCAGGGACCGACCTTTGGCATCAAAGGCGGAGCTGCGGGCGGAGGCTACAGCCAGATCATCCCTATGGAGGACTTCAATCTTCACCTGACTGGTGATATTCATGCCATTACGGCTGCGAACAACCTGGTCGCGGCTGCGATTGACACCAGAATGTACCATGAGAGCCGCCAGACGGATGAGGCTCTTTTCAGGCGCCTTTGCCCGACCGATAAGAATGGCAAGCGGGAATTCACTCCGATCATGATCCGGCGCTTGAAGAAACTTGGCATCGAAAAAACGAACCCTGATGATCTGACAGATGAAGAGGTCAGCAAGTTCGCCCGCCTGGATATCGATCCCGAAACCATCACCTGGCGCAGGATCGTGGACACCAACGACCGCATGTTAAGAGAGATCGAGGTCGGTCTGGGCCCGAAAGAGGGAGGATTCACCCGCCGAACAGGCTTTGACATCTCTGTTGCCAGCGAGATCATGGCCATCCTGGCTTTGACCACCAGCCTGGGAGACATGCGTGAACGCCTTGGTCGTGTAGTGGTTGCTACAAATAAAGCGGGCGAAGCTGTCACCATGGAGGACCTTGGTGTGGCAGGCGCGGCAACTGTGCTGATGAAGGATGCCATCAAACCCACCCTGATGCAGACGGTGGAAGGCACGCCGGCGTTAGTACATGCTGGGCCATTCGCGAATATCGCCCACGGCAACAGCTCGATCATTGCTGACAAGATCGCACTCAAACTTGCGGATTATGTTCTGACCGAATCGGGATTTGGGGCGGACATCGGTATGGAAAAATTCTTTAACATCAAATGCCGCTATTCAGGGCTGATCCCGGACGCGGTTGTGCTTGTGGCCACGGTACGGGCCCTCAAGATGCACGGCGGCGGTCCCAAAGTCACCGCTGGCGCTCCCCTCGACCCGGCCTATGTCACAGAGAATCTGGAACTGCTCGAAAAGGGCGTGGCCAACCTGGAAGCTCACATCCAAAATGCCTTGAAATTCGGCATCCCGACCGTGGTTGCAGTCAACAGCTTTAAAGACGACACGGAAGCGGAAGTGCAGATGGTGCGCGATGCTGCTATTAAAGCTGGCGCGTACAATGCGGTTGTCACTCGCCACTGGATGGAGGGAGGTAAAGGCGCGGTTGAGCTCGCCAAAGCGGTCGTGGAAGCCTGTGAACAACCCAGCGATTTCAAATTCCTCTATCCCCTGGAAGGAACTTCCATTAAGGAGAAGATCGAGATCATCTGCAAAGAGATCTACGGAGCGGATGGCGTGACCTATGAACCGCTGGCTGAGAAGAAGGTCGAGCTCTATACCAAGCTTGGTTTTGATGAGCTGCCCATGTGCATGGCGAAGACTCACCTGAGCTTAAGTCACGACGGCTCCCTGAAAGGCCGGCCAACAGGGTTTACCGTTCCCATCCGGGATATCAGGGCTTCTGTGGGGGCAGGATTCCTGTATCCGCTGCTGGGAACCATGAGCACCATGCCCGGCCTGCCGACCAGACCGGTGTTCTATGACATTGACATCGATGTGGAATCTGGAGATGTGCTGGGGTTGATGTAAGGCGAATCCAGTCTAACTGAAGGTGTTTTCATTCCGGGGCAGTTTGCCCGCGGGGCAGCTGCTCCGGAGTGGCTTTATTGGTGCATGAGGAATTTGATTTGAAGGATGCGATGGATAATCGCGGATCAGAGACTACCCGATGGTGGGAATTTCATCATGATTGGCAGGAAAGCAGGGGGGAAGTCATCGAGGAAATTACCCTGACAATTTACGTTAATGGTGTGGAGTTCGTCTCCATCATGGGCACGCCGCTGAACCAGGATTGGTTGGCGGTTGGTTTCTTAAAGAACGAAGGGGTTATCAGCGGATTGGATGAGGTCAGGGATCTGAAGATAACACCGGAGGGCTGCTGCATCGATGTCTGGCTGGAAAGAGAGGTCGAGCTTCCCCGGAAAATGGTCATCACCTCGGGCTGCGGAGCCGGCGTCACCCGGGATGACCTGGAGGAGCAAGAGCCTTTCCCGGTTCGGTATCTGACAGAACCGGATGTTCTCCTGGCCGCATTTACCCGGCTGCAAGACAAAGACAGCCTCTATGCCCGATCGAGAGGCGTGCATGCGGCAGGTTTGTTGGACCTTAAAAAGGGAGACCTCCTGAAGGTTGCTGAGGATGTTGGCCGTCACAATACGATCGACAAACTTCAGGGAGCCTGTCTTTTTGAGAATATTCCAACCCGGGGTAAGGCGCTTCTGTCTACCGGGCGGATATCCTCCGAAATGCTCCGGAAAGGAGCCGCAATGGGCTGTCCCATTATCGCATCGAGGACATCCCCGACAACTGCAGCGGTAGAACTTGCCAGGCAGTGGGCCATCACTCTGGTTGGATATGCCCGGCACGGCAAGCTGCGGGTGTATTCCGTCCCGGAAAGAGTGAGATTGGACCAGGGAAAGCAGGGATGACCGGCGGGTAAAGCTTACGGATCAGTGATAAATAGGCAAATCAGGGAGTAAAGAAATGACCGTTACAGATATCGATGTCGGGTTGATCGAACCGATTCTCCAGGAATTCAAGGAACAAAAAGGGGCGGTGATACCCATACTCCAGCGGACCCAGGAAATTTTCGGCTACCTGCCGGAGGATGCCATGGCTGAGATCTCCAAGAAAAGCGGAATTTCCATCAGCCAGCTTTACGGGGTGGCCACCTTTTATGCTCAATTCAACCTGGAGCCGCGCGGAAAGCACCTGATCCAGATTTGTGATGGCACAGCCTGCCATGTGAAGGGCGCGCCAAAATTGGTCCAGGCGGTGGAAGAAGAATTCAATCTTGAAGCGGGAAGCAGCGATCCTGACTTCAACTACACATTGGAGATCGTCTACTGCCTGGGTTCCTGCGGCCTGGCGCCAATCGCCCTGGTAGACGAACAGGTTTATGGAAATACGACTCCAGATTCGCTGGTGAAGTATATCAAAGAGTTGGAATGAGATCAGAACAAGGAGAACCCCTATGCCGGTGATTAAGAACTACAACGAACTGGAAGAGGTTCGCGAGAAAGCCCGGGCAAAGAGAATAGACCGCCAAAAAAACAAATTAACTATCATCCTGGGCATGGGAACCTGCGGCATTGCTGCCGGAGCGAATGCGGTGGCGGCTGCAGTGAGGGAAGAGCTGGAGAAACACGACCTGGAAGCTGAGATCATCAACGTGGGCTGTATTGGTATGTGCCATAATGAGCCTTTGCTGGATATTCAGCAGCCAGGAGGACCCAGGATAACCTACACGAAGGTAACACCCGCTCTCGTGAGCAAGATCTTTGAAAAGCACTTGATCAAAGGTGAGTATAACAAACGCTGGATCTATGGACAGATTCCCGGGGAGAACGGGGAAAAAGTTGAAGGTTTACCCACCTATGAGGAACTGCCATTTTATGGGAAGCAAGTTCGGATCGCACTGCGGAATTGCGGTATTATCGACCCGGAAAGCATTGAAGAGTATCTGGCATCTGGAGGGTACGGGGGATTGGCTAAAGCCCTTTTTGAGATGAGTCCGGATGAGGTCATCGAAGAGGTAAAAGATTCCGGCCTGCGGGGACGCGGCGGGGCGGGGTTCTTAACCGGATTGAAATGGGAATTCTGCCAGAAAGCCAAAGGCTATCCCAAATATGTGATCTGCAACGCGGACGAGGGAGACCCAGGCGCATTCATGGACCGTTCTGTCCTGGAAGGGGATCCTCATGCCTTGCTGGAGGGAATGATTATTGCTGCGTATGCCATTGGCGCCCCTGAGGGATATATCTACTGCAGGGCGGAATATCCGTTGGCGATCGAAAGGCTGAAGATCGCTATTCAACAAGCCTATGAACTGGGCTTGATGGGAGATAACATCCTTGGGTCTGATTTCTCATTTAACTTGAAGATCAAGGAAGGCGCTGGCGCTTTTGTTTGCGGGGAGGAAACCGCCTTAATCGCTTCCATCGAAGGCAAACGCGGGGAACCGCGGCCGCGGCCGCCATACCCCGCAGTGGCTGGCCTGTGGGGCAAACCCACTAATGTCAACAATGTGAAGTCCTACGCGATCACCAGCCGGATCCTCGTTGAGGGAGCGGATTGGTTTCATGATATCGGCACAGAAAAATCCACCGGGACAGCTGTATTTGCCCTGACTGGAAAGATCGAGAATACAGGGTTGATCGAAGTTCCCATGGGCATCACCCTGAGAGAGATCATCTACGATATTGGCGGCGGCATTCCCAACAAAAAGGAATTCAAAGCCGTACAGACGGGAGGCCCCCTGGGTGGGTGCTTGCCTGTGGAAGCGCTGGACACCCCAGTGGATTATGATTCTCTGACCGCTGCTGGAGCAACCATGGGATCCGGGGGCATGATCGTGGTCGATCAGGAAACCTGCATGGTGGAATTTGCCCGCTACTTCCTGACCTTTGCGTCGGCAGAGTCCTGCGGAAAATGTGTGCCCTGCCGTCTCGGCGGCCAGCGCCTTCTGGAAGTGCTTACCCGGATCACCAACGGGGATGGTACGATGGAGGATCTGGATGAGATTGAGCGCATTTCCAACTATATGCGAGAAGGCTCATTGTGTGCCCTCGGCCAGCTGACACCGGGGCCGGTGATGGCTTCCTTGAGATTCTTCAGGGATGAATATGAAGCCCATGTTACGGAGAAGTATTGTGAAGCGGGTGTATGTGCCGGAATGTTCACATACGAGATAGACGCAGACCGCTGCACCGGATGTGGTCTGTGTTTGAAAGCCTGCACATCAAACGCGATAATTGGCGAAAAGAAAGTAGTCCATGTCATCGACCAGTCGCAATGCATCCAATGCGGCTCTTGTTACGATGCCTGCAACCTCGGCGCGGTTCTTGTGAAGCGAAAACATGAGCTGCCGGTGGTCGAGGCTGCTTAGGAAGAAGGAGAAGTCCAAATTATGGGAAAGGTAAACTTGATCATTGATGGCAATGAAATCCAGGCTGAACAGGGTGATACCATCCTGCAGGCAGCTCGTCGACACAACATCTATATTCCCATTCTGTGCGACCACCCTGCCCTGCCTCCGGAAGGCGCCTGCCGGATCTGCCTGGTAGAGATCGAAGGCCAGCGGGCGCTGCACCCGTCCTGCACCTATCCGGTTACAGAGGGTATGGTTGTGGAAACCAATACTGAACGGGTTCGGTCTGCCAGGAAATTCAATCTGGAGCTGCTGATCTCTGACCACCCGCTGGACTGTATGACCTGTGAGGCGGCCGGCAATTGTTTGCTCCAGGATCTGGCCTACGAGTATGAGGTCAAAGAGGACGTCTTTCACGGCACCCGGCATCATTTCTCTGTCAATGATCCCAATCCTTTTATTCAGGTGGACAGGAATAAATGCATCCTCTGCCGACGGTGTGTCCGCGCCTGCCGTGAGGTCAATGGGGTGGAAGCGATCAGCGTTTTTTATCGCGGCTTCAGCGCTTATATTGGATTTGGAGCGGACAGCTCCATGGATGACAGCCCCTGCGAGTTCTGCGGCAGCTGTGTGGAAGTCTGTCCTACCGGGGCTCTCTGGCCCAAGAATTCACTGGGAGCGGGACGCATCTGGGAGGTGGATCAAGTACACACTACCTGCCCCTACTGCGGCGTCGGCTGCCAGTTGGTTTTGGAGGTGAAGGACAACAAGATCATCAAGGTGGATTCGGATTTCGAAGGACCCTCCAACCATGGCTGGACCTGCGTGAAAGGTCGATTTGGGTATGATTTCGTGCACCATCCTGACCGGCTGGATAAACCTCAAGTCAGGAAATATCTCTTGGACGGGAACAAGAAACCAACCGCCGGTAAACGCCAGCCAGATAAGGAAGGAAACCCCTGGCAGTGGGTTGAGGTGGAATGGGATAAAGCTCTGGATATCGTGGCAGACAAGATGAATCAGACCCGGGAAAAGCATGGTCCAGACAGCCTGGGATTCCTGACCTCGGCGAAATGCACCAATGAAGAGAACTACTTGATGAATAAGCTGGCGCGGCAGGTGATTGGAACCAATTCCATTGACCACTGCGCCCGTCTTTGACACTCTTCCACTGTGGCCGGTCTGGCCACCGCTTTTGGCTCGGGTGCAATGACAAATTCAATTGATGATATCGCTGATCAAGCGCAGGCGTTCTTTGTGATTGGCACGAATACGACAGAGAATCACCCGGTGATCGGCATGCGCATCCGCCAGGCCGTAAGGCAGCGCGGAGCAAAACTGATCGTTGCTGACCCCAGGAAGATCGATCTAACGGATTTCGCCACACTTCATTTGCGGCATAATCCGGGCACGGACATCGCCCTGATCAACGGGCTGATGCATATCATCCTGGCGAATGGCTGGGAGGACAAACAGTTCATCGAGGAGCGAACAGAAGGATTTGATGATTTTAAAGCCGTTGTAGACCAGTACACTCCCGAAAGAACTGCTGAGATCACGGGATTAACTGTGGAAGAACTGCAATCCGCAGCTGAGATCCTGGCTGAGAGTCAACCCACAGCGGTGCTGTGGGCGATGGGTATCACCCAGCATACCACGGGTGTGGGCAACGTGATGAGCCTGGCGAACATGCAAATGATGCTGGGCAATATGGGTGTGCCGGGGGGAGGCACCAACCCTCTCCGGGGCCAGAACAACGTCCAGGGCGCTTGCGATTTAGGCGGCCTGCCCAATGTGTATGCCGGGTACCAGAAAGTGACTGACCCGGCTCTGCGGGAAAAATTCGCGGCTGCCTGGGGCGTTGATCCCGAAGATCTCTCCCTCGAGGTGGGAAAAACCGCGACCGAAATGATACCCATGGCAGCGGATGGGGACCTTCATGGCCTGTATATACTGGCTGAGAATCCGATCATGAGCGAGCCGGACACAGGCCATGTCCGTAAAGCGCTCGAAAAATGCGATCTGGTGGTCGTTCAGGAGATCTTCCCCTCGGAGACATCTCAATATGCTGATGTACTGCTGCCTGGCGTGAGTTTTGCTGAGAAGGACGGCACGTTCACGAATACTGAGCGCAGGGTTCAGCTGGTCAATAAAGCGATTGAAACCTCCGGGGAGGCGCTTCCTGATTGGCAGATCATCACTGATCTGGCTAAAAAACTGCTCGCTGCTGGGAAACCGAGGGTGAAAGATGCCGACTTCAGCTCCTGGGATTACCAGGATACGGCAGAGATCATGACTGAGATCGCCGCTCTGACCCCGATCTATGCTGGCGTGAGCCATCAGCGCTTACGGGATGGGGACTCCCCCCAGTGGCCTGTAAAAGGTATGGATCATCCGGGTACGCCGATCCTGCATGTGGGCCAGTTCTCGCGAGGGAAAGGCTTGTTCAATCCTGTTGAGCACATCCCTCCCGCGGAGCTTCCGGACAAGGACTATCCAACCATCCTCAGCACAGGCAGGGTGCTGTACCACTGGCACGGCGGCGAGATGACCCGCCGATCCAAGGGGCTGCTGGCTATTTACTCCCAGCCTTTG
>Ga0272443_10007493_pt1 | contig 10392 bp, 7 predicted proteins | sample SSMAcet12_FD_193581 | JGI IMG/M metagenome (GOLD analysis project Ga0272443, IMG submission 193581) | Marine sediment archaeal communities from Little Sippewissett salt marsh, Falmouth, MA, United States - SSM-Acet-12 | ecosystem: Environmental > Aquatic > Marine > Wetlands > Sediment ... | reverse complement strand
GACCTGGCAAAGATTTCCACAGTCGGTTGACCAGGATGACGATTCGCTTCAGGTTATCTATGGCGATACGATACCGGCATTGCCCATCAACTCGAGGATCAATAACCTGTCCTATGACCTTGCGGTCCAGGTGACGGCTGAGGGCGATACGGTCCTTTGGTCGGCGAATTTTGCAGGTGGATGCCGGAAGAGCTACGACAATGGTGCTACATGGGAACGTGTGGTTTTACCACCGGATTATTATGATGTTTTGGATCATGATACCGAACTGGATTTTCAACTGAGTCCCACTAGCGGAGCGTTAGGTTTCGAGAACAATCTCAATCACCGGGTATTCTCTTTGCATATTACGGGGGATACGGTTTTAGTAGGAACAGCCAACGGGATCAATATTTCCTATGATGGCGGCGATACCTGGATCAAGTATACAGCTCAAAATTCCGGTATCAGCGGAAATTTTATCGTTGACCTCACTCAAAATGAAGACGGAACTTTCTATGCTGTTTCTCTGGCTACACAAAGTTCCGAGGATAGAGGCTTGGCGGTTTCGCACAGAAATCAGAACGGGTTGCTCTATTGGGAAACTCAATTACCGGGTACCCGCTTATATAATGTTTTTTCCCGTAACGATGAGTACGCATATACATCGGGAGAAGAAGGCTTTTGGTATTCGGCAGACGGATGGAATTGGTTTAAAATGCCGAATGTCATGGATAACAATGGCCATATGCTTTTAACCCAGAACATATATTGTGTTTACGAAGATGATATGGACGTATTATGGATAGGAACCGCCGACGGTATCGGTCTTACTTCCGATATGGGTATGAATTGGGAGATCATCCGACGGGTTGAAAGCAATTACAGTGAAGATCTTGCATTATCAGCATATCCCAGTCCTTTTTCTCCATCCCGGATGAACAATCTTGATGGGGAAGGTTATGTAAGAATTAATTGTAAGCTTCCTGCTCCGGGCACTGTCAGTGTTGATGTCTATGATTATTCTATGACACGGGTTAAAAATATTGCTGACAGAGCCGATGCTAGTAGTAATAATGTTGAGCTGATTTGGAATTGTAAGAACGGATTGAACAATCAAGTTGCAAACGGTGTGTATTTCATTCGACTTGAATATGATCCTGGCGATGGGGATGGAAAACAGGTGGCTTGGACAAAATTGATCGTGCTGGATTAAGGTGAAAAATGAAGAATAGATATAAATTAGTACTTTTAATTGCTTTCATTGCATCATTACTTTTTGCTGATGATGAGGCCGGTGGGGTGGCAGGCGCTTATTTGAGAATGCCGGCCGATGCCCGTACGGCCGCTCTGGGAAATGCGGGAACGGTAGTTCTCAACGATGTGAATATGACGAATGGAAATCCAGCTACCATCCCATCTATCCGGGATAAGCAGTTTTCCTCATCATTCCAGTTCCTATCGTTAGACCGTTCATATCAAACGATCGCATTGGGTGTTGCCATGCCCCCCAAAGCAGGTATGTCGATCACATGGATACATGCCGGAGTGGATAATGTTATCGGAAGAAATTCTTCCAATGACTATACTTATGAATATAATTGGTCCCAAAATGCTTTCATTATCGGTTTCGGACTTAATATTACCGAATGGCTGTCGATAGGTCTTTCCGGGAAAGTACTGAATGATCAGCTGGTGAATTCGTCTTCCAGCGGTTTCAGTGCAGACGTCGGTTTATTGGTTACACCGCTCAAGAACTTGAACTTAGGTTTTGTATTAAAAGATGTTTCGGGTAAAACAACATGGGATACATCCCTGGAACCTTATGTTGAATATCAAACCCGCCAAGTTGATCATTTCCCTGTATCATATCACTTTGGGATCTCATATTTGCTTGCTGACAGAGTTCTTTTTACGGGTTCTTACAAATATTCCGAGATAATAGAACCCACATGGCATATAGGCATTGAAGGCAAAATCGGAGAAGCGGTATTTTTACGTGCCGGTGCTGAGAACGGGGCACCCACATTCGGTTTTGGCACGTCCTATAAACTTTGGAACAATATCACCACCCGCATGGATTACGCTTTCTTGACGGGAACCATACAACAGGGTGGCAGTCATCTGTTTACCTGGATGTTTTATTTCTAGGAGATTTTAATGAAAAAGTTATGTGTAATTCTGTTGTTCGTCAGTATTGCTTTTGCCGGTGAAGGACTGCCCGTGCTTACTCTTCCAACTATAGCACAAGACGGTTACTTTCCTTCAAGTCCTGTAAAAGATCAAAACGGTGTTGCTTTTTCCTATGCAAGCTGGTACCTGGCCACAGATTATTCGGCGATTTCTGTTAAGTTCAATGGTTATGAAATTGGATTTAAAGGATTGATGTCAGATAATATTGAGATCCGTGGCGAGGTTCCCACAGATCAGCCTGTCGGTACGACTTCGTATTATAATTCGACGTTATATTTGCGCAAGAATTTTGAAATAAACGATAAATGGGAAGTTAAAGCAAAAGCCGGTCTTGTTAATGAACGGTTATTTTATGCTTCTTCCTGGGGTGGTACGGTCGATGCTGAAATTGCGCGAACGATCAATGTTATGGGCCGGGTGCTTGCCGGTTTTGAAAATGTCGGATGGATGTCACCGCTTAATGAAGTTCCCACCCAACTTCCGGGAAGATATTATTTAGGTGGAGATATTATCTTTAATTTCTTTATCGTCTCGATCAAAGGCGGGGTCAGTTCAGATCTGGACCCCTTCTTCAGATGGGGTATTCGTTATTTTCATCCTGTTTTTGAAATTTCTTACTCACATGATAATTTGCAACGGGTACATCATGTGGGTGCGGAAATCAAGTGGAATAAATTCAGAGTAGGGTACGGTCAGTATTTTCATCAAGACGGACTGGGTAATCCTATGATGGTTTCATTTGGCATGTTATTTTGATCATGAATAAAATTTTTAAAATTTGTGTATTTGCTTTTGCAGCTTCAACTTTTTTTATAAGCTGCGAAGGTTTAATGAGGGGTACGGAACCTCCGGAAAGGCCGTCTGTGGATCATTTTGTTCCACCAACGGACCCGGGTTTGGTTTTTTCAAATTTGGAGAATGCGTTCACATATCGGGAATACGATATTTACACCCGATGTTTAGCCGATACGTTTTCCTCCGGCAGATCGTATCGATTTGATCCGGCCCCCGTAAAGACCGTGACATTCCCTCCCGACTGGAATGTCCAAGACGAAGAGTTGTTTTTCCAGGAATTGCTGGCCTCCTGTCCGGACGACTCTCTCTTGATGCTGACTATATCTAACGATGATATTCCGGACAGTGATGAAGGGGATACAATATCATATCAGATCAATTACAACATTGTAGCGAACCACACAAGACAGGGAATAGACAGGGAATTTAACGGACGAAGTTACATTAAATTGATTAGAAACAATCAAAATTACTGGGTTATCTATTACTGGCAGGATATTCCGGTTTCAACCGATGCAACCTGGTCGGACCTAAAAGCCTATTTTTAATTGCCGGTTCAAGGAGTGAAAATGAAAAAGTATTTGGTCATATTGTTGACGTTATTAACCATATTGTCATCCTGTAGCATTAAAGAGATCGAATCGGTTGACACGATCATAAACAAATCAATCGAAGACAGGATATTTCCGGGGGCAGTTCTAGTTGTAGGCAATTCGGAAAAGATCATATATCAAAAAGCATACGGCCATTTTACTTATTCAAATGAATCAAAAAAAGTTGAACTGAACTCAATGTTTGATATGGCTTCATTGACCAAAGTATTTGCTACCGGAATGTGTGTCATGAAAGCCATAGATTCCGGTTTGATAGATCCGGAAAAATATGTTGTTGATTATTTGCCTGAATTCAATAACCACGGTAAAGAAATTATTAAAGTAAAACATCTTCTCATGCATAATAGTGGATTGCCTGCATACACAAGACCCGGTAAGAGTGCGGATGAAACTCTTGATACTATCATGAAAATTGAAATGGAACGTAAGTTGGGAGATTACAAATACAGTTGTTTGAATTTCATTACCCTGATGAGAGTTGTCGAATCCGCAACGGGCATGCCCATGTGGAAATTCTATCAGAAATCTTTTACTCAACCCATGGATATGCAAAGGACGATGTTCTCACCTCCTGAAGAAATGCGTGAATATTGTCTTCCAACCATCGGGGACAGTACGGGAACCATTATTGTTCGCCAGGGTGAAGTTCACGATCCTTTGGCATATTCCCTGAATGGCTATTCCGGGAATGCGGGTCTTTTTTCGACAGGCTCGGAGCTTGCCAAATTCTGTCAGTTGATGTTGAACAAAGGGACATACAAAGGTCGACAGTATGTCAGTGAACAAACCATTGAACCGTTTATAACATTACAGTCGGGAACCAGAGCGTATGCATGGGGCATGAATAATTATCGAAGTTCCGCCGGAGATAAATTGAGTGAATCCGCAATCGGACATACAGGTTATACCGGCACATGCGCCTGGATCGACCATTCAAAGGATATATTTATTGTTTTCCTGACCAATAGAGTCTATCCTCAGGATAAAAAAGCGGTAACGCCTGTTAGACGTGCTGTGAATAATGCCGTTGTAGAAGCAATTCTCAGATAATCCGGAAAAAACCCAAAGAGACCAAGATGTTCAGTAAAAAGCCGATTATTTACCTTTTGATTGTTTGTGTATATTTCACATCAGCATTATCCAACGATATATTTCATGCCAATATTTATCCTGAGGATGATCCCGGCACTCTTGCTTTTACTCATAATAATAAGATAAGTACCCAGGGTGACAGTACGGTCATTGACCATTTTTACTATACTCCAGATGGTGAATTATATGCGAAGGACAAGGTCATTTTGATCAGTGACAAACCTGTTTTCAATTCACTCAAATTCTATAAGATAGAAGAGTATTCCAGCTTTACGCTTAATGGAGATAAAGCTGATCTGTGTTTTGAGAGGGAGGGTAAAAGACGATATGTAACAAGGAAAATGGAAACACCGCTTGTTTTTGCTCCTACGCAGCAAAATGCAATTAAAAAATATTTCAGTAACCTGATAAATGGAGAAACGATAAAATTTCATATTTTTGCTTCAGAAGTACTGCGCCTGGTCGAGATGAAAGTTTATATGATCGAAAATTCAAAATATGAACGGGAAGGCTGTGTTGTATTTATCATGCGCCCAAAGAATATATTTATCGATTGGTTCGTGGATGAAGTTTTTTATGTCGTTGAAAGATCGACAGGAAGACTAATGGAAATGCACGGTTTCTCTACTCTCCGTCAGAAGATCAATAATAAGTGGGAATTCAAAGATATGGATTTCTATTATACGTATGAATAAAAGCCAGTTATAAAACAATCTCCCGTTTAAATTTCAAATGTAGTAAATGACGTCTAAAAGAAGATTATTTCCCTTTTAATTGAAATTTTCTTAAACGAACAGATTCCGGTGTGACCTCAACGACCTCATCTTCAGCTATAAATTCAATGGCTTGATCTAAAGTCAGAATTCTTGGGGCATGCAATGTGACAGTTGCATCTGAACTTGAGGCCCTCATATTGGTCAGCTTCTTTTCTCTGACAATGTTGACCCGTAGATCCTTTGGAACGTTCCGTTCACCAACTATCATACCCTCGTAAACTTTGTCGCCCACCGATACGATAAGTTCACCGCGATCTTCCATGGCCAGGCTTGCGTAGGCTGTCACTTTACCCGAACGGTCTGCAACTATAGCACCTGTAATTCGTTGTGGGATATCTCCGGCCCAAGGTGCAAAACCATGAAAAATGCTATTCATGATACCACGACCTTTTGTATCCGTAAGAAATTGACTTCTAAAACCTATCAGTCCGCGGGAGGGGATCAAAAATTCAAGATGAGTGTATCCCACGCCATTATTAAGCATACTTTGCATGCGTCCTTTTCTTTTGGAAAGTTTTTCGGTAACCACTCCCACATATTCTTCCGGCACTTCCACATGTACGTGTTCAACCGGTTCGTTGACCTTGCCGTCGATCTCGCGCGTGATAACCCGGGGTTTTGAGATCAGCAGTTCGAAACCTTCCCGGCGCATTGTCTCGATAAGAATTGCCATTTGGAGTTCGCCACGGCCGCAAACTTCAAAAGCATCTGCCCGATCGGTTGCATTGACCTGAATTGAAACATTGCTCAGTACTTCTCGTTCAAGACGCTCTTTGATATTTCTGGATGTCAGGAATTTCCCTTCGGTACCTGCAAAGGGACCATTATTTACATAAAAGATCATTGAGATGGTCGGTTCGTCAACAGTGATTCTGGGAAGGGATATCGGGTTTTCATTATCAGAGATCGTATCACCGATATTGATCTTATCAATTCCCGCAAGAGCTATAATATCACCTGCGTGTACTGAATTGACAGGGACTCGCTTTAATCCCTCAAAAGTATATAATGCGGAAAAATTGATATTGTTTTCGATCGTATTTTTCTTACAATGCGCATATAGTTTATTAAATTCTATTACACCGTTCAATAACCGTCCGATAGCGATCTGGCCGACATAATTGTCATAGCTTAAATTTGTAACAAGAAAAGAAACCGGTGCATCATCATTGGCTTCGGGACCGGGAATACGATCGATGATCGTATCAAAAAGGGGTTTCAAATTGCTTGAAGCGTCATTCATGGTCCGATGGGCAATGCCTTCTTTAGCATTCGTATATAAAATCGGAAATTCCAATTGATCATCATCCGCACCCAGATCAATGAAAAGATCGAATACGGCATTGATCACCTCCTCGATCCTCTTATCTTTTCGGTCGATCTTATTTATCACCAATATGACGGGCAGGGATTTTTCCAACGCCTTTTTCAAAACAAAACGTGTTTGAGGCAAAGGTCCTTCTGAAGCATCTACCAAAAGAAGCACACCGTCTATCATGTTGAGACTTCGTTCGACTTCACCCCCGAAATCGGCATGACCGGGAGTATCCACAATATTTATTTTAATGTTATTGTATCTAATAGCTGTGTTTTTGGCAGCGATCGTTATGCCGCGTTCTCGTTCCAGATCCATGGAATCCATAACTCTGGTTTCAACGTCTTGTTTTGAATGGAAAGTGCCGCTTTGCTTCAGCATCCCGTCAATCAAGGTCGTTTTGCCATGATCTACATGGGCGATGATCGCAATATTACGTATAGTTTCTTTTCTCATTATGAACCTTTCAACTTCAAGCGGGAATATAGGGGCAAAAACATGAATGTGTGAGTAATATTTTGAATAATACAAAAATATTATCAGATCAAAGATCACTGATTTCTGCCTACTGATTTCTGCCTGCTGATTACTGCGTACTGATATGAGAGCGGGTGAAGGGAATCGAACCCTCGTATTTAGCTTGGGAAGCTAATGTTCTACCATTGAACTACACCCGCAAAGGAGTGTGGGAGTGTGGGAGAGGGGGAGTAAGGAGTAGGGAGTAGGGAGTAGGGAGTAGAAAGTAAGGAGTAAGGAGTAGAAGGGAGTGATTAGGGAGTCCTCTGTTAAAATTAATATTTCAAATTTCCATTAACGGTTCACAGATCACAGGTTACCGGTTAATGATATCGTTTATTTACAAATGAGCGGATCTGCTCGTAAGCTCGTTCCAGAAGTTTTTCATTTGGAAGGAAAACGATGCGCAAATGCTGTGTTCCGGGTTTTTGTCCAAAACCGCTTCCGTGAACCGTTACGACACCGGTCTCACGAATCAGATCTTTTACAAAATCTTCATCTTTATCCGGAATGTTTAGAGTCGGGAAAGCATAGAAAGCACCTTTTGGAACTTTGCAATCGAACTCATCCATATCGTTTAACATTGAGACGGTCATATCACGTCTTATTGTGAGGGCATTCAGCATATCTTTAATATGATCCTGTGGCCCATCCAATGCGGCTTTGATGGCGAACTGAACAGGGTGTGAAGCGCTCAAACGGGCGCGGGCCATCTTATTGACAGCTTCAATATAATCTTTCATGATGTCAAGCGGTCCGCTGAAAATTCCCCAACCAATTCTAAATCCGGGAACGATATAAGATTTTGACAAACCGTTGAAAGTAACGATGGGAACATCATTGCTTAAAGAGCCCATCGAGGTATAAGTGCCATTGTCAAAAAGGAGTTTATCATAGATCTCATCACTGAAAAGTACCAGGTCGTATTTCCTTGCGAGCTCAATGATTTCTTCCAAAGTTTCTTTGGGATAGACTGCTCCCGTTGGATTATTTGGATTGATCACAACGATTGCGCGAGTTTTATCATTGATCTTATCCTCAATGTCCGCAACATCAAGATTCCAATCATCTTCTTCATTTAAGTAATATGGATTGACCTCTGCATCCAGCTTGGCCATTATGGAAGAATAAAGAGGATAACCCGGTTGCGGTAGAAGCACATTATCGCCTTTTTCCAGTAACGCGGTCAGGCTGAGTTCAATAGCTTCACTGGCGCCATGGGTTACGATTATATCGTGAACGTCACGTATGCCGCTTCGTTCAGCTTGACGACGGATAGCGTCCCGCGCTTCAGCTGTGCCGGGAGAAGGAGAATAACCGTTATTATTATTCAACATAGCCTGATATACGGCATCGATCATGTGGCGGGGGGGTGCAAAATCAAAGATATTCGGATCTCCGATATTCAGAAAAGTCATTTCTTTACCGCTTGCCTTAACTTCGTTGGCAAGTCCTACAACTTCACGGATCGCATAGCGAATATTTTCCACACGGGCTGCGGGTGTTATATTTTTCATAAAAAACCTCTTAAATTTAAAGGGTAAATTTAAAGAAACATTCAACATGAAGTCAAGTAAATAGAGATATGAAAACAGGTATTGAATTAATAAAAAAACATAATATGAGAAAAGCAGTAAAAAGAAAAACCCTGTCTGCTGACAGGGTTGAAGAGCGAGAGACGAGATTCGAACTCGCGACAGCCACGTTGGCAACGTGGGGCTCTACCACTGAGCTACTCTCGCATGTTGAAAAGCCAAAAATTATAATGCGAAAAAATCGGATTTGCAAGAAAAAATGTATTAAAAATTGGATAAATTCAATAATATACACCAGAAAATGAAAGGAAAAGTATGAAGCGTGTTGTTGCAGTTTTGTTTGTCATTTTGTCGACGTTCCTCTTTGCACAAGATGATATTATAAGTGCTAAGCTTGATTTGCCTATAACCGAACTTAAGGCGGGCTCCCAAACAGATATTTCGATAATTCTTGAGATCAAAGAAGGTTGGCATGTTAATAGTGCATCTGTGCTTGATGAGTATTCGATTCCTACTCAGATATCTTTAAAAAACAATAAGAATTTCAAGTTGAATGATATTAAATATCCTCAGGGGGAAATTAAAAAGATATCGTGGGGCGGAAGTATGTCGCTTTATGAAGGAACGGTCAACATACCTGCAGTTTTATTCGTAGATAAAGACCTGTCTTCTGGAAGTTATGATCTTGAATTTGAAATATCCTATCAGGCCTGCAATGATATTACATGTATGTCTCCCGAAACAAAATCGCTGATAGCGAACATTCATGTTTCTTCAACTTCTGCTTTGAAAAATACTATAGGGTCCAATTCCACTGAGGAAACTTCAGAAAAAAATAATGTCAATAAACTTGCTGAAGATACGATGCATTCTTCACTTACCGAAGTTCAAAAAACTGACATTCCGGAAAAACAAGATCAAATAAAATTGAATGATAATAATGAAAAAGGAAACCCGTTCCAGGACAAAAATTTGCTCGTTGTATTATTCATTGTTTTTGCTATGGGGTTGGCGTTGAATTTGACACCTTGCGTTTATCCGCTTATACCGATCACAATGGGATATTTCCTCGCTCAAAAAGAAACCAAATCACCGGTTCTATTAGCGATAATGTACGTACTGGGTTTAGCGCTGACTTATTCGATAATTGGTACGCTTGCGGCTTTTGGAGGCAGCATGATGGGTTCATTGTTGGCGCATCCTGCCACCTTGATATTTTTTGCAGTACTTATGCTTGCGCTTTCATTAAGTATGTTCGGTCTATATGAATTCAAACTTCCGAACTCCTTGACACAAATCGGTGGTGGCAGCAGAAGTGGAGCAGCTGGAGCGCTTATCATGGGACTGACCATGGGCATTGTTGCAGCCCCCTGTGTAGGTCCTTTTGTTGTAAGTTTATTGGGTTTTGTAGCGCAAAAAGGAAGCATCTTTATCGGATTCATTACATTTTTTGTTTTAGCTTTAGGATTGGGACTTCCTTATCTCTTCCTGGGTATTTTTTCCAATAAGATCAATAGTTTGCCTCGCTCTGGCGAATGGTTGAATGGAATTAGGATATTCTTCGGTCTGGCATTGAT
>Ga0272443_10007491_pt1 | contig 10393 bp, 5 predicted proteins | sample SSMAcet12_FD_193581 | JGI IMG/M metagenome (GOLD analysis project Ga0272443, IMG submission 193581) | Marine sediment archaeal communities from Little Sippewissett salt marsh, Falmouth, MA, United States - SSM-Acet-12 | ecosystem: Environmental > Aquatic > Marine > Wetlands > Sediment ... | reverse complement strand
GCCATTGCGGCTGGTGAGTCTCCGGTAGACAGGACAATAGCCAACCGCACCCTTGGCAATCTTGGGGCACAGCAGGAAGCCGATCGGATGGCGGCAATACAGAATCAGGCACAGCAGGGTGTTACTGGCCCCGCCGCACAGGCACAGCAGGCAATGCTTGGCATCACTCAGGGGTCACAGATGGGTCAGGTGGCCGGGGAATTGGCTCAGGGTGCGCAAGAGCGGGCTGCACAAGGAACACGCGATCTTGCCACAATTGGTCAGGCGCAACAGGCCCAAGAGTTTGCCCAAGGCATGACCCAAGTAGGGTTCCTCGTAGACAATGGTGACTTCCGGGGTGCGGCACAAGCATTCCAGCAGCTTACTGGGAATGGCGCCGACATGAGCAATGCAGAGGAAATGTTTAATGAGGCTCTTTTGAGCCAAAAAGCAAACCGCATCAGCGGAATGATTAATAACTTTGCGTCAATGCTGGAATATCTTGACGAGGATACCGCTGCTGGGGTGGGCGCTCTTCTTGCCAAAGTGCAAATGGGAGCGGTGCAAACAATTGGCTCTGACCTATTGACCGAAGACGATTGGAACCAGCTTTCTGATTTCTTTGAAGGAACTGGTGATGTGCCAGAAACAGATTCTGCGCAACAGTATCTCAAAACAGCTAATGATGCCATAAGTCGAGTGTCAGATAGTGATGCGTGGCTGAACCTACAACTAGAACGGCCAGAGCTGTTTGACGGGTCTGATGAAAACACGCAGGTACTTGGCAAAATAGCCGGAGCACTTATTCGGCAAACCAATGGAAGCCTTACTGATGATGCCCGCTCAACGCTTGAAGAGTACGGGTTGTATAATCCCGCGCTCGATGTGCAGGATGCACTAACTGAAACCGACATTGCTCAGACGAGAACAGACATAGGCACAGCCCTTAGCTTGGGTAATATAACAGAAGCCGAGCGACTGTATAATGAGTTGCCTGATGAGGAAAGAGACGAAGTTTCGTTTGTTGACTTTGTTGGAAATAATGTCAGTAATTTGCTAAATCCGTCTGGCGGGTTGGTGTCAAGCGATCAAAACTTCTATCGAGAAATGTTTAGTGGCGGAATTCCAACAAATGTTGAGGCGTCTGGGGCGGGATTTGATTGGGAAAATATGTTGAAGTGGGTTAATCCGTCTGGTGCTGGTAACGCCCACTGGGAACTGAAACCGGATATTATAGCGTGGGCTGATGCAAACATGGGTAAAGCTATTGACCACCCATCTCCTGCTCAACCCAATCGTCGACTTGTTTTGACGGGGTATTACCAACCCGGCCCGGACAATGAAGACGAAAAGGGATATCTTACATTTTACGATCCGGCTACCGGGAAATCGTTTAACTACGGAGGAGATCCGAGGAACGAATCTGGGGGAGTTGGCCGCAACGATTGGTATGGCAAAAATGTTCCCGGGTGTGGCACTAGTTCTAATAAAGAAGATACCGAGTGTCGATATCATTTTTGGGAGAATTTCTACAGTTAATTTTTGGGGGAAAACATGGCTGTTGCTACAGCATCTTTGGGAGCGGTTGAAAGTGCGGGGGCAGGGGCGGCTGCAAGCGGTTCTGCGGCGGGGGGTGCGTCTGCTGGCGCTGGCTCTGTTGGGGCGGCAGAGGTTGGAAGCACCGGAACTTCAGCAGCAGTTGGGGGCGGGCTTCTTGATATTATAAGCCCTGCATCGTATGCTTCTATGGGTTCCCAGATGGCTTCGCGTGAAGAGTCGCAGCGCCAGTTTGACATTACCTTCTATGAAAACCGTCGCCGGTTTGGAATGGAGTTTGCCTTGCGTGAGGCAGCGTTGCGACACAACGCATCCGTTGACTCCCTGAGAAACAAGTTTGCCCGTTCCATGCAGGCGCTTGGTGCGGTACAAAACATGAAATCTCAAGCCCTTCAAAACCGGCAGGGCGAAATGGAGCTTGCGGAACAGCAACGGCGCAAGCGGGTTTCAAAAGAGTTTATGAGGGGGTTTAACGCAATGATTAAAGCCCCAGCAGAACCGGGGAGACTGAGTGCGGGAGGCCAAAATGGGTAGTGGAACACTTGGCAATTTGGGTCGTGCTATTTTTGGGGGTATAGCAAACCGCAAGACTCAGCGAGCTGTTCAGTCTTTGCTGGAAGAAGCTTCTGTGTCTATGGAAAACCCAAACTATAGCTATCGAGATTTTTTGCTGAGCGCTGTTCGGCGCCGTGTTTCTCAAGACCCACGAGTCAAAGAGTATGGTGAACTAATCAAACAGCGTGACAAGCAAATGGTTGGAAAACAAAAGACCGAACAGCTTGGACAGGCCACGCGAGATATCTCACAGGGGTTGGGTGCGCCACAGGGCGTACCGGAAACGGGGCAGGCTCCTGCACCCGGACCAGTATCCCCGCCGGAATTGGCTGGTCTTGGTGGTGGCCCGGCGCAACAGCCGCCACGTTCGGGATCGCCCATTCCCCAGCAGCCCGGCGTTCTTAGTGGGCAGGGCTTCCAAGAATTTGGCGAGCCGCCTGCCACACAGGAACAGGCGCTTGGGAGGTTGGCAGAATATCAGGAGGCAGGAGCGGCTCCAGAGACAACAGTTAAGGATGCGCTGAGTCAACCCGCAATAGCCCAGTATCCCACACAAAAAGAGGCTGATGCTCAGGCATTGAGGGTTAAGAGGGAGGCCCGTATTACCGAAGACTCACAGACTCGCGCAAAGCAGCGACAGCAACGGCTTGGGCTGCAAGAGAGACAGCTTAGCGCCACCATTCTCAGGGCAAAGAAAGACAACAAAATCGTTGGCGATGCTATGGATGGACTGTTTAAGTCAGTTACCAAAAACATAAAAGAAATTAACAAGGCTATTGGTGATGATGAAAAAATAGTTAACGAAATGGAAGCAGGATATGGGGCTGACGATCGTAAAACTATTGAGGCCAAGGAGGAGTTGGATAACACTAAGAAGGAACTACAGGCGACACAGGATGCTCGCATGTTTGTGGTGAACAACTATAGTGCGGACCTTACGCCCAGCAAGGTTGATCTTGCTATTAGCATGGCCAAGCAGGAGATACAGAATGGCACGTACCGTGGGATGAAGGAAATTTTCCAGAAGCTGCGCGTGCGCGGAGCGGGATTGGGACAGTCGGCACCGGCACCAGCACCAGCCCCCGCAGGTGATGACATGGCACAGTTTGTGAGGGACTAATGGGTTTTGACATTGCGGCGGCAAGGCGTGCTGGCAAAACAGACGATCAGATAGCATCCTATCTTGATCAGTTTTTTGATGTTGCTGCCGCTAGAGGTGCCGGAAAGACGCTTGATGATATGGCATCGTATCTTACCAAGGATATGATACAGAAGAAGCGTCAACCCAAGCCTGCCCCCGCCCTTGGCACAACTGAGCCGCCGGATACTGCCCCTGTTGCCCCCCCCCAGTTCCAAACTGCCGAGCCTAGTACCACGGGGGTTGACATTAGTGGGGCAAGTGGTGCTGGCGACGATCTTGCTAACAAGGGGCTTCGCTGGCTTTCTGGCATGGAGGAGAGCACCCCGGAAGCCGAGATGATTAAGGAGTCTGGCAAACAGTTTGTGCGCGGGGTGCCAACGGGCGCTGCAAGCTCAATCGGCTCTATGGCACGCGGTGTTGAGGCAGCGACGACCAGGGTTGGCGCATCTGACGAATACAACAAAAGTGTTCAGCGCGGGATTATACTGGCAAACAAGGTTGGGCTATCGCTTGAAAAAGACCCGTTGTTCAAACTGTTTCCTGTTCAACAAAAACAGTACCTTGATCGCAAGTTTGGAGATGTGCATGGCAAATTCTCTGAGCGAGACATAAAAGATATTGCTGCCGCAAGGAAAAATTACTTCTACAAAACACCGACTGGCAGAAAAAAAGAAACTGCAACTACCGGTACAGTACGCGAGCTGACCCGCGCTGTTGCCAAAACCGTTGCAAAAGAATCCAAGAAGGCCGAGCAGTATTGGCAAGGTGCGCCAGAAACGCAGGGTGGGGCGCTTGCCCTCAGCCCAGTTGGGCGGCAGGGTTTTGCTGGTAAGGCCGGTCAGGGTCTTGGTAGTTTTGCTGCATTCGTAATTCCCGGCATTGCAACAAACATGGTTGCGCCGGGCTCTGCCGGGGTTATTGTTTCTTCGATTCTTGAGGCAACCGCCGAGGCTGGGTCGGCATTTGAAAACGCCAAGGCATCTGGAAAAGACGATTCCGAAGCAAAGGGTGTGGCTGACAATGTGTTTAGTGATAATCTTGCCCTGCTTCTGGCAACCAACAAGCTGGGTGGCCTACTTGATGGTGGCATTGTCAAGAATGCTTGGCGAGCAATAGTTGGCGCATTTATGGAGGGTGTTCAGGAATCTGGACAAGAAGTTATTGGAGAAGCCAGAGGTGGTGTTGGTCTCAGGGATATGGCTAAAGATATCGGCAAGAAGGGGTTCGATTCGCCGTATCTGAAGCGTATTCTTGAATCTGGTCTGATAGGGACATTGACAGCGGGTGGTATGGGTTTGGTTCAGGCTGGTGCCGGAGCGCTTGGGGAGCGTGCTCTGGCAAGCCAAGAGGCGGAGGAATTGGCTACTGCCGAGAAAATGTTTGAGCAGTACAAGCAGCGGGAGGGGCAGCAAGAAGAGACAACCACAGAACAGGGGACAGACCAAAAACCAGCAGAAGAGTTTCGTACTCCCAAAGCCCAAAGTGACGCCGTTGCACAGAAGTTCGGCCTTAAGGGTGACGAGATAGATAGAGACGTAGGGCTTCCGGGTCGTTCCCGCACACGTGCGGCCATCACCGAGGCCCTTGACCGTGGGGATGACCCCAACATACCGGATGCGCAGAAACCAAGGGTGTTGTTCTTTGACCTTGATAACACCAAAGATATGAACGAGGTGTTTTCACACGAGGATGTTGATTACATTTTTGCCATGATAGGGCACCTTGTTCGCAAACATTTTGGTGAAGCTGATTTTTATGGCAGGCAGGGCGGAGAGGAGTTTGGAATAGTATTGAAGCCCGGCCAAGAGGGTGCTGCTCAAGCATTTATGGAAGACCTGAGTGGAAACCTCACCATATATGAAATGCCTGTAAGTGTTTCTGGTGGCCTTGCTGTTGGTCGCCAAGAGGGGAAAATGTATGCGGACATACTTGGTGGAAACGCCAAGAAGGCTGGAAAAAATCAGATTCATGTTGACATTCCGGGATCTGACTCCTATATTATAGAAGGAACACAACAACAACAAAAGGGGTATTCAAAGACATACAATCGGCAGGCTGCGGCAGAAAGATTGGAGGCAATGGCCAACGAAGCGGATATGGAACCCGCACGCGCTGCCGAGTTGCGCAATCAGGCACAGGCACTTAGGAGTGAATATGAACAGGAACGAGAACGGCTCCAATCAGAAACAGAGGGCAAAGATGTTCTCACACCCGAGAACCGGGCAGCCCTTGGAAGAGGAGTATCGCCCACTACCACAGGGCAAGGCCAGCGGGGTGCGGCTGGCGGGGAAGACTCTGGAAGAGGTGCTGGCGGAGGAACAGATGTAAACGATGAAGCCGGTGCCCCCCGTGGCATACCCAAAGAAACATTTTTCCAGTATCTACAGCGTAGAATACAGGACAAGTTTAATCGATTAAGAGTTGCCCAAGAAACCAAGGCTCCCGATTTGTCGGAGGAGCAGGATGCATATCTTCAGCAAGAAGTTATGCAGGGCAAGGTCGAGCGCCACATAGAGGAAAACGACGAACAATTTGTTCGCCCCCTTGAGCGCATTATGACCAAGGGCAAGCTTGTCTTGGACGAGCTGGATCAATATCTTATCGCCAAGCACGCTGCCGAACGCAACGAAATGATATGGGAGCGTCGCCCCGATTGGCGTGAGCAGGGCATTCCGGGGTCTGGAATGTTCTCCACGCAAGCAGAGAAGGACGCTGCTGTTGCCAAAAATCCGGCGCTTGCAAACATTCCCGTTGCAGAAGACATCCTTGGTGGCCCCAAGGCTACACAGCTTGAGGAGGCAGCTAAATATATCTGGGGGCTAAACAAAAAGTCTCTTCAGCAGAGAGTGGACGCGGGGCTTTTGTCTCAGAAACAGGCGGATGCATTTGGGCAATTTGAATTTTATGTTCCCCTTCGTGGTGTTGGTGATGAGGGCATGGAGAGTGGTGTCGCTGGCCGTGGGCTATCGGTGGGCGGAAAAGAGTTTCGGCGAGCTACAGGGCGTACTAGCATGGCGCAAAGCCCTACGGCCTTTTCTGTGCTACAAGCAAACGAGGCTGCCGTTCGGGGAGAAAAGAACAAGGTTGGACAAGCGTTTCTTGGATTTGTCAGAGAAAATCCAGACGAAACCCTGTGGACTATAGATGAAAAAGTAACCAAGCCGGTGTTCGACGAGAACAAGGGCGAGGTGGTGTATCGTACTGGCGAAGAACACTCCCTTCCCGAGAACGTGATGCGTGTCAAAGAGGGGGGCAAAGAATATCACATTGCCATAAAAGATCCCATACTTGCTCGCACAATGAACAACCTTGGTGCCGAGAAGATGGGGAAGGTAATGCAAACCATAGGCGCAGTAAGCCGCTACCTTTCGGTAGTGAACACATCTCTGGTTCCAGAGTTTGTCATTAGCAACTTCTCTCGTGACCTTCAAACAGCTATGGTAAACATTGCTGGTGAAAACGTGTCTACCAAAGAGTCTCTTGGTCTGGGGCGTGACATTCTCAAGAATATTCCCGGCGCGATGAAGGGGGTGTGGGAGGGTCTGCGCACCGAAAAGAAAAACGAGTGGACACAGTGGTATGATGAGTTTTCTCGTGCCGGGGGGAGAATAGGATTTTTTGGGCTTGAAAACATAGATGATATTCAAAGGCGTTTTCAAAACAACCTCAATGCGCTGAAGCCGGGGGCCAAGGGAACTGCCACCAAAATGTATCGCGGTGTGCGCGACTTGGTAATGGATGTGAACTCCTCGGTTGAAAATGCCACGCGCCTTGCGACATATGTGACTATGCGCAAGCGCGGGGTTTCGGAAACCAGAGCCGCTTCTGTTGCCAAAAACATTACGGTGAACTTCAACAAAAAGGGCGAGCTTGGCTCATTTTTCAATAGCCTATACATTTTTTCCAATGCTGGGGTGCAGGGAACGGCACGGCTTTTCAAGGCACTCAAAAGTCCTCGCGTTCAGGCAATAGTAACCGCAGCCTCTGTGGGTTCGTTCGCACTTGCCCAAATGAATCGCAACATTGCTGGTGACGATGAAGACGATGGGGAAAACTACTACGACAAGGTTCCAGATTGGGTTAAAGAAAACAACATTGTCATAATGAAGCCGGGAACCAAGGGGGATTATTTCAAGATTCCAGTACCCTATGGATACAATGTATTTTGGGCATTGGGACAAGCAGTTGACAAGGTGGCCCACAATCCAGACAAGGCGCCACAGGCTGCCGCTTTGTTTGCGGGGGCTGTTGGAAATGCTTTTAATCCTTTGGGAAGTGCCAGCACCCTCATTCAAACTGTTTCGCCAACCGTTGCGCGTCCATTGGTAGACATTGGGGTAAACAAAAACTTTTTTGGTGCTCCGATTGTTCCCGAACAAAAATATGGCCCAGCTAAAGCCAAAAGCCACAGGGCATTTCGGTCTACTAGTGAACAAAGTCAGCGAATCACCAAGGCACTCAATGAAATTACTGGTGGTACAAGATACCAGCCGGGATATATTGACATACCACCCGATCTTATTGACTACGTGGTGGAATATGCGGGTGGTGGTGCCGGAAGAACGGTGAACCAGGTGGTTAGTCTTGGCGGAAAGCTTGCGTCAAAGAAAGATATTCCGGTTCGGGAGATTCCCTTTGCTCGACGCTTTATGGGCGAATTGGATGAGCGGCAGGACATGCAGGCATTTTATGACAATGTTGAGAAACTGGGCGCCATCAAGGCAGATGCAAAATACCTCAAAGACACTAACCCCAAAAAGTTCAAAGAGTTTCGTGCAAAGAACCGGGCAGCTCTTGGGTTTGTGACCACTATTGGGGATACAAAGAGCGGGGTTTCTACTATGCAGGCTGATATCGAAACTATACGTATCAGAATAAAGAACCGCACAAAACGCGGGTTGGATACAACTCGTGATGAAGAGTTGTTGCTCCGGCGCATGAAATCCTTCAACGCCCGCATGAAAAAGCTATTTAAGGAGGCACAATGAATCTCCCGAAGAACGGCACGCTTGCTTGGATAAAACTGCTTGTCCCGTTTTTTCTGCTGGCCATATCTTTTGCGGCGTGGTGCGGGAGGCTTGAGGCGCGGCTGAGCAACGAGATGGAGTTGCGCCACAATACCGATCAGGGCATAGAGTATGTCAGGCGACAGAACGTGCAAATACTGCAAGAGATTGCCGGAGTGAAAGCGCATTTGGAGCACCTGAAATACCATGACTGTAAATAGAATACCGCTGAGGAATTGGTCTGAGATTGAGTTTGAGCTTGCCAAGATTCGGGGCGAGCTTGATCGTCTTGGCGTGGCCTCGGAGCAGTCTTCCCGTGGCTGGTTCCAACAGTTGCACGTCAGAGACAGGGCACAGTTTCTTGGCGTTGCGGCAGGTGGATATCTCAGGCTCGATGCCAACAACTACCTTGAGCAAGTTCCCGCCGGAATAGGAGAAGCCAACACGGCGTCCAATGTTGGCGTGGGGGGCGTTGGGCTTTACAATGCCAAGGTCGGTGTTGACCTCCAGTTCAGAAACATCAACGCTGCTTCTGCCAGACTCTCGGTTGCGCTTGATGCGCCCAACAATGAGGTGGATTTGGATGTCGTTGAGGCCCAGATAAATCACGACAACCTTGGCACTAGAACACATGACGGTGACACCTTGCAATTGGACGGAGTGACCAGCAACGGTGGAGCATTCAACTTTACCACTTCGGGCACGCTTACCTTTTCTAATACGGTGGCGCTGTCTACGTGTATTAATGCTGCTGGGGATACCGACAAGTTCCTTGTGTTGGATGGTGCCGACAACGTGGACTTCCGCACCGGCGCGGAGGTGCTGAGCGACATAGGTGGTGCTGCGGCTGTCCACACTCACGATGGTGACACGCTTCAGTTGGACGCCGTGAACAGCGACGGTGGGGCGTTCTCGTTCAACACCACGGGTGCGGTGACGTTCAACCAAGACGTGAACACCCAGAATCTCGGAGTGACGGGCAACATTACGGTTACCGGAACGGTGGACGGGGTGGACGTGAGCGATCATCACGCACGCCACGAGAACGGCGGAGCTGATGAGATAAGCGTGGCCGGATTGTCCGGTGTCCTTGCTGATGCACAGACGCCCGCCGCCCACGTCCACGACGGTGACACGTTGGAACACGACGCTGTGAACAGCAACGGTGGTGACTTCGATTTCACGACTACTGGAGACATACGACACATTGTTGGTGTGGGAAATGCGTTTGTGTTGACCGACGTGGTTACGGACGATACGGACAAGCGACCGGCAATCAGGGCAGAGCAGTACGATTCCACGGGAGAACCGGAGGGGTTTACTGTCATATATGTTGAGGGGAAGGCGTGAGCAAAGTATCCATAATTATCCCCGGTCGATATGAGCGGTATTTCCAGCCCACGGTGGACTCTGTGTTGGAGTCTGCTGTTGGTGATGTGGAAGTCATCGCCATTGTGGACGAGCAGGAATGGGATGTACCGCTGCAATCTGATGATCCACGGGTGAAAATCATTCGCTTGGAGAAGGCCATTGGACAGCGGGCGGCGTACAACCTCGGCGTGCGGGAGTCAACGGGCGAATACGTGATGAAGATAGACGCCCACGCGCTACTCTCCAAGGGGTTCGATGAGGAGCTGAAGAAGTGCTGTGGGGAGAAGGACGTGGTACTCCCCGAGATGCGGCGGCTGGATGTACACGAGTGGAAGCCGAAGCGCGGTGGGGAAACGGTACATATGTACTTCGGGCTGGATCTGTACTGCCACTATTGGCGCAAAGCGAACACCGAGGACTACCCAGAGGTAATGACAGGGCAGGGGTCATGCTGGTTCTGTCGGCGGGAGTGGAACGACCACATTGGGCTGCTCGATGAGGCGGTGGGGTCGTGGGGTAACGTCGGCATAGAGGTTTCTTTGCGGACATGGCTGTGTGGCGGCAGGCAAATCTGCTGCACCAAAGCGTGGCAGGCGCACTATTTCCGCAAGGACGATGGGGGGTTCCCGTATCATCTGACGGGCAGGGACGTTCATAAGGCCCACAAGTACACATGGAATAACTACTACTTCAAGGACGATGCTTTCACGAATCAGACGCGGCCTTTCAGGTGGCTGATACAGAAGTTTGAGCCGCCGGGGTGGGAGGCATATCTGGTGGACTG
>Ga0272443_10007489_pt1 | contig 10399 bp, 11 predicted proteins | sample SSMAcet12_FD_193581 | JGI IMG/M metagenome (GOLD analysis project Ga0272443, IMG submission 193581) | Marine sediment archaeal communities from Little Sippewissett salt marsh, Falmouth, MA, United States - SSM-Acet-12 | ecosystem: Environmental > Aquatic > Marine > Wetlands > Sediment ... | reverse complement strand
AAGATTTGATTGAAGCCAAGGAAGATCGGGAAAAAATGGCCACAGTATATTCCATCACTTTTGAATTTCTTAAATATCTGGGCCTGGATAAAGTTGAAGACCTGCCTGAATATGAGAAGCTAAACAACGATGAAAACCTGAAGAAATTATTAGAACAAAAAATTACCGAAGACGGTAATCTTGAAAGCAGCGAAAAAAAGACAACACAAGAAAAAGTGGAATTAAGCAATCAGGATGATTCAGGTAGCATTAATAAAGATGAAACTGATCAGGATTACGGAGATAAAGAATAAACGGCCATGCTGGTATATTTGCTTGCCATTTTTCTGCATATAAATGATATAGATTATTCTTTTAATATCAACGCCGTCTCTGGGGAGGAAGCCCGCTCCATTATCAGGTTTTTCGAGGAAAATGAATACCAGCCTGCCAATTACATTAATAATTACATACCGCCGATACCGCAATCGGATTTCGTTTGGCCGCAGAGGCTGATCACGGCAGATTCATATGTGGTGGTAGACCAGAGTAGCGGTACGATTCTCACAGAAAATGATTCTGACCAGGTAATGCCCATCGCCAGTTTGACAAAATTAATGACCGCCCTGGTATTCCTGGATTATCCGGTGGATATGAACGGGCGGGTGGAGATAATCACCGCAGACCATAATGACGTACCGCTCAGTAAAACATATATCCGAGCAGGCGAGACCATGACCGTATCTAACCTGTTAAATCTTAGCCTGGTAGGATCCGATAATGATGCCACCAGCGCTTTGGCCCGAACCACGGGCCTGCAGACCGAGGAATTCGTAGCCAAGATGAATGAAAAAGCTGAATTACTAGGTCTGTCGGAAACGTCATTTCAGGATGTGACCGGATTGAGTCCTAACAATAAGTCAACGGTCAAGGAGTATGCGCGCGTGGCTAATTATGCATTTCGTAACTCGGTCATCAGCCAGGCTTTACATCAGTCGTCGTATGAATTCACCACTGAACAAGGACGGCGCCTGTATATCAATAACACTAACAAACTTTTAGCCGACCAAAACCTTTCCATAGTGGGTGCCAAGACTGGGTATATCGATGAGGCTGGCTATACCTTCGCCTGCCTCTCAGAGAAAGGTGGCAATCCGGTCATGGTCGTAGTATTTAAGAGTGATTCCAATCAAGATCGTTTTGATGACGCGCAGGCCCTGATAGAATGGGCCTATAGTAAATATAAATGGTATTAACTTTCCAAAAGCAATAATTTAAGATATGTTTAATATAGATTACGCAACGTTATTTCAAAATTTTCCTCCGGAATTGGCCACTTTGCTGATAGCTATGCTCCCTATTGCCGAACTAAGGGCGGCCATACCCGTGGCTTTGGTGGCATTTGATATGCCTGTCTGGTCGGCTTATTTATGGGCGGTTATCGGCAACCTGATTCCAGCCGTATTTCTGATTTGGTTATTGGATCCAGTATCCAAATGGCTGATGCAGCATTCTAAGTTTTTTAATAAGTTTTTTACTTGGCTTTTTACGCGAACCAGAAAAAGATTTTTGACTAAATCAGCCAAGTACGGGCGTTTTATCGCCTTGGTGTTGTTCGTGGCTATTCCTTTGCCCGTGACCGGGGCTTGGACAGGGGCGGCTGCAGCATTTTTGTTCGGCGTCTCTTTCCGCAGATCTTTATTGGCCATCACAATAGGCGTTTTAATCGCCGGAGTGATTGTCACTTTGACCACTCTGGGCATAGCAAGCATATTCTAATTATGAAAAAGAACAAATATATTATTGCCAATTGGAAAATGAACTTTGACTTCATGAACCTGAAGGTTTTTTTCAATCATTTTAAATTTGATGATATCAATCCGAACAAAAAGATAATTTTCGCTCCCAGCTTCGTCTTTATCCAGGCCACGCTTGATTTTATCGGTGCAAACGACGCCTGCGTCGCTGGTCAAAACATTTTTTGGGAACCAAAGGGCGCTTATACCGGTGAAGTATCAGCTGTTCAATTAGCAGATGCTGGATGCAAATATGTCATCCTGGGGCATTCCGAGAGGCGGGAAATTTTCGGAGAAACAGATGAGATGATTAATGCCAAGGTTAAGTTGGCACTTAAGTATAAATTAAAGCCCATAATTTGCCTGGGAGAAAATTTTGATGAAAAAGAAGCCGGCACCACCAAAAAAGTCATCGAGCAGAAATTAACAGCATGTTTGCAGGACATTTCTACCGGGGATATGCGTTACGTATTAATTGCTTATGAGCCGGTGTGGGCTATCAGCACCAATGTTCATAATACCGGGCAGGCGGATACTCCAGAATCGGCCCAGGTGGTGCATAAGTTCATCCGAAAAAATTTAGAGGTCATGTATGATGGTATGGTGGCGGAAAAAACTCCGGTCATTTACGGCGGTTCAGTGGATCCGGAAAATGTAGCTGGATTTTCAGCCATGGAAGATATCGATGGTGTCTTGGTCGGGGGAGCCAGCAAAGAGGCGGCTAGTTTCCAAAAAGTAATAAATAATTACCAATAATATGCTTGTACACATTTCAGAGCTCATCAAAGACGCTCAGGAAAAGAAATATGCCATTGGCGCTTTTAATATTGAAAATTTAGAAACCACTTTGGGAGTGGTCCGAGGAGCGATCAATCGTAAGGCACCGATTATTTTACAGGTTTCAGAAACGAGCATCCAATACGCCGGACTGAAGGCCATTACCAGCATTGTTCAGACTATTGCCTCAGCCGAAGCCGAAGACGTTCCCATCGCCCTGCATCTGGATCATGGCAAGACGTTCAAAGCGGTGGCGGAATGTGTGCGGGCAGGTTTTTCATCTATCATGATGGACGCTTCGGACATGCCTCTTATGGAAAATATTATTATGACCAAGCAGGCGGTTGATTTCGCCCATCAAAAAAACGTTTATGCCCAAGGCGAGCTGGGTGTTGTGAAAGGATTAGAAGAGGTTAGTGAAGAAGAAAGGGAGAAAATGATGACTGATCCCGAGGAAGCAGAGGAATTTGTAGCTAAAACAAATGTTGATACTTTAGCCGTTGCTGTCGGTAATGTACACGGCATTATTAAGATGCAAAAAGGAAATCCCGGATTGGACATGGATAGACTTGAAAAAATTCATAATAAAATTCCTGACACGCCATTAGTATTGCACGGCGCATCCGGATTGCCACAGGACCAGATTTATAAGGGGATCAATCTGGGAATACATATTATCAATATTGATACTGAGCTCAGGATGGCTTTTACTTCTTCTTTGCGTGATACGTTAGTCAGGGATAATTCAATATTTGATCCACGACAGGTGCTGGGACCGTCTATCGACGCTATCAAGCAAGTGGTGGAAGAGAAGATTGATATGTTTGGCAGTGGAGGAGCCGCAAAAAATATTAATAATTAAATTTAAAAATAATATGTCTACAAAAATTGCCATCAACGGTTTTGGCCGGATCGGCCGGGCCGCATTCAAATTAGCCTTACAAAAAGAAGATTTGGAAATCGTCGCCCTGAACGACCTCAATGACAATGAAACACTGGCGCATCTGCTGAAATACGATACGGTCTATGGTCAGTATGCAGGGGAGGTCGGTTCGACCGAGGATGATATCATCGTGGACGGCAAGAAATATCCCTGCCTGGCTGAGAAGGATCCCCTGAAGTTGCCTTGGAAGAAATTGGGAGTAGATATCGTAATCGAGTCTACCGGAATATTTCGGACCAAGGAAAAAGCCTCAATGCATTTGGAGTCTGGCGCCAAGCACGTGGTCATCTCTGCACCGGCCAAAGGCGGAGAAGTAGAAACGGTCGTTATGGGAGTCAATGATGAAATCATGGATAAACAGGGAGTAATTTCTAATGCCTCCTGTACTACTAATTGCATAGCTCCAGTGGTCAAAATATTGCATGATACTTTCGGCATCAAGAAGGCGACGATGACTACTATTCACTCTTATACTGCGGATCAAAATCTGGTGGACGGTGCACATAAGGATTTACGCCGGGCCCGCGCCGCCGCACAGAATATTATTCCCACCACAACCGGGGCCGCTATTGCCACGACCAAGACCATACCGGAATTGAAGGGGTTATTTGACGGCATGGCTATCCGCGTGCCCACCCCCGTGGTATCTTTATCGGACATAACTATGTTGTTGAATAAAAAAGCCACTGAAGAAGAAGTAAATAAGGTCTTAAGTGATGCGGCCAAAGAGGAAAGATTTAGGGAAGTGTTGCAAGTTACCAATGATCCGGTGGTTTCATCAGATTTAATCGGCAATCCGCATGCTAGTATTGTTGATTTATCCCTAACCAAGGTCGTAGACGGAGATTTATTGAAAGTAGTGTCCTGGTATGATAATGAATGGGGATATTCCAATGCTTTGGTCAAGGTTTGTCAAGAGTTCGGGAAAAAGCTATAATATATACATCATTTATTTAAAATCGCGAAATTAATTGAAAGGGGGTGAAATAATGAAGAACAAATATTTGCCAATGTCATTCGCAATATTCGGGGTGGTATGTGGTATTTTTGGTTTTTTTACTGAGATTTCCGACAGTTTTTATTTATTGATTTCCTCTACTTTTTATCTGCAAATGGCAATCGTTTCTTTATTAGCTGCGATTTACTTCAAGAAGTAGTTACATATTAAAAGAAAAGCTCCAACAGGCCAAATTTGTCGTCTGTTGCTTTTCTGTCTAGGGTCTGTTTGACATTGCTTGTCACCTCGATTATACTGAGAAAAATTTATAGGGCGCCTTCGTCTAGCCCGGTCCAGGACGCATGGTTCTCATCCATGTAACACGGGTTCGAATCCCGTAGGCGCTACCAAAGGGCACTTTAGCATAGCTAGAGTGTCTTTATGTTTTCATTGATTATATCTGAGTAATGTAAGGGATTCGAACGGACATGAGCGAGACGTAGACGAGCGTCGTTGAGCTGCCAGTGGCAGGTCAACGCTGCCCAGGACAACGACCCTGAGCGACCCCGAGCTTGTCGAGGGGGAGTCGAACGGGGAGGCGGAAATCCCTGCCTGCCGCTAGGCAGGCCGTAGGCGCTACCAAAGGACACTTTAGCTTAGCTAGAGTGTCTTTATGTTTTTTGCTATACTGTAATAACTATGGAAAAAACTTACTATACAAATAAATCTACAGTCATATTATTGATGTATTGGTTGATACTAGCTTTTTTGGTTTTTATGGTAGGGGGCATGCCTTTTTTCATGGCTGATGAAATGAGCGGTGGCAAATTAATTACTTTCGAAGTTGTTTTCGTAATAATATTATTTTGGTTTATTCGGATATTATACCAAGTCTATCATATGAACTACGTGATTAATAATGGCCGATTGATCATCAATGGGGCTTTCAATAAAAATACTATTCACATCCAGACCATTGAAGAAATAAAAAAATCTGCCATACCTTTTGGTGTGCGTTTGTTCGGAGGATCATTCATCGGTGGTCGTTATTACCTGCCAGGTATTGGCAAAGCCTGGATAGCCATGACCAATTTCAAAGACGGGGTATTGATAAGGACTAGGGACCAGGAAAATTATATTATTACTCCGCAAAATCCTGAAGATTTTGTAAAAAATATTAATAATTTAAGATCAAAATAATATGATGATTTTATTAAGACTTGCATTAAATGCAGGAGCTTTAATCGCCGTAGCTTATTTATTGGAAGGCTTTACGGTGGAATCTTTCTGGCCGGCGGCCGTTATTGCCGCGTTGATATTAGGTATTGCCAATGCAGTATTGAAGCCTATTTTAGTGGTATTGACTTTGCCCATCAATATCCTGACGCTTGGCTTGTTCACTTTCATTATCAATGCCGGTTTTCTCTGGGTAGTGCAGATGTGGGTGGACGGTTTTGAGATTGATAAATTTTGGCCCACGGCAATATTTGGCGCCCTGATATTATGGGTATTTTCCTGGTTTACCAACGCCGTTACCAAAAAGTAAGAAATAAAATAAAATTAAAACTCCTTTTGACCAAAGGATTTTTTTAGTATAAGATGTGGATGCTTAAAAAAAGTCTAAACATAGAACGTTAATATATAAAGAATGAGAGGTTCAAATGCATGGAGTCAGAATTGAAGGATTAGGCATTTATTTGCCTGAAAATATCGTGACAAATCACGATATAGTTGAAATTTTGCAAAAGCAAAAAAACAAATTATTAGCCCAGGGAGTGGAGCTAACTGAAGAGCAGGCTGAAGAATTTGTGACTAGCGACGAATGGATACAAGCTAGAACAGGGATCAAAACAAGACGTTTTGTGGCTCCTGGTCAAACAACTAGCGATTTGGCTAAGGAAGCCAATGAAGCGGCTTGGGATGATGCCTATGGCGACGGACTGGAAATTCCCGAATTTAATGTACTGTCAACCGTCAGTCCTGATTTTAATACCACGCCCGGTACATCAGTCATCACTCACAGAAAGATGGGGATTCCCGTAGCTTATAGTGGAAATAGTCAAGACCTTCTCCGTAATTTCTTCGCGGTGGATGTGACCCAGGCCTGCTCCAGCCTGATGAATGGCTTGTTATTGGGCACGACCCTGATCGAATCTGGCAGGTTTATCAGGGGTTTGGTAAGCGGAGTAGACGTAATGACCACCACTATGAGTTGGAACAAAAGGTCGCCATTCGTAATTTTAGGCGATGCAGGGGCATCAGCGGTACTGGCGCGCACTTCGCCAGAAGAGAGTTGGTTCGGACCTAATGCTTTTCTGTCCGGAGTCGAGGGCGGGCCTGACGGTGAGTATGAAGACCTCATCAAGAATTTGGCCGGTGGGTCAGCTGTGCCTTTAGAAATCAAACACCTTGATCCTTTGGTCGAGGCGCATTTGATGTTCATGAACGGTCGCGAGGTATATAAGAAAATTGTACCACGCGTATCCCAGAAGATCATTCCCACGGCATTAAAGAGGGCTGAGCTGGACCTTTCCCAGATCGATGTCTTTATTTTCCACCAAGCTAATATGCGCATGACCGAAGGGGTGCTACAGAGAATCGTGGATGATAATCCTGCTATCGGCATCCGTCTGGTGACCATGGATGATATGAACGGCGTTCTTTACAAGAAAAAGAGCGTGGCTCAGGAAGATCTGAGTCATATTATCGTCTGCTATTGCAATATCGACCGTTATGGCAACACGACTTCAGCCAGCATATTGCTGGGGGCATATGAAGCCAGAGAGCTCGGCTTGATTGAACCTGGCAAACGCGTGATGTTAGCGGGCTTCGGCGGTGGATTCAGCTGGTGTACGGCTATCATTGAGTGGGGCGGCCGACACTTATTCACATTCTAAAAATCGCATCATTATTAAATGGCTTGATTAATATCAGGCCATTTTTTATATTTACTTGAGGCTGTTTTTATGCTGTAATATACATATTATGGATGAAACATTGGAGAAATTTGGCTTAAAAAAACCGAAAATCAAAAGATCTAAGTATTTATTATGGAGCGTATCAATGGGTGCGCTTTTATTCTTAATATTCGCTTTTTTAATAGTAAACAGGCAGCCAGAACCAGTTCTGGTTGTTGATGACAGCGTTAACCTGCCCATAAAAGGAAGTATAAGTATCGATTTTGCCTGGCCCGTGGCCAGGCAGCTGGAAGTAAGTATCAGTCCGGAAGCGCACGGACAAATAGTTTATACCGACATGGTGCTCAATGACAGGTTATCCCAGGGAATAATTTTTGAACCAGAATTGACCTGGCTGCCAGGCACGACCTATGAAATTACCTTACGTAATGTCAAAAGCGCCATCCCCACTTACCAGCCGGCCAAGGAATATAAACTATATTTCACCACAGAATCTTTGCCTCAGGTGAGTAATGTTAAACCAGTAGCCAAAGAAAATGCGGTACCGGACATGTCCTGGGAAGTTTATCTGGACAAGCCAAATCATGGTTTGGCTATTTTTGATTTTTCTGTCGAGCCGGCGATTGATTTTAGCACGGAATTAAGTGATGACAAAACATACTATACCATAACGCCTAATAATTTATTGGCCCAGGGCCAGGAATACTCTTTTTCTGTTATTCAGAAAGATGTCAGGTATGGTTTTGATTCAGAAGAAATAGCCTATCAAAACGAGGGTGAGGCTGTTTGGCAGAGCGTTTGGCAGACCAGAGAAGCGCCCGGTATTGAGAGCTTTTCACCGCAGGGTGATAACATTTCCCTGGATCAGGACATCCAAGTTGTCTTTGATGAAAACATTGATTTTGACTCATTTAAGGAAAATGTATCCATCACTCCGGAATTGTCAGGCACTTGGCAAACAGAAGATTATAAGACTTTAACTTTTCAAACCGATGATTTGCAGAAAGATACTTATTATGAAGTGATAATAAAAGACGGCACCAGGACTTTTACCGGAGGATATCTGGAAGAGTCATCGACGCATAATTTTACCACTTTAGGCGCTATGAAGTTATTGGATACAAATCCAAGCAATTCGGCCAATGGTATCACTATCCAGAGCGATATTGAGATAACTTTTGATCAGTCGGCTGACCATGCTTCGGCTGAATCCAAATTCAGCATCAACCCCCAAGTTTCGGGCAGTTTTTCCTGGGACGGCAACAAGATGGTATTCAATCCTGAATCTAGTTTGGATTTCAATACCAGTTATACGGTGACGATGGCCAGCGGCGTCAAAAGCAATAATGGATTTGATTCAGAACAGGATTTTATTTTCAGTTTTTCCACTGAGTTATCAGTGACCAAGTTGCCCATAGCTTTTAACCGTCAGGATAGAAATCTGAGCTGCGAAGTGGCTACTTTGGTCATGGCCCTAAGTTATTATGATGTCAATGTTCCGGAGCAGCCATTAATCGATGCTATTGGCACTGACGGTACTTTGCATCTGGAGAATGGCGTTTGGGGTAATCCGCATATTGCCTTCGTGGGCGATATCGATGGTCGCCAGATTTCTACTGGATATGGAGTGTATTGGGAGCCGATTGCACGGGCGGCTCAAGCATATCGTCCGGCTTATTCATTTTCCGGTTGGACCGTGCAGCAGGTAACAGAGCAGGTAGCGGCCGGCAATCCGGTCATCATCTGGGGTACGGCCGGCTCCGGAGCCAGAGTGGACTGGAAGACATCAAGTGGTGACAATGTGGTGGCGATCATGGGTGAACACACGTTCGTGGTTACCGGTTTCGTTGGTTCAGCCAGCAACCCTTCTAAAATCATCGTCCTAGACCCGCTTTATGGTGAGCGGTATAAGACAATCAGTAATTTTGAGTGGATGTGGGGACTTTTGGGAAATAGCGGAGTAGTGGTAGAATAGTATTGACAAAAGGGAGGCTATCATGTAACATCCCTGGTTATAATATGAAAAATAAGTTAACAGTACTACATACCATATTAATAATTTTTATTGTACTGGGCACGGCCTGGCTTTTTCGCGGGCGCATAGAGAACCTATGGAATGACTGGATGACCAATGATCCCACGCCCGAGCCCATTGCCTTTACTGATTTTCTGAATGCCAATTCAGCTCAACATGCCAATAAAAATAATAATGCTAATGAAAATACAAACGAGGTAATCAATGAAAACATTAATACAAATACTGATACCGAACCAATAGAAATTCCTCCGGAAATAAATTTGGACGTGCCATTTACCACGCAGGCGCCGTATGCCAATTGGGATGAACCATATGATGAGGCCTGTGAGGAAGCTTCGGCCATTACCGTGCATTATTATTACCAGGGCAATACTTTTACCAAAGAAACCGCTGATCAGGAGATACTTGATCTGGTGGCTTGGGAAGAGGATTATTTCGGATTTTATAAAGATACTACCGCTGAAGAGACAGCTGAATTAATGCGTGAATATTGGGGATATGAAAAAGTAGAAACAATTTACGATCCAACTATCGAGGACATAAAGAAAAACGTGGCTGCCGGGCGCCCGGTCATTGTGCCCTCAGCCGGCCGTGAACTTGGCAATCCAAATTTTACTGCTCCCGGCCCCCTTTATCACATGCTGGTGGTACGCGGTTATACGGCCAATAATTTCATTACCAATGATGTGGGTACGCGCAATGGTGAGAATTACCAATACGCCTTTGATGTGCTCATGAATTCAATCCACGACTGGAATGACGGTGATGTTTATAATGGTCAAAGAGTAGTAGTAGTTGCTTGGCCTAACCAGTAATTGAATAAATAGATATATTTGGTATAATGATAGTCACATTATACTTTTTTGTTTCCCCATAATACATGAAAAAAGCCGTATTATTCATACTTTCGATAGTTTTAGGCATCGCACTATTCATCGCGGTGTTGAATTATATTGGTATAGAGGATATTATCGGTTCTTTCGAGTCTTTTTCCTGGCCTATCATTGCCGT
>Ga0272443_10007488_pt1 | contig 10400 bp, 6 predicted proteins | sample SSMAcet12_FD_193581 | JGI IMG/M metagenome (GOLD analysis project Ga0272443, IMG submission 193581) | Marine sediment archaeal communities from Little Sippewissett salt marsh, Falmouth, MA, United States - SSM-Acet-12 | ecosystem: Environmental > Aquatic > Marine > Wetlands > Sediment ... | reverse complement strand
TTGATCTTTCGCCGCTCGAAGGGCATGATATGCAGGAGATAAACTTAGGGTCGAATCAGCTTACGACCATAGATTTAAACCCGATTTGGGAATCGACACTGTATTATCTGCGGCTAAACAATAATGACCTTACGCCTACAGCATGCGACCATGTGTGCGCATATATTTTAGAACATGCGGTAGCATACGGTGGTGTTACTTATATTGAGACGGATTGCTCTTGCTTCTGATGTAGCTTGAGCAAAATCGGGTCGGGGAAATCGGTTTCTGGGTCGGTAAAATCAGCTTCCGGGTCGGGGAAATCTAGGAAAGGGTCAGTCAAAAGTTGACAGGGGTCAGTCAAACGGGAGAAAGGGTCGGTCAAACGTAGGACAGACTCGGTCAAACGCACAAAGGGGTAAGGCAAAAGCCTGATCGACAAGGACTTAAGCGAAAACGCACAAAAATTGTGCGAAAAGGATATAATCATGGCTGACATCAAAGTAATGTACCCCGAAAAGCCCTCCGATAATTATTAAGACAAGGGGTTAACGCGACAGACGGCGTGGTTTTTTGTTTTTGAAATTTGACATTTGAGCGTTGCAATTCCGTTTTTTCTACTCAAACAATCTGCATTCTACCCTGCGGTTGAGGGCTCTGCCGTGTTCGGTGGTGTTGTCGGCGATGGGATTGAGGATGCCGTGCCCTTCGATTAAAAGCCTTCCGCGCGAGATGCCGCGAACTGCGATGAAATCAGCTACGGCCTGGGCGCGGTCGCGGGAGAGGCGGAGGTTGTAATTCGAGGAGCCTCGGTTGTCGGTGAAGCCGTCGATGCGGAGTTTCAGCGAGGGGTTCTGCCGCATTATTATCGCCACCGAATCGAGTTTCGAATAAAATTCACGGCGAATCGAGACGCCGTTTACCTCGAACCGCACGGTGAATGTGTCGCTGAGCTGGAATCGAATAATCGGCTCGGGGATACTTTCCGTGGGAGCGTCGGGGGTTTCGTGCTTAGTGATGAGGGGTTGTTTAATGGGTTCCGGTTCGGGAGCGGGTTTTTCCTCGACTATGGGTTCCGGTTCCGGCGGCGGTTGGATTTTGTCGGCGATTGCCTCCATCGGAATGCGGTATATGTCGAAGCCTCCGAAACCGTCTGTGCGGTCGCTACTGAAATAGGCGAATTCGCGGTCGGGGGAGATGACAAACCCCCAGTCGTCGCGGGGAGAATTAATCTCCAAACCGAGATTGAGCGGCTCAGTCCAATCCGTCCAACTATCGCCCTTTCGAAATGACACGAAGATGTCCATTCCACCGATGCTCGAATGTCCCTGCGAGCTGAAAATAAGGGTTCTGCCGTCGATGAGGTAGGGGGTGCGCTCAGCAAAAGGCGTATTGATAAACTCGCCGAGATTGACCGGCTTTTTCCAGTCGCCGTCGGCTTTGTGGGCGATGTAGATGTCCGTATTGCCGAGGGAGCCGTCGCGGAAGGGGATGCCGTTTGCGCGGTAGTCGCCGATTCCGCCGGGGCGGTCGGATACGAAGATAATCGATGCGCCGTCGTGGGTCATTACGGCGTCGGAATCGAAGTAGATGCTATTTACAGGACGCGGGAATTCGGTTATCGCGTTCGTGCCGTGCATTATGAAGGCGTTGTTGCCCATGGGGTCTTCGCGATTGGTGAAAAGAAGAGTGAATTTGCCGTCGGGGGAGATGGAGTTGATGGCGTCGTTGAACTGGGTCGATGACAGGGCGCCGGCAATCGGGCGCGCGGTCTCGAAGGAGTTGTCGCGATGAATTGCGGCGAAAATATCCTCCGTGTCGCCGATGTTGTTGTCCGCGCGGTTGCGTCCGGTGAAATAGAGGGTGTCGCCGTTGAATGAAAATACCGGGAAAATCTCCGCCCCGGGGGAGTTGACGAACTGTCCGATATCTTCGGGGACATCGCCCGAATAATCATCGATGAGCCGGGTTATCCTGTCAATATTGGCCTGATATGTTGGAAACAAGGGCGAATATTCAGAATAAATTTTCTTCGCCCTGTCGAAATCTCTGCTTTCGATGAATTTTCCGGCATATGCCTGAAGCGCCGCGAAAGCCTCGTCAGAAGGGGCTTTTTCGCGGATAAACTCCTCGAAAACTGGATTCGGCGAGTTTGACTGCGGAAGCTCGAAAACCCCTTTGCTCGCGCATGAAAGAGAAAAAAGTATCGCGACCGCTGGGAATATAATCAGAGCGATTTTGAACCGACTTATTTTGTGCGCATTAACTCTCATCGAAGAATAATATAATTACACAATCCATTTCCGAAAGGGGGAAATTCCAGTTTTTATGGTTTTGAGGTTTACGGAGAACGATAAGACATTTCCGGCTTGCAAATAGCAATCATTCCCAATATATTTAATTGTCTTATTTATAGAAAGGCAAGGATATGAAATCGATATACGCTTTGATACTAATCTTAAGCAGTCTGATTTATGGCCAGGGGATGACGATGGACGCTTTCATCGACACTCTGGTCGAACGCCATCCTCTGTTCGTGGCCGAGGATTATGCCGCGAAAATCGCGGAAGCCGAACGGCAGGGCGCGCTCAGCTATCTCGACTGGAGTGTCAGCGGCGGGCCATACTATTCATATTCACAGCCGATTCGGACAAGTTCTTTCGGCGCGGAGGAAGTAACGGCATTGGGGATAAACGCCAACGCCGAGAAGATTGTCGAGCGGTTCGGCGGCAAGGTTTCCGGAGCCTTTTCAACCGGTTATACGGATCAGCAACTCGGCGACATAACGATACCGATGTCTCCGGAGCCTATGGTTATACCATCAGGGCCGTCATATTATTACAGCAACTCGATTTCGGTGAGCTACACCCAGCCTTTGCTTCAAAACTACAAAGGCAACCTCAATCGTCTTGGTTACGACCTCGGCCAATATTCGGTCGAAATGGCGCAACTGCAGGCTGTGGAGAATAAAGAGAGTTTCGTCCAGTCGATGACCATGCGATACATAGACTGGGCACTGATGGTGGAACAGATCTATATCACTCAGACGCGTCTGGAACTCGCGGAGAAACAGTTGGAGCGCACTCAGCGTATGCGCGACGCCAACCTTATCGACATTGTCGATGCTCTTCGAGCGGAGGATGCCGTCCGTATGGCACGGCAGAGCCTTGTGCTTCTGCAATCTCAGGAGGAGGCTGTTCGAGAGGAATTGTCGGTGATAATCAGTTGCGAAAAGCTATGCCACAGCCGTCCCGATTTCGATCTCTATTCCATGGAAGAACTTCCCGCATTGGAAATCGTTGGAGACAGCATCCGCGCCAGTTCGAGGCTGATAGCCACTATGGAAAAACAGACCGAACTCTTGAATCGCCAGCGGGAAAGCTATATCGAGTTGAACAAACCTATCCTGAATCTCGACCTCGGCGCCGGACTTCATAAAGCCGACGGCGAGTTTGCTGAATCGTGGCTTCTGGACAGACCGCAAATATCCATGTCATTGTTATATGTCCCCAATGTCGGCAGAAGCGATATTGAAGCAGATATCCGGGCTAACGAACTTGAGATGGAACTGCTGAATAGCTCCATCGAACAAACCGCAATTTCTTTGGAAGCCACCGCACGCAACCTTCTGGTGCAGATTCGCAATATGGAGAAGGTGCTCGAACTGAATCGGGAACAGATCGAATCCTCTGAGCTTAGAACCGCCGAGGAAATCAAACTGTGGGAGCGCGGGCGTGGGCAGTTGAATTTCGTTATCCAAAGCCGCGACAGCGAACAGAACGCCCGTTTCACCTACGCGCAAAACGCCGCCAATTATCATAAACTCGTCCTCCAGTTCCGCGCCCTGATGGACGAACTATACACCGAATCCATCGAATAGGGAGATATCGTGAGAAAAGTTTTCGAATTCTTCGCAAAACGTCATCTGCTGGCAAATGTCTTCGTCATTCTGGTGCTTCTTCTCGGTGTCGGAACGACATTGCGGATAAAACGCGAAATCAACCCCGAAGTCGATTTCGGGACACTGCGAATCACCACGCGTTACCCCGGTGCATCGGCGGAGGATGTCGAGCTCAATGTTACCAACAAAATAGAAGAAGAACTGAAGAACATCTCCGGAGTGCGCGAGATATCGTCGGTTTCGATGGAGAATCTGTCGCTGATAATTGTCGATCTCGAACCCGATGTCTCGAATAAGGAAGAGGTGAAAGACGAAGTCCGAAACGCAGTGGACAGGGTAACCGACCTACCGCCAGAGGTTACCGAAGCCCCTCTGGTGATAGACCTGCGCAGTAATTTTTTCCCGGTGATAGAAGTAGGTCTCGCCGGAGATGTCCCATATGCAGAACTTCGAGAACTGGCAAGGTTTTATGAAAAGAAACTCAACGATATCGAAGGGGTCGGAAAGGTCGAGAGCTACGGCCTCCTCGACCGCGAGGTCAAGATCGAAATCGAGCCGTCGGCGCTTCAAAAATACATGATTCCCCTGCGCGATGTTATCGGAGCTATCAAGCAACGCAACGTCCGCGCCAGCGCAGGAACTTTCGAATCATACACCAGCGAGAAGAGCGTTATAACCCTCGCCGAATTCAACGACCCGCAAGAGGTTGGCGATGTTATCGTCAAATCCAGTTTCGACGGCCCCCTTATCCGAGTCAAAGACCTGGCAGTCGTGCGCGAGGATTTCGAAGAGCAGAATATCATTTCCCGCGTCAACGGCACCAGTGCAATCTCATTTCTCATATACAAGAAAAAATCCGCCGATGTCATTCGCACAGTGGACAAAGTCAAGGAGTTCGTGGCTTCCCAGAACGAGGAGCTTCCCGAGGGAGTCAAAGTTCTTTACTCGAACGATTATTCGCGATACGTAGATAAAACCTTCAATGTCGTGCGCAATAACGGCCTGATTGGCCTCGCGCTGGTTATCATCGTCCTGACGGTTTTTCTGAATCGGCGCATATCCATATGGGTGGCTTTGGGGATTCCCGTGGCCATTCTCGGCACCGTAGCCGTCCTGCCCCTTTTCGGGTTCTTTCTGGATGCCGTAACCTTGAGCGCGATGATCCTCGTGCTGGGAATCATTGTCGATGACGCGATTATCGTATCGGAAAAAATCGCCAGCCGAAGGGCTATGGGAGATTCCCCCGTCGATGCCGCGGTCAACGGCCTGGACGAGGTTTTCTATCCGGTTCTCACCACTGTCATCACCACTATAGTAGCATTTGCGCCCTTGGCATTCATGCCCGGAGTCTTCGGGGAGTTTGTCAAGACGCCGCCGGTAGTTGTTTCCGCGGCACTGCTGATTTCGCTGGCGGAGGTGGTTATCGCCCTGCCGTCGCACATGGTGTCGGCTTTCAAGAAAAGCCCGAAGTCATGCGGCGGAGGCGGATGCCGAACATGGTTCAATCCCATTCAGGAGGGTTTCGAGAAATTTTTAACGAAACTTCTCAAATTCAGATATCTGCTTATTTTTCTATTCGTTTTAGCGTTGGGCGGCGCCGTTTACTATTCCGCAACCGAGATGGATTTTATCCTGTTCCCCTCTCAGGGCGCGGATGAACTGCAGGTGCAGATAGAACTCCCCGTGGGCAATTCCCTGGAGGCCACTTCCGATAAGGTGAAAGAAGTCGAAGAGATAATCATGGATCTCGACGAAACCGAACTGGCCTCTTTCGTAACAAGAGTAGGGGTCAGCGGCTCATTCTCCACCATGGAGAACCAGAACGCCGCCAGCATAACCATCAGTCTGACCCCCGCCACCGAACGCGAACGCACGGCAGACCAGATCGCCGAGGCCCTTCGCGCCAAATCCGATTCGCTGGAAGGTTTCCGCGAGGTTCTATATCGCGTCTATTCCGGCGGGCCGCCAATAGGAAAACCCATCGCCCTGAAAATAGCCGGAGACAGCGATTCCCTTCGCCGCGTCGTCGCGGATTCCGTGGTGGCCTATCTTAGAGGCGTCGAGGGAGTCAAAGACATCGACAGGGACGACAAACTCGGCAAACAGCAAGTCGAGATTCTTCCCGAGTTCGAGAAACTTGCCCGCTACGGAATAACCGTCGCCGATATCGCCCGAAACCTGCGCATAGCCTACGACGGCGAGATAGTAACCAGCGTCCGTTACGGGGACGAGGACGTCGATTTCCGCGTCATTATGGAAAAATCCGTGCGCCAAAATCCCGAACTCCTATCGACCCTGCGAATTCCGAATATGCAGGGGCGGCTAATCCCCCTGCGCGAAATCGCCCGTTTCAAAACAAGCCCCGGGCCCTCAGATTATCGCCACTACGAGGGCGAACGAATCACTACGGTGGAGGCGGACGTCAACCGCGCGGTTATCACGCCGGTCGAGGCGACCAACATGGTGAAAGACCACTTCGACCTGGACGCCGATTTCCCCGGCACCCGCTTCGTGATTACAGGCGAGGCGCAGGAGACCATGGAATCATTGATGGGACTCCTTCAGGCCTTCGTCATCGCAATAATCGCGATATATTTTATCCTGATGGTGCTGTTCAATTCACCCACCCAGCCCTTCCTTGTGATGATAGCCATCCCCTTCGGCATGATAGGCGTAGTGCTGGCCTTCGCGCTCCACGGCTACCCGCTGAGCTTCATGGGCGCGATGGGGATAGTCGGCCTGACGGGCGTTGTAGTGAACGATTCGCTGGTGCTGGTTTCGCAGATAAACGACATACGGCGAAAAAGCCCGGATAAGCTAATCCGCGTAATCGTCGCGGAGGGCACCGCGGAAAGGCTCCGCGCCATCGTGATGACCACAATCACCACCGTGGCAGGCCTGCTCCCGCTGGCTTACGGCATCGGCGGCACGGATTTCACCAACGCCCCCATGGCGCTGGCACTGGGCTACGGCCTCCTCTTCGCCACACCCCTGACATTGATTCTAATCCCATGTATCTACGTTGCCGGCGACGATATCCGCAGAATCCTCGGCCTCCGCAAACTCTAAGGCTGGCTGGAGATTCAGACTTGACATCAGGAAAACAAGAGATTAAACTTAAAGAGTACAAAATAAATTTGAAAAGCCAGGAGTTATAAAATGTCACGAAGATGGATAGTTTTACTTTGCATGTGTCTGCTGTTTGCCTTTATGTCATTTGCCGAAACCAGAACATGGTCCGGCGGAGGCGCTGAGGGAGATTGGTATGATTCGGCTAACTGGGCTGAGGGTTCAGCGCCAACGCCAAATGATGATGTGGTGGTCCCGGAATCTGCACCTCCAATGACTCTTCCATCCGATATGACCGCTGAGGCCAGATCTTTTACCGTTAATGGCCAGATCAACTCTGGTGGTGGTTATATTAAAACAGGTAACTTCACCTGTAACTCAAGCGGATCTGTATCGCTTTCTGAGGGTGGATTAACCATCGTGCAACAGAATGACACAAATCCATTGCGCATGGAAAATAACGGAGATATCTCTGGTACTGCTGGAGGTTTTGGTGTTATCGGTGATGGAGTTATAGCTAATTATGGCACAATCGAGGCTCAACGTATTGGACTGCAGGGCAATGTGGTCCACAATGACTCTGGAGCATCAATTACTAGCATTCAAAATATGGAAATTAAGGGGAATGTCGATGTCCGAAACGATGGTAATGTCTCCACAACTAATGATGGTGGGACTTCATTTATCACGGTTAAATCGGCCAATGGCTCCATTACAAACAATGGCAATATCTTTACAGGCGATAATTCGGCATCGGTGGGAAGTCCCACAGGTGGCGTGACTATCTCCGCAAAACAAAACCTTAACAATACTGGTAATATTAGCACCGGTGACAACGCTACATTCTGGGGAAGCGGCAGGATAACTGTCTTTTGTAAGAGGCTTAATAATACCGGGAAAATGCAACCCGGGGATGCCAATGGCGATGTCGGAGATATTGAAATTTGGGCTAAAAGAAGATGCCACTTCTACGATGGCCAGGGACTTATAGGAGGCTACTTTCTCGGCAGGGATCACGACACTCTATCCAGTCTTATCACAGTTAGATCCGATACTATCGATGTGCGAACGAAAATCGATACCGATTACATCATTAACTTAAGCGGAAACTATATTAATATGGACGTCGAATCGCTTTTCTGTGTTTGGGGAACATATGGGGTAAATTTCTACAATACACCAACCGGCACACTCAATTTCTCCGATATTGAGCATGAACAGGTGATTGCGGCGGGATGGGGGAATATCAACCTTTACTCCAACAATGTGATTCCACCGGCCATATTGACACTCGATGATATCTTTGTGCCATCATACTCCATTCTACCCCCTGTAACAGATAACTCCTACGGTTTCATCATGGTTGAAGAAGCTATCGATTGGGGCGGAGAAAGCGGCAATATACAGATTTGGGCGGCGAATATGTCCCTTTCGGACAAGACGCTGAACTATACCGTAAGCTCCTCTCGCGGATGGCTAACCACGACAACCGGCAGTTTTCCGTCTATTGAACCGTTTGGAGATGACAGCCTCGATATCCCATATACGATCCCATTGGGCACGGTTGAAGGAACAATTGACACTATTACTGCGATCCTCACAATTGCTCCGGATTTTGCCGACACCTCGATTGCAACTATTTTTTGCCTGGCAGAATCACTTGTTCTGGGAATCGATGGTGATGATATCCCCACTCCCGATGCATTCGAGATTTCCGCTTATCCCAACCCCTTTAATTCGGCTATATCCATCAGCGCACCTGACAATACCGTTGTTGAGGTATTCGACATCGAAGGGCGCAAGATTGACGAATTACCCGGCGGCGAGCAAATCTGGAAACCGGAGCCATCGGCTGGCAGCGGAATTTATCTCGTCCGGGCACGCTTCGACTCCGCTCAGCGACCGTGCGAAGAGGAGATTACGAAGCGGGTGGTGTATTTGAAGTAGGGCGAGGTTATGGAACCTGATCGATACGAAAAAGCGCTCTCTGAAAAGCTGAAATACGAATTTCGCGAGCCGACGTTTAAGATTGTCCACGATCATCATCTCGAAACAATAACGGATACGCGAAAAAGGCAAATAGATGTCGCCATTTTCAGGAAAGGCGAATCGAGGCCGTTCTTCATCGCGGATGCTAAGCGATACAAACGAAAAATCGGAGTGAAAACCGTCGATAGCTTTTTGGGAATGATGATCGACGTTGGTGTCAAGCTTGGGCTAATCGCCGCCCCACAGGTTTTTCCACTGGAGCTATCGAGAGGTCTATCCCCGCGGGTATCCAGCTTTACCTGTTGACTATCGAAGAAGCCCTGGATTGCGAATGGTTGAGCAGGGCGAGAAAAATCTACCCATGGGATTGGGCATTTCATCCGCAACTTGGGCGCGCAATGCGATTAATCGAGCATGGAGAAGTGCCTGAAACGATATGCGATGCTTTGGAAAATATTCCCTACGAAGAATGGCTGAGGTATGTCGAATATGCCCTATCCACTCATCGCGCTGAGGCGACAGTTTTTCTGGAGTTCATAGCGGAAAATCATTATGACGACGGCTGGCGCTGGAACGCGAAGCAGATTTTGGAGGATATCTAAAATTTACATTAATATGATAATTATAAGACACTATTTTAAAAGTGTAAGTAAGTCAACTGTTATTTAAAAATGCGAGTTTGTTGAGGCCAGAGGTCAGGGTCTGGGCTCTTGTTGTGTGGTTCAAGGGCTGTGTTTGAGAGATTTGGTTGGTTGCGAGATACTTACGAAACAAGGTCTGATCTTCCTAAATCGAGTTAGTATCTTCCTGAAACGATTATTCCACTTCCGAATTACTTTCACATATCATGGACTTATGCTCGGATGTCCCGAACTCATGTCTGCGTTTTCCGAAATCGTTATGGCCTTTGTAGGGGTTGCTTTGACTGGTAGTCAAAGCAACAAATAGAATCGATCTATATTTGCTTGAAACATAGGTTCTCAAATCCCGTAATCCAATTTTTGGATTTCCGATTCCCAATGTGACTCGGCGAGGTGTAGATAGATCATTGTAGTCTGGATATCAGAATGCCCCATGTATTCCTGAAGAGTCCTTACTGGAACACCTGCCATCGCGAGATGTGTTGCGAAAGTATGGCGAAGAGTATGAACGCCGATTATTCCTTCCAAATTAGCTCTCTTCCCTGCGCGACGGAAAGCTTCGTATAATTTACCGCGAGTTAACGGGGTTCCTTTAAGCGTATGGAAAACAGTTCCTTTCTTGGGCTTACTAAGGCCGTATTCTGAATGGAAATCTTGTATTGCTTTTAACGCGCTTGGATGTAGAGGTATATCTCGGTATTTGTCACCTTTGCCTTCCCAAACCATGATTTTGCCTTTCTTCATATCTATATGCTCCCATTTCAATTGGAAAACTTCATTCCTTCTCAAGCCGGTAAACAGAATGAACTTAGCTATCAAGC
>Ga0272443_10007485_pt1 | contig 10401 bp, 7 predicted proteins | sample SSMAcet12_FD_193581 | JGI IMG/M metagenome (GOLD analysis project Ga0272443, IMG submission 193581) | Marine sediment archaeal communities from Little Sippewissett salt marsh, Falmouth, MA, United States - SSM-Acet-12 | ecosystem: Environmental > Aquatic > Marine > Wetlands > Sediment ... | reverse complement strand
GAAACAACCTTCTATAACAGCAGCTCTCAACTTAATAGCCGCGCTAAACTACCAGTTGGACAAAATAGTGAACCAGGAAGGTGTAGAGAATCGATTCAAAAGACACAAAGAGATGGCTTCTATAGTACAAAACTGGGCGAGAAAAAACTTCGCGCTTTTCGCGGATGAAACCAATCTTTCTCCCACAGTAACCTGTATAGAGAATACCAAAGGAATTTCAATCAAAGCCCTGAATAAAGAGCTATCCGAAAGAGGGGCTTTCATATCCAACGGTTACGGCGTTTTAAAGGAAAAAACGTTCAGAATCGCGCACATGGGAGATTTAACCGTTGAAGAAATCAATTGGCTACTTGGAGAAATCGAAGATATAATCGGTTAACAGGAATCCAAAAGGGTAAAAAAGGTCGGGTTTTCCCGACCTTTTTTCATTTAAACTCTTGACATTCAAAACTATTTTTTGTAACATTATTGTTAGGAGGTTCAATGATAAAATTTAATTCATTAAAAGTACAAATCTCTATTCTATTAATCGCCATAATTTTAGCTTTAAATATATTGACTTTAATATTAGCACACAATATAGTAAAATCGGAATTTAATACTCTTTTAAAAAGTAGAGGTGAGAATATACTAACTTCAATCAATTCTACTTTAGAATTTAGTTTAAATTCTAAAAATTCATCTTTTCTCGAATCCTCGCTTTCTTCTTTGTCAGAAAGAAAGGACATTTTATATTTAAAAGTATACGATATTTCGGGCGCGGTATTCACTGAAATAGGAAAAATAGAAACAGCCGATACGCTCCCCGCAGAAATCATGAATACGATAAAAGAGAGGAAAACTATTTCTCCGATTAAAGAAATAAATAACCAGAAATTACTCGATTGTTTTTTTCCGGTTTATGGCGGAATGAGAGCGGACAAAGTAATCGGTGTTTTCAGAGTAGGTATATCTCTTCAAGAATCTTTTGCGGTTACGAAAAGACTCTCTTCGGCTTTAATTAAGATTCTGCTTGCCATAACGATCGTGGCTCTGCTCGCGACTTTGGAACTGTTGAATTACTTTTTCCGTCCATTAAACAAATTACGCGAGAATTTAAAAAATATCGCGGAGGGAAGAGCCGATACTCATGTTAGAATATCCGAAAAGTTTTTGACCGCGGAAAGCAAAGAACTCGCGGCTTCTTTCAATCAATTTGTCGATAAATTGGAAAAAGATAAAGACGCGATTCGCCAGGTAGCCGAGAGGATATCCGCCCAGGCAGAAGAGTTGTCCGCTTCCGCGGAGGAAATGACCGCTTCTTCCGAAGAGGTTTCTTCCACTATGGAACAGATTGCTCACGCTTCTGAAAAACAGGCGCAGGAATCTCAAATCGCGTCGGGGATGTCTCAAAAAGCCCTTACGGTCGTTCGTCAATCTCTGGACTCCGCACAGGAAACTTTAAGCTCTTCAGAAAATATCTCGGAACTTTCCACAAAAGGCAAAAAATCCTCCGAGGCGGTCAGGGTTGCTATGGATAACGTAACAAACACGATCCATGAACTGGAAGAAGTTATTCAGGGAATAGCGCGATATTCGGAAGAAATTCTTGGTATAACTGAAAAAGTAAGGGAGATCAGCAAAAGGACAAACATACTTGCTCTCAACGCGACCATAGAAGCCACAAAAGCCGGAGAGACGGGGAGGGGGTTCGCAGTTGTAGCCGACGAAATAAGAAAATTAGCAAATCAATCTTCCGAAGCCACAAGAGTAATCTCGGAAATCACCAATGAAATTTCCGGCGTTATAAATCTGGTAACACAAAAAACACAGGAAACAGTGGAAGAAGTCGACAAGGGGAAAGAAACCTCCTTGAAATCAGCCGACTTTTTAAAGGATATCGCAGCCGAGATAAATCATATTACAAAAAGAATCAGACAAATTGCCGAAATCAACAAAAGGGGAGAGGAAGAAGTTAACACTATAACCGAAGCCCTCGAAAATATCGCGGCGATAGCAGAAGAGAACGCAGCATCTTCAGAAGAATTGTCTGCGGCCATAGAAGAGCTATCCGCTTCAGTAGAAGAACTATCGACCACTTCGCAGGAAACAGCAGAGATTGCCGAAAACCTTCATAAAATCACCAGCGGCTAAAACAATCAAGAAATGGGAATAATTTATACATCAGTCTCAGGTATTTTCCTATATTTCCTCATAGTTTTTATAACAAAAAACCAGGGAGAAAAAGTCAAAAGAATAATTTACTATTCCGTTCTACCTCTCTGTTTAATACTTACAAGTTTTGTCTTTCACAAAACGGGAATGTTAACAAAGGAGTATTTTAAGGGAATAAACTTCTTTGCACTCTACGCATTCATTTTCTTTTTTTCTCTGGCTCTGTTAATAAATTTCCGCAAAGAGCGAAGATTTCTACGATTTATTATAATTCTCGGCATCATTGTTATAGCAATTGCGACCGCACATAAAACAGGATATATTAATAATATATTTCTTTTCCTTTCTACTCCAAGGATTAATATAGGCGATAAAAAAATTAGCCTTAATGGATTTATCGTAGCAATACTTATTTTTTATCTCTCTTTTAGATTCTCCAAAGTTTTAGAAACAACCGCCAAATCGCGTCTCGAGAGAGTGCCTTTCCTCGACTCCACAAGGACCAACACTATCTCGTTGTTATTGAGATATTCTATTATAATAATCGGTGTTCTTGTAGCCTTTTCTGTCGTAAATATCGATTTTACCACTCTTAAGGTATTAATAGGCGCCTTAGGTGTGGGTATCGGTTTTGGTCTTCGTGAAATAGTAAACAATCTCATAAGCGGATTTATACTGCTTTCGGACAAAACAATAGTTCATAACGACCTTATTGAAGTCAATGGTTTGTTGGGCAGAGTAGAAACTGTGGGAATCAGAACAACGATAATAAAAACTTTCAACAACGTCGAAGTTATAGTTCCGAACACAAATCTTGTCAACAATGAATTGATAAACTACACGCATTCGGATCCGGTAATAAGGATAGATATCCCTATAGGAGTGTCTTACAAGTCCGATCCCTTTAAAGTTAGAGATTTTTTGATTGAAAACTTATCCAAACTCGAAAACATATTAAAAAGTCCGGAAGTTACTATTTATTTTACTGACTTCGGCGAAAGTTCTCTTAATTTCCAAGTTTCGGTCTGGACAGATAATGCCTTAAAAAAGAAAGAAATTGAAAGCGAGATCCGTTACTCGATATGGAAAACCTTAAAAGAAAATCATATCGAAATTCCCTTCCCACAATTAGACATACATGTTAAAGAAAATCAGGATAAGGAAAAGAGTTGACCAATCGTAATAAAAAATTTTTCCATTCTATTTTTTTGTTATCTGATTCCAAATCCATCTCGCGTTATTTTTTAGACTTTCTAAATCTCCGTCATTTTCTATTATAAAATCCGAATATTTTACGAAAAGCAGACTATCACCCTGGGAAGCAAGTCTGCCTTTTATAATTTCTTCACTTATTCCCTTATCTTTTAATCTTTTCTTCTTGTCTTCAACAGATGAAATTAAAAGGACAATATAATCAAACCAGCTCTCTATTCTCCATTCAAAAATTAGGGCACCGTCTACAACAACTATTTTTTCGTCTGCCGTTTTTATAGCTTTACGAAGCTTTTCAAGAAGTTCGGGGTGAACTATTTGATTGAAAACTTTGAGTTTGTATCTATTACCAAAAACAACGGCTCCGAGTCTTTCCCTGTTTACTTTACCGTTGTCTACTACTTCTACAAATTTCTTTTTAATCGTTTCAATTATTCGAGGTTCTTGTAAAACCTCCCATCCCAATTCATCGCATGAGATTAGATGCGCGCCCCATTTTTTAAAAAGTCCGCAAACTACAGTTTTACCCGTGCCTGTATTCCCCGTTACGCCGATAACCATTTAAAAAGGTAACCCTAAATAAAAATCGTAATAAGTATCCGGGTAAATTGTGTTTAAATCGGTTCTTTTGGAGATATCAAAATTTAATATGGTTATTCCCAAATTAAGCCTGAATTCCACACCAAAAGACATAATCGGATCAACAAGTTTTATCCAGTTATTCTCGATAGTAAAAAACTCTATATCCCTGTAATTATCGGCGGCGACTCCTATGTCTGTAAACAGGGCGCCTTCTATACCCCGAAGAGATATGGGAGGAAAGCCCAGATCCAATCTTTTGATTAAAGGCAATCTTAACTCCAAACTGAATAGACCCGCGGTAGTACCGATCTGAGTGTTATAATCGTAGCCTCTAACCGTACGCCCTCCACCTATCCCGACAGTACCGAAATCCTGACTATCCCTTCCCCAACTGTGCAATAAATAAAGACGAACAGCAAAGCTATAATCACCTGTTAAATAAAAATAATTCCTGAGGTCCGTCGAGACTGTATTTATATCCCAAAAGCTATCCCCTGAAATCAACGGTCTGCTGTATGATATTCTCCCTCTGAAACCCTTAATCGGATTCATATAACCCCAAACGGCATTATCCCGAATAAAAGACACATTGCCCAAGAAACCCATATAAGGAAGTTCGGTAACATCTCTTCTTTGCCAAGTCTGACTCTCTGAGTCAGGAACCCATAAATCTCCCGCAAGATAATAGGAGCTTAATCCAAGTTCTACTCTTTTGAATTTATCAAAGGGGAAAATCACATCCGTATTTACATTCCAGATATCTCCCGCCACAACTCCCTGGCTAACCGAATAAAGCCCTCTCTGTCTTACCAAAGAGGTGGCAAGATCGATTCTGTGTTTAAGATATAAGTATGTTATATAGAAACTACTCTCGGTAAGATCAGTATTATTGAATTGGGCGTAAACCTGATGGTTCCCAAGCATATCGCTCATTCCCACATTTACGTAGCCGTAAACGCCGTAGTCCGAATAATACCCGAGTGTTCCGAAAAAGTAATCAAAACCGAACTGGAGAGGAGCGTGTTTGTCTTCCTTCATCCGGTCTGAAGCGGCAAGATTGACTTTTATTTCTTCCTCTTTATCTAATTCTCTGGGTGGATTTGGTTCTTTTTCATTCAGGTCATCAACCGAATCAATAAAATATATATCCCAGCCGAGATCCGCATATATGGAAACGGCTACATGACCGTAATCGGATATAGAAAAATCATCTACCGATCCTATAATATCGGTAAACTGCCTAACTCTTCCCGAATCCGACTCTAACTTGTACAGGTTTTTGCTTCCGTCTCTGTAAGAGATAAAATAAACTTCAGAATCATAAACCTCAGGAGCTATGATCTGTTCGCCAAAGGACAGATATTTTCTAATATTGCCCTTTAGATCCGTAACATATAAAACAGTTGTATTGTAATCCCACTCTTCGAATTCAGGTCTATCACTCACGAACAACAAAGAATCCCCCTTCCACGCGGGGTAATTATCCGAATATCTGTCGTGGGTTACGTTCACAAGGTTCTCTTTATCTAAATCGTACAAGTAAATATCGGAAGAGCCGTTCTTCAAACCGACGAAAGCTATCCTCTTTCCGTCAGGAGAGAATTCAGGCCATTTGATCCGGTCCAATTCCAACTCTATTTTTTTAAAAATCTTTTTATTTCGTATGTTTAAAAGATAAAGAGCATCTCTCCCTTTAGTCATGGCAGGAAAAGCGACTATTTCTCCGTCGGGAGAAAAATCGGCGTGCCCATCCATCAAATGAAGGGATTCATACATCGGAGTATTCCCTCCTGAGACCAATAGCCCCAGGTCTTCTTTTGTAAGAGAAGAAACAAGTCTGATTTGAACCTCTCCCACTTCATCGGTAAAATACAAAATTTTATCGCCTTCAGGAGAAACTGCGGGAGCGTAGTTATATAGATCTTCAAATCCACTGTGAGTCGCAATAGGTCTTGCTATTTCTTCTACGTATTGCTTACCTTCTATAATGGGCCAATATTTCTTTTTCAATTCCTTTGTCCAGTCTGAATTCAAACGTTTTATATCGATACCTAAAACACTATTCAATGCACCTTCGAAAGAATTAGCTACTTTAAGCTTACCCATTAATTCCCCTATCTTTTCCTCACCGTATGTTTCTCTTATATAATACAGAATAGATTGACCTTCTTTGTATATTGGATACCCTCCTATACTACTCAATTGGGATATCGTAAATAAGCGATTGTTTAAAACAGCATCTTTTATATATGTTTCGGCACTTTGATCCCATCCCGAGGATTCCAACTCCGCCATACCTTCAATAAACCAGAGAGGGGGAGCATTGGCAGTTATAGCTCTTTTAATCGCGTTCATACCTGTGCCATAAAGAATACGATATTGAAAAATGTGCACCAGCTCATGATGTAAAACGTGTCTGAAATCAGAGTAAGACCCCGTAAAAGGAATTACTATACGATTTTTGAAAATCTCGGCGAATCCCCCTACTCCTTCCGGGATTCTGTCCAGAATAACATTTGTCCCCTGAAAATCAGTTTGAGATTGATACAGAATTATAGGAATGGGTTCTTCGTTTTTTCTTTCTTTATAATTAAATCTGTTCTTAAGCCTGCTGTAACTTTCTTCCAAAACATCCGCGGCAAAGGGAACCAGAACTTTTTCTGTTTTATAATAATATATCTCAAAATGCTCTGTTTTATGCATTAGCCATTCATACGATTTGTACTGTATCTTATTTTGTTCAAAATAGAATTGAGACGTTAACAGCAGAAAAAAAATCATATTAGTCCTCCGATTATGAAACCTATTAAAAGCCCACCCGCAAATGTCCAGGCAAGCAATTTTGTATCCATTATTTCTTTTTTATACCCCATTTTAATTGCCACAAAAGCCAAAAGGTTACCAATACCATTTACAAGGAAAAGCAAAGGAAGAGCCAGGAATCTCACGATAACGCTACCCACCACAGGGATCCCACCTAAAAGAGAGACCAGGCTCGACCAGCCCTGAGACACCAACCCAAAAAGAAAAACTCCTATCCCTACAATTCTTTTATCCCATCTGAAGTAGAATCCAAGCGCTATTATAATACCTGCCGCTAAAAACAATATTAGAACCTGAAGAAATCTTTTTGTATAAGATTCCGACTCCTCCAGAGAGATATCGTCTTTTAGCTTTTCTAAATCCTTATCTTTTTTGTTGTCCTTTTTATCTTTTTTCAAACCCAATCACCAAATTTTAGCAATATTTCTTCATAATACATTAGACCCGAAAAATATGTGTGTGGTTCCATTTTTTTTAGTACTTCCTTAATGTTTTTCAGTTATTTCATCAACCACAATTTTCGATCAAGAGTTCGGTATTGAATCGCCTCTGCTATATGTTGCGCTTTTATATTTTCTTCTCCCTCCAGGTCGGAAATAGTTCTTGCCATTTTTAAAATTCTATCCACAGCTCTCGCGGAAAAACCGAATTTATCCATAGCAGCGTTAAGAAGAGCCCTGCTTTTTTCTCCTATAGAACAATATTTTCTTATCTTTTTAGAATCGAGGTGCGCGTTACAATATATTTTATCTTTTTTGTACCTTTCTTCCTGCTTTCTACGACATCCCTCTATTCTCTCCCTGATCGACATCGAGCCTTCTCCGTCTTTCATATCAATTATCTCGGGGTATTTTACCCTGCCAACTGTAATATGCATATCGATTCTGTCAAGAAGAGGGCCTGAAATCTTCGAACGATACCGGTCTATCTTAGATGGGCTGCAGGTACATTCTCTAAAAGCATCCCCGAAATATCCACATGGGCAGGGGTTCATGGCAGCTATCAGCATGAATCGGGCAGGATAAGCTATCGTACTTTTAGCCCTGGAAATAGTCACAAGACCGTCTTCAAGAGGCTGTCTTAGAACTTCGAGAACATTCCTGTTAAACTCTGGCAATTCATCCAGGAACAAAACTCCGTTGTGAGCCAGACTAACTTCTCCCGGCTGAGGATAAGTTCCGCCGCCAATGAGCCCGGCATAAGAAATTGTGTGATGAGGCGACCGAAAAGGTCTTTTAGCAACGAGAGAAACTTTAGTAGGTAAAACCCCCACCACGGAATGAATTTTCGTTGTTTCAATGGCTTCTTCGATGTTCATTAACGGCAAAATAGTAGGAATCCTTTTAGACAACATCGTTTTCCCTGAACCGGGAGGGCCGATCATCAAGACATTGTGCCCTCCGGCAACGGCCACTTCTAAAGCTCTTTTTGCGGTATCCTGTCCTTTAACATCTGAAAAATCGAGATCGAACTTCGAGGTTTCGCTAAATATTTCATTCAGATCCACTACAAAAGGTTCTCTTCGCCCGTCTTCCAAAACCTCGATGCACTCTTTTATATTATTAACCGGAAATATCTCCGCACCTTTTACAACTCCGGCTTCCTCGGCATTTAAAAACGGAACAAACATCCGTTTTATTTTGTTCTCCTTGGCCAGAACGGAAGCGGGCAAAACCCCTTTTACCCTTCTAATTCGTCCGTCGAGAGCAAGCTCTCCGACAACCAGAGTGTTTTCTAAAGTCGCGAGATCTATCTGCCCGGAAGCAGCTAGAATACCCAGAGCGATGGGAAGATCGAGAGACGTTCCTTCCTTTTTGATATCAGCGGGGGCAAGATTAACGGTTATCTTTTTTACAGGGAATTCACACCCTATACTTTTTATTGCAGCTTCCACCCTTTCCCTGGATTCCTTAACCGCTGCTTCCGGCAAACCCACTATCGCGAATGACGGCAAACCCCTTGAAAGACTTACTTCTACTTCGACGATTCTTGCTTCAATTCCTTGAAGCGCACAGGAAAGAACTCTGGAAAGCTCCAATTATATAATTTTTAAACACTTAACTTTTTTGTTGCTTCTGGCTTATACCGATATCCGTACCATAGCTGAGCTCTCCGTTATCGATCCTGATATGAAAATGACAATCAGGATTTGTGCAAACCCAGGCTTTGTAAGGTATAGAAGCTCCACCCTGCCCATAATCGGACAGAGGCACAAGCACGCCAAAATTGCATTTTTGACATTTGGGATACTCCATAGGTAGATCCACTTCCTCCTCCCTTTAAGAGTTTTAAACTATAAACATTCACTTGCTAAAAAATCGACTTCTTTTAGTTCTCCGCCTCGATCAGCAACTCTTTCTCAATAAATTATAATTTTTTTTCAATATATGTCAAGAGGCACAAACACCCGACAACCCCCCATTTTTTTAATAATGCCACAGATAAAAATCAGAAGAATTGCCGGAAAGAGTCTCGGGGCGTTCGCCTCGCGGAATAATTGCTTATTCCATGGGGCAGGCGGACATTGTTTTAAATTTTGAAACCTCAGAAAGTGAGTGGGTACCGCTCAAGAAAAACGCCTCGGGAACCGAGCGGGCACGGTCTTCTAATTTACTTCTCGATTACAGCAAAAATTCCCGCACAGAAAAAACCCCTTGACAAAACCCCCAAAAAAAGTATATTGCTTTTAACAACAAAGTACTTTGAAATACAAGAAAAACATGCCGGCATCATGGTTCTGCTTTTAGGAAGAGTTTCATATTAAAAACAAAAAAGGAGGTGCATTATGTGTTTTTTCTCTCTGTTAGTTCTTGTTTGCGGCTATTACTATCAGCCGAGTGACCTGGGAGGGTATTCTCTTGGTGTAGGGGGCGCTCCCATAGGATTAGATAATAGTGTAGAGTGCGGATTGTACAATCCTGCAGCCTTTACGAACGCCGAAAGCCTTAATGTTTTTGCGGGCTATAAGTTAAGAAAGGGAACGTTGTCTTTTGTTGGCGCTCCGCAAGATACAGCTTCAATGGATTATGCTTTCCCCGACTATTTCGGCGTTGCTTTCCCTTTTGGAACGGGTTTTTTTCTTAATGCTTCTTTCTCCGTTCCTTATATGGCTGCGCAACAGGATTCGTTAACAGTTACGGTTGTCGATTCTTCTGCTCCTGGGGGATACAGGTTTTTCCCGGCAGAAATATCCAATGTTACAAGATTCTATTCTTTAAACCCGGCAATCGGGAAAAACATAAACGGCAAATTGTCCGTGGGGTTAAAAATGGCTGTCTTCTGGATGCGTACAAGTTCATCTTTTGAATCTGAGGATCCCGACTATAGCGCCAGTAATTATACTCTGGATAAATATGGCATCGAACCCTGTTTGGGTTTGCAGTATGAAGCGAACGATATTTTTTCCTTTGGGGCCCTGATTAAGAGAGGTTTCGGAAAAGCATATAAAGAAAATTCTGATGGCGAGGTGTCTTCCGTTGAATCTGACGAAGGCTTACCCCTCCTGCTGGGTTTTGGAACCGGAATAAATATAAAAGACAAAATATATTTTAACCTGTCAGGGGAGTATATGCACTGGAAATTAGCATATTCCGGAGAATTGTGGAATTCGGATGATTTCAGAAATGTAAT
>Ga0272443_10007484_pt1 | contig 10402 bp, 10 predicted proteins | sample SSMAcet12_FD_193581 | JGI IMG/M metagenome (GOLD analysis project Ga0272443, IMG submission 193581) | Marine sediment archaeal communities from Little Sippewissett salt marsh, Falmouth, MA, United States - SSM-Acet-12 | ecosystem: Environmental > Aquatic > Marine > Wetlands > Sediment ... | reverse complement strand
CCAACCATCTCGGCCAGGCCGTGTATGACGGCCTCGGGGTGTATAAGAACATCTATTTTTTCCGCCGGAAGAGAAAAAAGGTAGTGGGCTTCTATAACCTCGAAAGCCTTGTTGAACATGGTCGCAGAATCAACCGTTATCTTTGCCCCCATGTTCCATACGGGGTGGGCGAGAACTTCTTCCACGGAAGGACACCTTATGTCCCTCCCCCTGAAAGGCCCCCCCGAAGCGGTAAGCCATATCTTGCGGACATTTTCCTTTCTCTCCCCGATAAGCGCCTGGAATACTGCGTTATGCTCGCTGTCAACGGGCAGAATAACGCTATTGCCGTTTTCGCCGAGAAGCCCGTTGATTAAAGGCCCGGCGGCTACCATGATTTCTTTCGTGGCAAGCCCTATCCTGTCTCCTTTTTTTACCGATAGGATAAATGCGTTAAGGGTTTTTATCCCCGGAACTGCGTATATAATCAAGTCTATGTTGTCAATGGACGCCATTTCCTCAAGCCCCTGCCCGCCATGAAAAAAAATGACTCTGTTAAATCCCTTTTCGAAATCGGCATCTGCCTTCTCGGTGTAAACATACCTCGGCTTAAATTCCTCTATCTGCCGGGCCAGAAGCTCCCTGTTTTTCCGGCAGGCAAGGCCGAGAACCCGCCAGGCGCCTTTCCTTTTCCTTGCCACCTCGAGGGCATTCATGCCCACAGTTCCGGTACTCCCGAGTATCACGACATTCTTCATGTGTAAATCCCGTAAGATTATCTTAGCGCTTCATCGTAGGGATGCCGTGCTTTCGGCAATCCCTCTTCAGGCGGAGGTCGGACCTCCACCGTGTGTAAATCCTCGTTTCCCCTCACCTTTTATTCCTCTCCCCGCGGGGGAGAGGGTTGGGATGAAGGGGTTGTTTTCATCATCTTTTGTGCCAACCGTCTTGAAGCCGGCATGAGCGTTTCATACGTTAATTTCAGATTTACTTGAAATCGGGCAGTTTGAAGTTTTTAATTTTGGAAACGCCCCCTGCCCTTGAAGGCTTGACGCTCCATGGAACGCAGCCGGAATAATGAAGGAGGCACCCTTTCTCGTAACAGGCGTCCAGCGCCTCGTCCATGCCTTCAACCACCCTCAGGATATCTCCGTCGTCCCGGGTTTTTTCCTCTATGTATTTACCTGGTATCTCCGTTACGGGCGCAGCGGAGTGGACTCCGTTAACCACAAGAGTTTGAGACCTTGCAATCTTCATATCGCAAACAGGCGTTTCCCTGTCCCCGTTGAGCCATTTCGCCGACTGGACAAAAGCGCTTACAAAACCTTCCTCGCAGTCAACAAAAACCGGGCCGTCGGCGCCTTCGCCTTCCCTCCACGCCTGGTCCCTTCCGGGGCCGGTGTAGTCGATACTGACGGTTTTTTTGCTTCCTTCAATCCTTATCCGGGGACCTCTGGACTTTCCGCAGGCATGGGACCCTGTCCATACTATCTCTTTGTCCTCTTCTGTGCCCACCCACACGGAAACGGTGTCGGCCGATTCGATATCGTTGGCCCGGTAAAGCTCGGCTTCGCAAACGCGTGGAAGAGCGCTTCTGTCTATTTTTCCGCACGCGAGAAACAAAGCGAGGTTCATGTAATGGGCATTGGCGTTGTTGAGCGGAGAATCGAGTACTATCGTCCCGTTGACAGAAAGCTTTCCGGCCCATGAATTGCGCTTGAAATACTCCCTGTCGCGGGGCGTCTGCATAACAAGGGTAATCTTTTCCAGCGTGCCTATGTCTCCGCGAAGAATCCTGCGCTTCAACTCCCAGACCGAGGGCTGGAAACAGTGCTGGTATCCGATGAAAAGCTTTTTCCCCGAATCTTCTTCCGCTTTCGCAAGGACATCGGCATCCTGTATGGCTCCGGCAACAGGTTTTTCAAGGTAAACATGAAATCCCGCTTCCAGTGCCTTTTTCCCCATGGAAGCATGAAGGGGTATTCCCACCGGCAGGGTTATGCAGTCAATCTCGCTTTTCATGGAGAGAAGCTCCTCGTAGCTTGCAACCAGTTTTATCCCGGCAGATTCAAGCTCCGAAGCCAACTCCTCGTTCTCCTCCCTCTTGTAGGCAAAAACGGCAGCCAGCTCAACAGGATGACCAGCCTCCGCCGCCCTGCGTATGTTGCCTATGTGGCTTTTCGAAAAACCCTGAATCCCCACCGTGCCAAACCTGATTTTTTTCATTTCAGAATCCCTCCATATTTTCGCTTCCTTCTCTGGTAAGATAAAAGTGCCTTAAGGAAATCCTCTTCCGTGAAGTCCGGCCAAAGCAACGGAGTAAAATAAAGCTCGCTGTAAGCCGCCTGCCATAAGAGAAAATTGCTTATTCTTTTTTCCCCCGATGTTCTTATGATAAGGTCCGGGGCGGGAATATCCGGGGCATATAAATGTTTCTCCACCGTATCAACGTTCACCTCGCCTTTGTTGTAGCCTTTTGCCGCTATTTCAGCGGCCGCATCGGCTATCTCCTGCCTGCCCCCGTAGTTTATGGCAAAAACAAGGGTCAGCCCCGTATTGGAAAAGGTAAGTTTCTCAACTTCGGACATAACATCCCTCAGGATGCCGGGCAAAAGGCGTCTTCGGCCTATGAAGCGTACCCTGACATTTTTTGCGTGGAAATTTTCGCTTTCCTCCCTCAGGCTTTTTTCCATGAGGCCGAATAAAAACTTTATTTCGGCCTCGGGCCTTTTCCAGTTTTCCGTTGAAAAAGAGTAGAGCGTAAGGTATTTTATTCCGCAACTGTCAGCCTTTTTAACAATTCGCCTTACTGTTTTCAGCCCTTCCCTGTGGCCCATAATCCTGGGCAGCTTTTTCCTCGCAGCCCACCTGCCGTTGCCGTCCATGATGACGGCGACGTGGACGGGTACAGACTTGAGAATTTTCTTGACACCTTTTGAAGTATTCATATCGAAAATTTTTCCCCGAAATAAACCTTCCTTGAATCGGGATGGCTGAGTATTGCTTCGGTTGAGCCCTCTATGAGTATCTCTCCCTTGTATATGAGGTAAGACCTGTCGGTAATGCCGAGGGTATCCCTTACGTTATGGTCGGTGAGAAGTATCCCTATGCCCTGGTTTTTCAAGCCGGTAATGGTATCCTGGAGTTCTGCAACGGTCTTGGGGTCGATGCCTGAAAAAGGTTCGTCAAGGAGAAAGTACTTTGGATTAAGGGTTAAGCTTCTTCCTATTTCAAGACGCCTTTTTTCCCCTCCTGAAAGTGTTCCCGCGATATGTTTGCGCATCTCGTACAAACCCATTTTTTTGAGGCAGGCGGCGGCAACATCCTCCATTTCTTTCCTGTTTCTGTAGTAATCTTCAAGCACTATGTAAATATTCTCTTCAACCGTCAGCTTGTTAAAAAGAGAGATTTCCTGCGGAAGGTACAACATTCCCGAACGGGCCCTCTTCCACACGGGCAGGCCGGATACATCTTCTTCCCCGAGCATGATGCTTCCCCCGTCCTGGCCGAGAAAGCCGAGAATCATTTCAAAAGTAGTCGTCTTGCCTGCCCCGTTGGGGCCAAGCAGACCTACGATTTCTCCCCTGGCGACCTGTATCGATACATTGTTTACCGCAACTTTCTTGCCGAAACTCTTTTTCAGATTAGTGGCTTTAAGCATTGGAAATTCTTAAAAGAGCCTGCTTTCTCTTTTGTTTTCAGGAAGGTTTAACCCCATGTGTTTATAGGCGGCTTCCGTAGCTACGCGCCCCTGGGGAGTTCGCTTGAGCAGCCCTTTTCTCACGAGGAAGCTCTCGTACACCTCTTCTATCGTATCTGTTTCTTCGCCTACCGCTATTGACAGGCTCTTTAAGCCCACGGGGCCGCCTCCAAACTTCATTATGATTACCTCGAGTATTTTCTTGTCCATCTCATCGAGGCCTTCTTCGTCGACATCCATTTTATCGAGAGCCAGGACAGAGATGTCCCTGTCAATTACGCCGGTGCCTTTTACCTGTGCGTAATCCCTTATCCTCCTGAGCAGCCTGTTGGCAACCCTCGGCGTGCCCCTTGACCTCCTGGCAATCTCCCCGGCCCCTTCGGCGGTTATATCTGTTCTTATCAACCCTGCCGACCTGTTTATGATATGGACAAGTTCGTCCGTCGAGTAATAATCAAGCCTGTGGATAATGCCGAACCTGTTTCGGAAAGGAGCGGTGAGAAGCCCTACCCTTGTTGTCGCTCCCACGAGGGTAAAATGCTTTACGGGTATCTTGACCGACTTGGCCTTTGGCCCGTCTCCTATCATTATATCTATGCAGAACTCCTCCATCCCGCTGTAAAGATATTCCTCTATGTTCCTTGAAAGCCTGTGAACCTCGTCTATGAAAAGGATGTCTCCCTCTTCAAGGTTGGTAAGAATGCCCGCAAGGTCGCCTGCTTTTTCAATAACCGGGCCAGATGTTGCCTTGATGTTGACACCCATTTCATTTGCAATGATGTAGGACAGGGTAGTCTTGCCTATGCCCGGCGGCCCGTGAAAGAGGACATGGTCAAGAACGTCTTTCCTCTCCTTTGCCGCACTGATAAAAACTGCGAGGTTATCTTTTACCTTTTCCTGCCCTACGAATTCAGGAAAGCCTTTAGGCCTCAAAGCGTTCTCGTATTTTATATCCTCGCCTGCAGCAACGGGAGAAGTTATTTTGTCATCCATCGTTTTTTTCTTAACCCTTCTTAAGGGCTTCCCTTATGATATCTTCAATGCTTGAAGCCTTCGCCCTGTCTTTCATTATCCTTGTCACGGCAGCTGCCGCATCCCTTCTTTTATACCCGAGCACTACGAGGGCTTCAACCGCGCTTGCAAAAATTTCCCTGTTGTCGGTTCCGGGCTGTCCGGCAGCCACGGGCAGCTTCTCAACCCGCTGTTTCAGCTCAACGATTATCCTTTCCCCGGTTTTCTTGCCTACGCCGGGAATGCCGGTGAAAACACCTGCATCCTCGGAAATAATTGCGTTGCAAAGTTCGCTTATATCCATGCCCGAAAGTATCCTCAGGGCTACCTTCGGCCCTATGCCGGGAACTCCGAGCAGAAGGTTGAAAGCTTCTCTCTCTTCTTCCGAGGCAAACCCATACAGAATAACCTCTTCGTCCCTTACCTGGAGAAGGGTGAACAATTTAACTGTATCCCCTTCTTCCCCCACGGACCGGGAAGTTTCCAGGGAAACATTGAGGACATAGCCTTTCCCACCGTTTTCTATCACGACCCTGGCAGGAGATTTAAAAACCAGTTTACCGCAAATGTAGTAAATCATTTTCTTTTTGGGAAGTTAAATACGAAACGGCAACTGCCGCAGCATCGCTTTCATCGCTTCTTTCAAACCCTTTATATCCCGTGATATGCTCAAGCATGAACCTTACCTGTTCCTTAGTGGCGGCGCCAGTCCCGGTAATATTCTGTTTTACCTCGCGGGCAGAGAGCAGGACAAAGGGTACGCCCTTTCTTAAGGCCGAACCCATAACGATGCCCGTAATCTGGCCTATCTTAAGGGTCACCTGGACATTCTTTCCGAGGTATATTTCTTCTATGGCAACAACATCCGGCTTCAAATCTTCAAGCAGTATATCGAACTTTTTTATTATAAATGCCGCCTTCTCTTCGTATTTTGCCCTGGCAGGTGGAGATATTACGCCCGTGCACACAACCAATTCCCTTCCTCCCTCTTTCTTTTCGACAAGCCCGTAACCGACCCTGTTAACGCCAGGGTCTATGCCCAGTATTTTCATGTTTTCCTACTCGGCCTGTATGGCATCGAGAACATCGTCCGATATGTCGAAATTGGCGTACGCCCCCTGGACATCGTCATGGTCTTCAAGCGCTTCAAGCAGCCTGAGAACCTGCTCGGCCGCTTTGCCTTCGACCTTGACGGTATTCTTGGGAACGAAGGAGATACTTGCGTCGGCCGTATCGATGTTTTTTTCAGCAAGGGCCTTCTTCACTTCCTCGAAATTCTCGGGCATGACGGTTATTTCGAAAACATCCCCTTCGGAAGTCATATCTTCTGCGCCTGCTTCAAGGACAACCTCCATAAGCTCGTCTTCGCCTGTTTTTTCCTGGCTTACCGTGATGACTCCCTTCCTCTCGAAAATCCACGCAACGCTGCCGGCCCCGCCGAGGTTTCCGCCGTTCTTGGAAAAGATAGACCTGATTTCGGATGCGCTTCTGTTCTTATTGTCGGTTAAAACCTCCACGTACATGGCAACCCCGCCTGGACCGTATCCTTCGTAGGTTACCTGCTCAAACTGGACTCCCCCGTCTTCTCCGGAACCCTTTTTAATGGCACGCTGTATGTTATCGTTGGGCATGTTGAAACTTTTTGCCTTTTCGACAGCCATACGCAGGCGGGGATTAGTATCAGGATTTCCTCCCCCCATCTTGGCGGCCATCATTATCTCCCTTATGAACTTGGTAAACATCTTGCCTCTTTTGGCATCAGTAGCCATCTTTTTATGCTTGATACTGTGCCATTTGGAATGTCCTGACATATTGTGTCCCCTCCTGTTTTTCTGTTAACGGTTAGCGGTTATTTCCCCTTTATCTCCTTCCAGAAATCCCCGGGATTCATGTTCTCTATTTCTTTCCTGAACTCTTCCGCTTCTTTCGTATCTATGGGCCGGTCAATCCCGCCGGTTTTGAAAAATTTGATATCCTTGCCGTTTTTTACAATCTCGGCTTCCTCCATCAGGTTTTCTTCGACGAAGATTTCCCCGTTAAACCTTAAAGCGACAGCAATGGCGTCGCTCGGGCGGCAATCGATTTTCTCGATTTTACCGTTTTTCCTCACAACAAGGTTTGCGTAATAAACGCCTCCCTTGATTGAGTGGATTTCCGTTCTAATAAACCCGGCAGAGAAGGAGTTTATAATATTTTTAATCAGGTCGTGAGTAAGGGGCCTTGCAAAGGAAGCTTTTTCAAGCGCAATCAATATAGACTGGGCTTCAAAAATCCCTATGGCAATAGGCAATACCTTTCCCTTCTTGCTTTTAAGGATAAGAACGGGCGAATTGTCAAGAAGGTTGAGAACTATCCCTTCTATTCCTACTCTTTCCATTTTTAATTTTCCTTGGCTTCCTTTTCTTTCTTCCTTTCCTCGATTATCTTCTGTGCAATATGGGCAGGTACAACCTCATAGTGGGAAAATACCATTGTATAAGTGCCCGTACCACTGGTTATGGACCTCAGTTCGCTCGTGTAGTTAGCCATCTCGGCAAGGGGAACCTGGGCCTTGATAACCTGCCTTTTGCCTGAAACGCTCATGTCAAGGACCTTGCCCCTCTTCGAGTTTACAGTCCCGATAACGTCGCCTATGAGTTCCTGGGGAATGCTTATGTCGACATTGACGATGGGCTCAAGAAGAATGGGGTCTGCCTGCTGGAATCCCTTCTGGAGAGCCAGCGCACCCGCCACCTGGAAAGCGATGTCCGAAGAATCCACCGTATGGTAGGTGCCGTCGTAAAGCCTTACCCTTATGTCGACTATGGGGAAACCTGCAATTACGCCCTTTTTCAAAGCTTCCCTGATGCCTTTTTCGACCGAAGGTATAAACTGTCTCGGAATGGAACCTCCCACGACTTCATCGACAAATTCAAAACCTGCGCCCCTTTCCAGGGTTTCCAGCTTGATAAAACAGTGGCCGTACTGCCCCTTGCCTCCGGACTGCCTTTTGAATTTACCCTCGGCATCGGCGGACGAAGTGATGGTTTCCTTGTACGCTATCTTGGGAATGCCTTTTTCAACCTCCACTCCGAATTTTGTCTTAAACTTGTTGATAGCGATATCTATATGCGTATCCCCCATCCCGGAAAGGATTGTTTCTCCGGTTTCCTCGTCCCTGAATACGTTTATTGTTTTGTCTTCCTCTACTATCTTGCCGAGTGCGTTGCCGAGCTTGTCTTCCGTTCCCTTGACTTTGGGCCTTATAGAGTAAGAAACGGCCCCTTCGGGCATTTTGGAAATATCAAGCGCAATGGGGGCGCCGGGCTCGGAAAAAACGTCGAGGGCCTGGGATTCCGAAAGCTTGGCAACTCCCACTATGTCTCCGGGCAAAGCTTCTTCGACAGATTCCTGCTTTTTGCCCTGTATCCGCAGAAGCTGCCCGGCCCGTTCTTTCTGATTTTTGGTAACGTTCAAAAACTGGGAATTTGCCTTTAACCTGCCCGAAAAAATCCTCAGGTAAGAAAGCTTTCCGGCAAAGGGGTCGAAGAGGGTCTTGGCGACAATGCCCGTAAGAGGCTGGTCTGCCTTCCTCTCGATTTCACGCTGCTCCCCTTTTGAGTCAGTCGCCTTGAGTGAAGGCAGCTCCCCGGAAGAAGGCATATATTTGAAAATAAAATCCATGAGCTCCTCCACTCCCTGCTGCTTCAATGCAGAACCCGCAAAAACCGGTATGGCTTTTCCTTCCTTTAACCCGTTTTTCATGTACGGCGCCATCTCTTCAACCGATATTTCGGCTCCTTCAAGATATTTCTCCATGAGAGAATCGTCCAGCTCCGCGATTGCATCCATGGAAGCCTGGATATATTCGCCCAGCTCGGGATTTTCCTCCGCCCTGGCGCCGATAAGGTTCACCACCCCTGACGCATCGTCTTTACCGGAAGGGAAGGTTACAAGAAAGATGTTTTTCCCCATGAAAGCTTCTATCTCCTTCCACAACTCCTTGAAATCTACGCCCTCGGTATCCATCTTGTTGATAAAGAGTGCGACGGGCATGCCCTTTTTGCTTATTAATTCCCACTGCTTTTCCGTGGACGGCGTAATGCCTTCGTCTGCGCCTATGGTCAGCACGGCGATGTCGGAAGACTCTACACCGCAAAGCTGCTCGCCTATGAAATCCATGTACCCGGGAGCGTCAAGGATGAAAAGGGTATTTTCTCCCTTTTTGACGTATCCGAAACCCAGGTTCAAACTCATCTGCCGGCTAATCTCGTCCGCGTCGTAATCCAAAACCGTATTGCCCTGGGCTATCTCTCCCATCCTGTCTATCATTCCTGCCTTGTAAAGCATCGCCTCGGCAAGAACGGTTTTGCCCACATGGTTGTTTCCAAAAAGTCCAACGTTATAAGTATTACTCATTTTTCCTCCAGTATCCTATTGCCTGTATTTAGGGTCGGTAGCCCTCTGAACCTTCACATTTTTCTTGGGTTGCGATTTCTTTTTAAGCTCTTCCATAAGGGCGTCGTACTCCCCGCGGTCCAACGGAAGTTCCACCGGCTTATTCTTCTGCCCTGAAAGAGTGCAGGCATTGCCGAATTCAACGGAATAAAGCCCCTCTTCGCCGGGAGTAAGAAGCGCCTCTCCGGAAGCAACCGCACTTGCAAAATTCCTTATAATTTCAATATGTCCGCGGGCGGCGCCGGAATCAAATTCAGGTTTTTCCTCTTCCACCTTCAAAGACGCCCACATGTCTTCGGCTGCCGCGGTAAAATCGGAAACAGGGTTTTCATACCTGTAAAAACTGAGTTCTTTGCCTTTCATTACAAGCTTGCCCTTCTCCCCGCATATTTCAATAAAAGGCCCTTCCACGGGTTCAAACGTAGAGGTGTAATAATAACCGCAAGCCCCGTTCTTATATTCAAGCAGGGCCTGAACCTCGTCTTCCACCTCTATGTCGTGGAACCTTGTCCTCGTAACGGCTTTTACCTTCTCAGGCATGCCCCCCAGCACCATGAATATATCTATTATGTGGGGAGCCTGGTTAATCAGCACCCCCGCGCCTTCTCCTTTCCACGTAGCCCGCCATACCCCGCTGTTATAGTAAGCCTGCGACCTGTACCATGAATCCACGCACAAGGTCCTTATTACCTCCCCCAGCTGCCCGCTTTTGACAATTTCAAACGCCTTTCTTACATGGTGCTCCAGGCGCTTCTGCAGCATCACTGAAAAAACCCTGTCGTTGTCCTTGGCCGCTTTAATCATCCTGTCGGCGTCCCCAACGGTGACAGAGATAGGCTTTTCAGAGAGGACATGCAAGCCGTTTTCAAAAGCACATATGCTGACTTCCGGATGGAACCAGTGAGGTATGGCTACTATTACCGCGTCGCAAAGGCCGCTTTTTATCATCTTTTCGGAGTCCGAAAAAGGCTCTACCCCGAATTCCCGGGCCCTTTCCCTGACAACCTGCTCTTCACTGTCGCATACGCATGTGAGCTTAGTTTCGTTAAGGGCTGCAACGCTTTTGCAATGGGCGTATCCCATCCCTCCCATACCTACTACGCCGATTTTTACCGGTTCCATAAATACCTCCCGCTCTTGAATAAAATACCTCCGCTTAATCACTCTCGCTGCTTAAATGGCGGCCCCCGGCAACCCCGCAGAAAAACAAGAGAAGGAAAGGCTGCAACCTCCTGCTAATAGGTCTTCCCCGTCCCTACGCCTTTTAATACTGGG
>Ga0272443_10007481_pt1 | contig 10406 bp, 12 predicted proteins | sample SSMAcet12_FD_193581 | JGI IMG/M metagenome (GOLD analysis project Ga0272443, IMG submission 193581) | Marine sediment archaeal communities from Little Sippewissett salt marsh, Falmouth, MA, United States - SSM-Acet-12 | ecosystem: Environmental > Aquatic > Marine > Wetlands > Sediment ... | reverse complement strand
GGACATCGAGAAGGACCGCTATGTCACGATGATCCGGACCGCCCCAAGCCAGATGCGGGCAGTCATGGCCGGGGTACTTGACTGTGCGCAGGCTGCCGGCAGCAAGCCGATCTCCAGCGGCGACGCCATGGATGCCTACCGGGCGTTCTGCCGGCGCGTGGGCCTGAATGCCCTCTCGTTCCGTGCCTTCAAAGACCTGCTGGCCGAGCTGGACCTCTATTCCTTCATCCGCAGCCGCGTCGTGTCGCGCGGCCGGCGTGGTCGGACCCGGGAGATCCGGCTGGACCTTCCTGAGGGCCTCGTCGCCAAGATCCACAGCACGATCCTCATGAGCTTCGATCTGAAGTGAGGACAGCCCCGCAGGCCCCACGCGTAAACTCCGCGGTTCGGACCATGGGACAGACCGCAATCATCGAGCTGAGTCACTTGTCCGCCCCAACCCATCAACCCCGCAGCGCCTAAGCCACAGTACACGCGTGAACCGCACCGAGGTCCGACCGTCCCGCTGCCTCTGGAGGGCCGCAGCTGCAACAAGTCATCAGGTTCCACTGGCAAACCAGTGTCAGCCGCGCTGCTCCTTCTACTGGACTTGCCCACTCGGCCACGTCACAATGCCGGACATGCAAGCCCTGGACCACAAGACGGCCGCCGTCATCATCCCACCAGAGGACGTCTGGGAGCCGATCCAGGCCATCCGCCAGAGGCACGACCGCAAGGTCGGCTGCTGGATGCCCCATATCACGCTGTTCTACCCGTTCCTGCCGCGGTCACGATTCGGCCGGACCGCGGGGGAAATCGCTACGGTCCGCAACGCCGTGGTACATTAAGCTGGAATACGTCTGCAAGCCCGACCGCGCACGCCGCCAACGGGGCTAGCCTGCATACTTCACGCTTCTTCCCTTGGCCGGACGGCTACCACCGGCAGCGTCCCAACCAGTTCCTCCATGGTCGTCTGGCCAGTGAAAAGCGCCAACTTGCCGGCATGCTCCATCGCTATCATGCGGGCCTTGGTGGCAGCCCTCTCCAACTCCACGGCGCTCTTGCGGTTCAGTATCAACTGCTTGGTGTGGTCGTCAGGGATGAAGACCTCGAAGAGCCCCATGCGCCCCTTGTAGCCGGTGCCGAAGCATCGGTCGCAACCGGTGCCCCGGAAGAGCTGAGGAGAAGTGCCTCCCGGCAGGTAGCTGCGGACCGTCGGGTCCAGGATCGTGTCGGCCGTCCCGGGCAGCGGCGTGCGGCAATGGGGGCAAAGGCGCTTGACCAGCACCTGGGCGATCACTGCGAGCAGTGTCTGGACCAGGAAGTACGGATGCCCGCCTAAGCTCAACAGCGTCTCGACCGCCCGGCTGGCTCGGTTGGCGTGTGTAGTGGCCAGCACTAAGTGGCCGCTATTGGCCGCACGCACGGCCGTCACGGCCGTCTCCTCGTCGCGGATCTCCCCGACCATGATGATGTTCGGGTCCTGCCGGAGGATGGCCGTCAGCATGCTGGCAAAGGTCACCCCGATCCGTGGGTTGGCTTGCGTCTGGTTGACCCCGTGAAGGCCATACTCTATGGGGTCCTCGATGGTCATGATCTTCCGCCCCGTGCCTGTCAGCCGGCGCAGCATGGCATACAGCGTAGTGGTCTTGCCGCAGCCGCTGGGCCCGGAGACCAGGATCAGACCGTGCGGGCGCTGGATCATGTCCTGGACGCGCTCCAACTGCTGCTCCAGCAAGCCCAGTTCGTTCAGATCCAACGGGCTCAGCGTCCGGTCGAACAGGCGGACCACCAGATCCAGCCCGAATAGAGTCGGCACAGCGCTAATACGCAGATCGGTGTCGCGACCGTCCACGCAGATGCGCATGTGCCCTTCGGTGGGCCGGCGATGTTCGGCGATGTCGATGCTGGCCGCCGTCCTGACATGGCTGATCATACGACGCGAGAACTCGTGCGATAGCAGCCCTTGGGAGTGCAGTTCCCCATCGAGCCGAAAAGCCAGTTCGAAGGCCTCTTCCTGGGCCATCAGGTGGATGTCGCTGACGCCGGCCCTGGAGGCATGGCCGACGATCGTCTCCCAGATCAATGAGGGGTCCGCCTCGTCTGAGACGGTATTCTTGATGTCCATGATGGGTCGTGTCGCCACGTTGCTTCTCCGTCTGTCGAGACCTCTGGATCGGCCCGCCTTCATTTCGTCAGCCAAGCCCCAGGGGCTTCCATACGCGATAGCGATTCCATCGGCTCTCCCTGACGTTGGCCAGGTTCACTGGCCTCCCAGCATGTCGCGGATCTTGCGGAACGGCTCGACGCGGACCTTGGGTTCGTCGGTCGTGCCGACAACGACGACGCTGGCCACCTGGCTGAGGACCTCGGTGGCGATGTCCGTCGCCCCGCGCCCGACCGTGTGCAGGATGTCGCCGACGGCATTAGCCACCTGGTTGCCACCCCCATCGCCTGCGTCCATGGCCGACTGAAGCTTCTCGGCAGGCCCGCCATTGAACAGCAGGTGCAGCCGCTTGTCGAACCAGACGTCACCATAGCCCATGATCGCGAAGGTGGACGTCTGGGCGAATATGTTTGTGAAGTGGATCTTGTCGCCGATGAACTGGAACTTCAGGTCAGCCGAGTCCGTGTCCGGGCGGCCAGCCTCTCCGTCAGAGAAGACCGAGGTGATCTTCCGAGACAGGGCCTGGCCGATGTCGGCGATGACGCGCAGGCCGGCGAGGCGGCCGTTGCGCAGTTTCAGCCAGCCGTTGCCGCCGGAGCGAGTCAGGACCTTATTCATCGGGCCGGTGAGCGTGACCTCGGCGTTCACGGTGCCCTTGTATGCCGGCTTACCGCTGCCGTCCCCGCCCGAGGCCGCACGTAGCGTCTCTTCGATCAGGATGTCCTTGGCCGTCAGGTTGACCCGGCCGTCAAACGGATCGACCAAGGCGACGTCGGCGGCCAGATGGATCTGGCCCTTGAGCGTATCGGCGTCCAGGTGCTCCAGCACCGCACGGCGGTCCTTCAGCAGCAGCCTGCCGCTGACGTCATCAGCGGCGCCCTTGTATTCCCCAGCGACGAAGTGTACCTTGTCCATCGACAGCGTGAGGGCCAGGTCGCCCGATACCGGATCGCCCAGGGGCAGCAGGCCGGATGCTGTCAGCTTCAGCGTCCCGGCGACTTGGTGCTCCTTGAGCATCTGCTGGAGATTCCCGGGCAGCTTGCTGTACTGCTGCTGGCCCAACTCGATGTCCAGTTGCAGCGAGTCCAGCGCCAGGACGAGGTGGTCCAGGTCCAGCCGGCCGCTCGCAGTTAGGCCGAATACCGGCTTTCGATCCAGCGTGGCCGCCAGCTTGTACCACCCCTGGTCGTCCTTCTCGACGTCCATTCGACTGTTGATGGCGTCCAGGATCATGGGCGGCTGGCCGCTGCCCCGCGATTCGTAGACCATCTGGCCCTCGATGATCTGCAACAGGACAATCTGGAAGACGTCGCTGAGGCGCGAGGTCTCTTCCTGGCCAAGGGTGTCCCCGCCTTCCTTTGTCTTGCTCAGCATGTTCTGGAAGCCCATGAACTTGCCGTCGCTTCGGGCGGCGATCGCATTGATCTTCGGATGGTCAAGGATCAGCTTCTTGATGCGGATCGGCTCGCCCTGCCTGGGGATTTCCGCCAGTTCCAACCGCAGCTTGGCCACGTGGATCACGTCGATGGACTGACCGGCGTTGTCGGAGTCATCCACTGTCAGACGGAAGTTCGTGAGCAGAACCGTATAGGGCTCCCGGTAGTCGAGGTCGTCGAACTCCATCCTGGGGTTGAGGTAGGAGCCGGCGATGGACTTGACCTGCGTGCCGATCCATCGCTCAACGGGCGACGTGCCGGCCCTGCCGATCCAGTACCAGACCCCAACCAGGCCCGCCCCGAGGACGACGATGCCGATCAGAGGGTAGAGTATGACTTTGCGTTTCACGGCTGCATGCTCCCTTCCCGCCTGCCTGTAGCACTCATCGTCGCGGAAGCCAGGACGGCACTGACGAACGCCAGTCGCGCTGACCACGCGGCCACTCGCAAGAGGCGATGTCCCTTCTGCGTCACGGGGACGCTCCCTGTTGCTTCCTCCACACTCGCGGCCATGTCGATCCGTGGCGTAATGCGTGGCCGATGCCACACGGCGACGCCTGGCTCCATTCTTCTGCTTCGCGCCAGCCTACTTCAGGCCGCCGTCTTTGAGCCACTGGTCCAGCGCTTTGCCGACACCAGCGGCCATGTCCTTCACGTTGCTGGAAGTCGAGGCCTTGGAGCGGCCGATCAGATTGGCCTCCGCGACGACGTCCCCGCTTCGCGCATCGATCAGCTTCGCCTGAACGATCACTTCCGCCAGCGGGCCGGTCGCCTTGTCAACCATGCTGCTGGTCTCGTATTGAATGATCACGCCGGACAACCGGAGCCCCGGCCTGCCGTCGGGGGTCAGGCCTTTCTTCTCCGCCACGGCCGCCAGATTGGCCTGGATCATGCCCGGCATGTCGGCCGGCGTCTGGGAGCCGGACGACACGGTGATCGGCTCAACGCGCAGGCCCTTGTACGCCGCGAGGTCCGGAGTCTTGCCCGTCTCCACCACCTTCCCGGAGGCCCCGCGGACCTCCCCCATCCCCTCCGAAAAGAGGCGGCTGAGACACCCCACGCACAGAGTGCTCACCGCCAGCGCCGCTACCAGGGTCCATGTCGTTTTCATGTTGTATTCCTTTCGTGAAGAGCGAAGCGTCTTCTGCATTCGGATCACCGGTCTCTGCCCCGGTCGTCGTCTCTGCCCCTGCCTCTGCCTCGTTCGTCGCCCCGGTCCGAGCCCCTTCCCCTGCCCCGGTCGTCGGCCCCGCGACGACGCTCGTCCTCCGGCCTGGCCGGCGGGGCGAACTCCGGTCTGCGCAAGGCGGTCGGCCGGTCAACGATCAACGGCGTGGGGATCTTCACCTTTTCCGCTCGGGTCGCCCGAACCGCGCGCGGCGGCGCGATCGACGTTCGGCCCGGCGGTCCGGCCTGTGGCGCCGGCCGCTCCACCGGCGGTCTGACTCGCGTGGGCGGCCGGGTGACCCTCGAACGATCCTCCTCCGCGGCCTCCCAGCGGTTGCGTTCCTCGCGGAGCTTGTGCATCTGGGTCGCCTGCCGCGTGATCTGCTGTCGGGCGTCGGGGGCGATCCGTTCGAACCTCATCTGGGTCTGCGGTCTGCCGACCAGTGTCGTCAGCGGGCGAGCCACCTGCTGGGCCTCTCGCTGCGGCTCAGGGACTCTGGCCAGCCGGGTCTGCTGCTCTCGATACGTCCTGGCCGGGCGGAGGTCCCGGTCGTTGCGGCGGCGGTCGTACTCGAGCCTCTGGTGCTGCTCCCAGCGCGGCTCGGCCCGCAGGTTCCGCCAGCGGTCCTGTACGTAGAGGGGGTCGTAATACGTTCGCCGGCGCCCGCTCTCGAACCGCGGATAGATGCCGACGCGGACGTAGGCGTCGTCGTAGTAGTCGCCGAAGTAGTAGTGGCTGTAACGCGGATAGACGAACAGGTTGGCCCGCAGCGCGCCCACGTCGATGGCGATGGTGGGCGAGTACGTGAAGCCCACCCGCGTGCGGACCGCCGGCGGGAAATAGACCGGGGCGAACAACACGCCGCGGTGATCCAGCGAGTAGTCCCAGTGCCCGGCGACGAAGACATAGCCGCGGGGGGTCCAGCGGTAGTGCGACGGCTTCCAGACCCAGTTCGGCTGCTGCTGCAGCCAATACCCCGGTCGCCGGACGTATTGCTCTTCATGCCAGTACCAGCAGCCGGGCACCCACGTCCTGTCGGCCGAGGGCGGCGGACCCGGCGGCTCGAGGTCCGGCGGCGCCGGCGGGGCCGGGAGGTATTCGATCTCCTCGACGCCGGTCGACGTCCAGAAACCGCCCACCCACTCCCAGCCGACCACCTCGGTGGACTTCACCCGGCTGCCGCCGATCCGGATATCCACCACGCCACCCACCTGCACCTCCCAGCCGCTGCCGCGATGGTCGTCTCGCATCCCGATCACCGGGTTCCAGTAGCCGGGCACCCAGTACATGTTCGGCGGCGCGGCCCGCCAGCAGGCACTGACCCAGATGTAGTTGTTGCGGTCCCCGTCCCAGGACCAGTAGCCCGGCACCCAGGCGAACTGCTCGCCCTGGGGCCGTTCGGTCGGCGGGATCTCCTGGATGTTGGGCGGCGGCTCGATGGGGGCCACCATGCCATCGTGAGTCACCAGGTCGATCGGTTCGGCGAAGGCCTCGTGCACCGGACCGCGGGTCAGCACCTCGGGCTGCTCCTCGGCCGGCGGCGGCGGCGGCCCTTGCGAGAAGGCCGCGCCGGGGCTGCCGATCAGCACGATCAACCCGACGATCCATGTCATGGTCTGCTCTGACTTCATCACGTCAGTCTCCTTATGCGTTGTTGGCCGATCATCGCGGAATACGTGATCCCGCGTGTCGATTTCAGGGCAATCGTCTCGACGCATGGCGTCGGCGCGTTGCACTCTGGCCCACTGCCGGCGAATAGGCTGGCGCCTCGCTGCTGCCCGGCCGCCTTAGCGTCTATCCCGATGCGCGTCCTCACTGGGCCGTCTCGGGCGTTCCTTTTGCTCGTCCCGCCACAGTCCGGGCGAGTACCGGTAGCCCCGCTCGTGCTTCTCGTAGCGGGGTGCGACCCAGGTGACGTGCTCGCGCGGCGGGCGGGTCCAGTGGCCAACCTGCCAGACATACTGGCGGCCATCCCAGTGCCAGTAGCCGGCGACCCACATGTGCCCGCCGGAGGGCGGCGACGGCCGTCTCTCCCGAATGACCGCCGGCGGGGCCTTGCGCACGATGACGTACTGCGGCTGCCGCTGCGCCTCGTAGACCGGCGTGGGCGGAGGTCGCCTGACGGAACGCTGGGGGGATCGCCTCATCTTCTCGTCGCGATCGCAGCCCAGCAGACCCAGGCCGGCGACACCCGCCGATACCCAAGCCAGTGTTTGCAGCAGCTTCATGGTCTGTCCTCCTGACGCTCGGCTGTGTCAGACGCACGCGTCACACAGCAGATGTTCCACTCAACCGCCCGCCATTCGCGCCAGTTCCCTCGGCAGGGCAACATCCAGGTGTTTCAGGTAGCCGCAGATGGCTTGTCGAATCCTGGCGTTGGCTTCACGTTGGGAACGGCCATAGACGGCACAGCCCGGCAGGGCTGGGCAGCACGCCCGGTAGATTCCGTCGAGTGGGCCGGCAATTCTGACCATGGATTCCATCGGTCTGTGTCCCTTTCGTTATCGCCAGACTGACGCCGCTGGCACCCGTCACTTCAACGTCCCGCGATGCGCAGTTGTCCTGATCGCCGCGCCTCGGGGCTGCCTCAACTAGGGCAGCACCCGGCGCCCCTGAATCAGGCGGATCAGCACGACGATCAGCGCCACCACCAGCAGGATGTGGATGACCCCGCTCAGTGTGTAGGACGTGACTAATCCCAGCAACCACAGCACCAGGAGTACAACTGCTATTGTCCACAACATGATGACCTTCCTTTCCATCTGGCTGCGCCGCGGGTCGCCCTCGGGGCGATCCGGCGGGAGCCTACGGGGCAACCACCTTCACCGTAATCTCCGCGGAGGTCGCCTCTCCGGTTTCCGGCGTGCCCTTGACGTAGACCTTGTACTTGCCAAGGTCCGTGTTCTTGGCCGGCGTATACGCAGCGCCGGTTCCCGCGTCCCAGGTCGTTGCACGAGAACGGGCCGGGCGAAAGGCGCGACGGCGTCGGACGGTCACGGCCACAGATCCACAACCTCCGCGCGGGCACCGACGGAGAACGGGTCGAAGTTCAGAATGAACGCGTCCCCGCAGAAGAAGTCCTCGGGGTTGAAGTAGTTGATCCCGGTCAGGTCGAACGAATCGACCAGCAGGCCCGTGAAGGGATCAACGTCGTCTTCACTGATCAGCTCGATCACGCTGAGGCAGGGGTATTCCAGCAGCAGGGCCTCGCTCGCGAAGACGAACACGCCCTGCAGTATGCCGTCGGCGAAGTACCTGATGTAGATGTCCCTGCCGGTGTCGTTCTCAAAGGCAAGCACGGTCCGATTGGGAAGCTCGGCGAAGAAGACGTCCTGGGCCGGGTCGGTGATGATCCTCACGTCGGCATTGATGACGATCACGTCGCCTCGCTGTTGCAGGACCGGCGGCAAGGTCTGCGGCCGGGTCTGAACGACGCCGACGGCATCCGTCAGCCGAACGACGAGGTCGTCGATGTCGATTCCGACATCGCCACAGCCGCCCACCACACTCAGCGACAAACAGGCTGCAAGAACGACTGCTAATGCTCTCATGATCGCTCCTTTCATGAAGACCGCACTCCCGCCGGCGGTTGCGGGGCAACCCTGCCACACTAGGATTTCCTCGACGCCACGACGACGGCACCGATGCCGCCGGCCAGCGCCAGCCCGCCCACGATGGCCGGAATGGGGATGGTCTTCTTCTTCTCGGCGGTGACCTGAAGACCGCCGAGGTCAACCACCTTCTCCCGCGTGGTGTAACTGATGCCCTGGACGACCAGGCCGATCACACCCAGAATAATGAGGATAATGCCAAGGATCATCGTCGGTTTCATCGTGCACCTGTCTCTTTCGGTCTCTCCTGCGGGGTCCCCGCGTGCCCGGACGTGTCGGTGACGCCACTCTTGTTCCAGGTGTCGGGGGCGATGCTCTGGGTGAGTTGGAAGACCTGCACCATGGTGCCGCTGGCAAAGGCGCACACCACGGCCCCCGTCGCCGGCTCGACTTCCGCAACGGCTTCCCGGACCTTCACGCCAGTGATTCTCTGGATCTCCCTGTATACGCGGGCCTGGCGGTGATCGATCACGACCAGCAGGTGCACGCCCTCTGCCTCGGCCTGCGGTGAAGCCGCGCCGGATCGCTCAAGGAAATGTCGAATCCGCATCAACTCCTCAGTCTCGGCGATGTTCTTGTCCAGCGAGGGCCGCAGAACCAGCGTCTGCCCGTTGCGGGTGATCTTGAAGCTACCATTGGGCTCCTCCGCGACTTCGGCCAGTGCGCCGAGCATCGACCGCACGTCCCGCCAGCCCAGGTTGCGGGCCGCCGGGTGGCGGAAGATGGCGTCGTAGGTCCGTCGGTGGGAACCGCTCAGGTGCGGATTCATCGCCATCTGTCCTTCGTGTGCGAGCCACGGGGTCCGTCCCGGGCCGCTGCAGGAAAAAAAGCCGACGCGGTCGCTCACCCGATGGGTAATGCGCCGCGTCGGCTTACTCTCAATGGGCCTCCCGCAACGGCCGGGCTGCCCTTCGTTTAGTCATCCGACGTAGACCCCGTGCCTTCTCTCGCACATGGTCTGCAACCTTATTATAGCACGCCGATCACGCGGGACACAGGGAATCTGGGAGTATCGTTCGATTCGTGCTACTATTCTTGGGAAGGCCATGTCCATCGAGTGCCCACGTGTAGTGGTCTGGTTCCGACGCCCGACCGCTTGCCCACGGGCCTTTGGCCGGGAATCTTAGGCACGTATGAGACGCCCATGAAGACACAAGGTGAAATCGAAGCTGCTGTCTGCAAAGGAGTTAGCTGCTTTCAGCTGGAGTACATGGGCCGAGGCCCCAAGGACATCCGTGCCCACCTGATCGGCGACCTGCTCGTGGTGCGCTTGTGCGGCGTTTTGACTGCAGCCGAACAGCAACTGGTCAAGACGCTGCCGTCCGAGAAGGGCAGAGAGCTTCAAGCAGGTGCGGACGCAGTTGATGGAAACGGCGAAGCCGACCCTGGAGGCCATGGTCCAGGACATCACCGGAGTCAAGGTGGTGAGTCTGCACCATGACATCAGCACGGCAACCGGCGAAGAGGTCGTGCTCTTCACCCTGACCGAGGCCCCTGCCTTCCGCGAGGCAAGGAGGGGATAGGGTTGCTCGGATGGCCAGTCGTCGTGCAGTGATGTAGCACACAGTCAACACCGGCGAGGCCATGATCGCCGTTGGACGTTGACGGTTCTCTATGGTCGCCTGGGCGCGACGAGTGCTCCGACTATCCTTCCTTCGCCCCGGCCATCCCCGCTGTGACGGCGAACCGCATCGCCTGCTCGATGGACATGTCGATAGGTTGGACAGCCGAGCGGGGGACCATCGTCGTGAACCCGCCCATCTGGTAGCTCATCGGCAGATAGACCGCCACGGTATCGTCCCCGCCGATCCCGGTCGGCAGGCCGCCGAAGTCCTCTCGCGTGACTAAACCGATGAAACGCAGACTGGTGTTCCCGACTGCTACGACGACCGCTTGGCTCATCGACTTCTTGTCCGAGCCTGAGAAGAAACCCATCAGGTCGCGAACGGCTCCATAGAGGGTTTTGACCAGGGGAACCCGTTCCAGGAGCCTCTCGCCCCACCCCAGGAACGCTCGAAACAACCAGGCCTTCATCAAGACACCGA
>Ga0272443_10007480_pt1 | contig 10408 bp, 8 predicted proteins | sample SSMAcet12_FD_193581 | JGI IMG/M metagenome (GOLD analysis project Ga0272443, IMG submission 193581) | Marine sediment archaeal communities from Little Sippewissett salt marsh, Falmouth, MA, United States - SSM-Acet-12 | ecosystem: Environmental > Aquatic > Marine > Wetlands > Sediment ... | reverse complement strand
CTGATGGTCTTGTTGGGAATTATGTTGTATAATGCGTCGATAAACTGAACCTCAAGCTCTGTCTCAGTCATCAAAGCTGCACCCTCCGCGATCTTCAGTATCCGCTCATAGATTGGATCAAGCTGAGCACGCTCAGGTGCCCTGATGTAATACCATGAACGAGCGTAATCGGGTACCACGTTGGGTTGTCCACCACCCTCCTCTATCACATAGTGAATACGAGCCTCTTGGATCACGTGCTCACGAAGATAGTTGACACCAATATTCATCAACTCAATAGCATCTAGGGCACTACGACCCATCTCAGGGTTACCCGCTGCATGCGCCGTCTTACCCCTGTACAAGAACTTTACTCCATTCACAGCGGTGCTACTCTTCAAGTTACAAGTGTTCATACTGCTCGGGTGATGACTCAAACACGCATCAAGACCATCATAATACCCATCACGCGCCATCCACACCTTACCAGCATAGTTCTCCTCCGCCGGAGTACCAAAGAACCGTATAGTACCAGACATACCCTCCTCTTCCAGAAGATACCTCATGGCAATAACAGCCGCCAACGCGGTGGCTCCGTGAATATTGTGTCCACAGCCATGACCCGGAGCATCCTTCACAAGTGGATCTTGCTCTGGTTTGATCTTGTTACTGAGACCAGGGAGCGCATCGTACTCTCCTTGGAACCCTATGACTGGTTTTCCCTCGCCCCACTCGGCTACTATTGCGGTGGGCATCCCAGCGACACCGTGTTTAACATTAAACCCATGTTCCTTGAGTTTCTCTGCTATTAGCTTACTTGATTTTGACTCGACCAACCCGAGCTCAGCGTATTGCCATACCTTGTCGGCTACCTCGATGAACTCTTCCTTGTGTTCATCAATCCATTTCCATGCCTTATCCTTTAGCATACCAGAGAAATGGCTGAAGAGCGTAAAAAGAGTGGCGCACGAGGTGGGATTTGAACCCACGCCCCCGGGGAGGGACCAGTCCCTAAGGCTGGCGCCTTACCTGACTTGGCGACTCGTGCGCCTTTTACTTTCATTCAATAGGGGATAGAAAGAGAGTTTGTTACCAAGATTATACATGGTTGAGTGAAAATGATGAGTTGGTCCCTCCCCGGTTAGACATGCGCCAGCCTCATCAACAGAACAAGTTCTGCAAATAAACGAATACAACTGTGTTATTTATATATTAAATAGAAAAAAAATCACTGGTCTGAGGACAGAATAATAAAAAGAGGTGTTATTGTTTGCCTTTCAACTGCTCTGCTTTTTCCCTCGCGATCTCCAGCGGAGGCTCATCATCAGGCTTTACAGGAACATACTTCTGGTCTCCGAGACGCTTCCTCAACTCAGCCTTGGCTTCTTTGATCATCTCAGGAGAAGTAAGTAGGTCTAGGGTCGTTCCCGCCATGGTTTTTGCGGCGAATATTAGGCTCTTGTGTCCGATGCTCATGCCTCCGCATGCTACCCAGCGCCAGTCGTGACCCGGGGTACCAAGCACATTGGTTGCGGTCTGGAACTCTAGGGTTGGTGTCTTCCAGCTTACATCGGCAACATCAGTGCTTCCCGCACTAGTAATACCATCATCCCATGGATCATGCACTTCAGTATCCATGATTACATCAACAAACCGCTCCCACTCAGGATGCTTACTAGCACGAAGCATACCCATCTTCTCCTCACGAGAAACAGTGGCATCAATCGCCTTAGCAAACTCAAGCTCCTCCTCCGTATAACTCGGTGGACCTATCTCACGCATATTAGCCGTAATAGCATCAGAAAGCACCTTGTTTGGTATCAGGTTATAGAGTCCACCCATATGGATAGTGTTGAGTCTCGTCTCGGTCATCATAGCTGCTCCTTCAGCTATCTTCAGTATCCGCTCTGTGATTGGTTTTAGCTGTGAACGCTCAGGTGCCCTGATGTAATACCATGAACGAGCGTAATCGGGTACCACGTTGGGTTGTCCACCACCTTCCTCTATCACATAGTGAATACGAGCCTCTTGGATCACGTGTTCACGAAGATAGTTGACACCAATATTCATCAACTCGACAGCATCCAAGGCACTTCTTCCCTGCTCAGGGCTACCGGCAGCATGAGCCGTCTTACCGAAGAACTCAAACTTGTAGTCATTTGTAGCTGTGCTGCTACTCATTCCAGCCACGTTAAGCTCACTGGGGTGATGACTGAGACATGCATCAACATAGTCAAAGAGCCCAGCAGTCACCATGTAGACTTTGCCACCGTAGTTTTCCTCGGCTGGTGTCCCGTAGAACTTGATGGTGCCCACAAGTCCTTCTTTCTCCATCGTGTAGCGTATAGCTATCGCAGCTGCTAGCGCTGTGGTTCCGTGTATATTGTGTCCGCATCCATGTCCGGGTGCTCCTTCGATTATCGGTTCTTTTCTTGGCTCAGCTACATTACTGAGCCCGGGAAGCGCATCATATTCACCCATCAAGCCGATGACTGGTTTGCCTTCACCGTACTCGGCTAGGATGCCTGTTGGCATTCCCGCGACGCCTAGTTGTACCTTGAATCCGTGTCGTTCTAGGGTCTCGGCTATGATTTTTGATGATTTGGTCTCGACGAGTCCCAGCTCAGCGTATTCCCATATCTTATCGCTTATTTTGATGAACTCCTCACGGTTTTCATCGATCCATTTCCATGTAGACTGTTTGTCCATAAACTATCAACGGGTTATGAGGGTAAAAAAAGTGGCGCACAGGGTGGGATTTGAACCCACGACCCGGATCGGGCTCCAACTTTTCAGGTTGGCGCTATAGCCGAGCTAAGCTACCTGTGCGCCTTTTTATTTCATTCAACTAAGGATACAAAGAGAGTTTGTTACCAATAATATACTTAGTTGAGTGAAAATGATGAGTGGAGCCCGATCCGGATTGCGCCAACCTCATCAGCAGAACCTAGATTCTGCGAGAAAAATGAAGCTGGTTGAAGTATTTATAGATTCATAATATCTTTGAACTCTTGTCGGGGGACAATAAAATGAAAAAGGAATGGTTCTGCGAGGTGTTTCAGCAAATCAATAAAAGAGAAATGAGCACAGTATTGGCGAGTTGAATCCCCAGATAGTTGGCATAGGAAGATGTACACTGGACATCATCTTCAGACTCCCAGAATACCCAACATGGGAGAAAGGAGTAGTTTACGATGAGTACAGCATTGATGGCGGAGGACAGGTAGGAACAGGACTCGTTGCAGCATCAAAACTAGGAGCCACCACAGGATACATCGGTACCGCTGGGAGCGATTACGCTGGAGATCTAAAGGTAGAGAGTCTACGGGAATGGGGCGTTGACACAAGCCATGTCATCAGAAGAATGGGTCCCGATGGACAGGTGATTCTCGTAACTGTTCAAAGTGGCACAGGAGAACGTGTTTTCAACCACAGTGATAGACTGGACGCTGAACCCATTACCCTAGACGAGCTTGACTATGATTACATCACAAGCGCAGACTACCTGTTGCTTGATGGCTCGCACCCTGAGGCTGCATTGGAGACGGCTAAGTGGATGCGTGAAGCCGGGAAACAGGTTATGCTTGACGGCTCCAAGACAGCTGAGTCAATTAAGGAGTCTACACGCAGGCTGATTCCCTTTGTTGATGTGCTTGTCTGTGGTGATGGTTTCGGTGAGAAGCTAGCTGGTGTAGGTGATGCCTTTGAGGCTGGTGAAAGGGTACTGGATATGGGGCCAAGAATCTTCGTTGAAACATTGGGTGAGAGAGGCAGTGTAACGGTTACCCTGAAGAAGAACTTCGAGACGCCCTCGTTTGAGATAGAGGTTAAGGATACAACAGGTGCGGGTGATGTTTTCCACGGTGCATATCTCTATGGACTCATTAATGGATGGACCCCAGAGAGGATAGCCTTGTTCAGTACAGCGGTCTCAGCGTTAAAATGTACACGTATGGGTGGTCGTAGAAGTTCTCCAACTCTAGGTGAGGTCTTGGAGTTTCTACAGAGTCAGGGTATTAATGATTTCTAGGCTAAAGAAAACATGCACTGGGAGAGTAGTTGGTTCTGATTGAGTGTTGTCCCAATCAGAACTGCTGGTTCCCCCGGTTTCGTGGGTTCTTTTTGCAGAGTTGGTCTGCAAGTATACTTGTTTTCAGAGTTTATTTAGAGGTTAAAGCAGCCTTTGATGGGTTTGTTTGGTGACAGTTTTATCGTGGCTTGCTTCAGGTTTAGTGATGTATAGTAAGCTACGCTACATGGGTTGGGCTTCGACAGTCGGTGGATGGCTTGTGATATTGTTAGCCATATCTAGGAACCCTTGGTTTGTGTTCACTGAGAACGCTTTCAGTGATCTTGGCGCTGCTTCAGCCAATGATCCGTGGCTGTTCAATATGGGTATGATCTTGACTGGAGTCATGATAGTGTTATATGCGGTTCATCTTCTCGAAGCAAGCATCAATAAACTATCTCGAATCGGAGGAGCATCCATGGTTTTAACCGGATTGATGCTGATGATGATAGGTTTCTATCCAGAGGGCACTTCTTACCATTACACTGTCTCTGTCTGGTTCTTCTCACAAGGCGCCCTAACTGTACTCCTCTGGGGTTTAGCCCTCATGGGAGAGGAAACTTGGAGAAAATATGGCATTATTTTCACGTTTATGGGTATAGCGGGGCCAATCATAGCCGTGATTGTGCCTTGGCCATCAACAGCGGTAGCCGAGGCGTATGGGATACTTGTGTTGAACCTTTGGGTAGCTTTAATGACTAGGCATACTCCAAGGTTTACCGATGATCAACGCTGAATCATTATATCCCTCCATTACACAAGAAGTATTGTTCTAAATTGACAGACCTAATAGACCTGCTTCAGGAGCAGAAAGACCTTGAACTCAGCCACGTGCAGACCATCAGCGAGAGTATCAGAGGACTCAAACATCCCATGGTACGAGTGGTATTAGAATCCATTATCCATGACAGCATGAAACATGCCGCCATAGCACAGGCATTGATTGATGTAGAGGCGGGTGCTGTGCCGATGAAGCTTGATGTTGATCTTGGTCCAGCGGTGAACCTTGCCCAGAGCATCAAACAACACGTGATAGTGGAGCAGAATATGCTTGAACTACTGGAGCAGATCGATGACTTGGTTGAGGATAACAGGGTTCAGGCGTTCATTGATTATCTCGTGGAGGAAGAGAAAAGACATCATAAGCTACTCAAGGAGTTATCGTCTTTGCTTGACCGGGAAACCGTGTCACTGGATGAGTATGTTGGCCTCTTCCAGAAATACATGATCGTTCCACCCTAACTTTTAGCATAGGCTTTTATCAAACATCAAATCCTCAGAAAAACATGAAAGCAGTCATCGTCGAAGCAAGCCCAAAACCAGAAGGAAACTCAACAACCATCGCAAAACACATCATCAAAGGACTACGAGAGAACCCAGAAGCCGAGATAACAGAGCTATTCCTTGATGAACTGGACATCAAGTTTTGCCGGGGCTGCTGGGAGTGCCTCAAACGTGGAGAACCGGGCTGTGTTATTAACGATGATATGACTTGGATATACCCTAAGCTAAATGAGGCTGATGTGCTTGTCTTCGCGACACCAGTCTATTGGTGGCACATCAACGCACAGATGAAGAAATTCATCGACAGATTCGAGGGCTTACTGGACGGAAACGGACCAAATAACCTCTCAGGCAGAACCCTTGTACTGGTTATCACCTACAATATGGAAGACCCGGATGGCGTCTATCTGGCGATACAGATGTTTAAGTCAATTGCAGGATGGGGTGGACTAGACCTCAAGATATTCAAGTACTGCTCATTTGAGAACCACGTATCACAGTCACCAGAAACACTTGAGGAAGCTATCGAATTAGGGCGTTCACTGAAAGATTTCAAGCGAAACGAGTTAGTTATTCCCTGTCTAATCGAGGGCTGTAAGGGCAGATTCGCATCAGTAGAGGCGCTAGCAAGACACCTTGCATCAGGAGCAGGCCCAACACATAGAGACTGGAGGAAAAACCATGGCTTCAGTGACCTTGGATTCAGAACAGATGAACTCTGGACCGGAATAAATGAACTGCTAAAAGAATCGGTTAAGTAAATTCTCTTTTAATCTGATCCAATTTCTCATGTAGTCGTTTTTCATCGCCAATCTCTTCCATGTACAAGGCGCCGTGGAAAACAGAGATACTTGCATAAAACTGGGCTCTCTCAACACAATGTTCAGGAACCTCTAAGATTTCAAATAGACTCTGAACGAGTTTAGAATCATAACTCATGATGAAACCGGCGAGGTCAAAAGCTGGGTCGCCAAAACATGCATCACCCCAATCGATCACACCGGTAATTTGATCACCAGAATAGAGGATATGTTCTGATGTCAGATCTCTGTGGATCAAGGTAGGTATGTAATCGAAGAAATCAGCCGTATTCAATGGAACATCAAAGACCGCATTGATAGCCTCAACAGTACTGGTTCCAAGCATAGGAGCAATCCTCACCATCACCTGACTAAGGAGTTCAAGATATTGACTACGCCACTCATTACCAGTATAAACAGGTACTTGACTGAAAAGCGAGACTGGAGTGTCCTGAAGTTCGCTGAGGAAACTGGTTAAAGTCTCGATGACATAACCTTGGTCTAGGTTTTTTGCGGCTTGTCTTGTTAGGGGTTCTCCGGGGATGCGTTTGTAAGCCATGTAATGGGGTGGATCGCCGTCTACTCGGGAGTAGATTGGGTTTGGTATCTTGAGCGATACTCTTTCGTTCAGTACAGGTAATAGGTCCAGTTCTTTGATGTGTTGTTTTCTGGTTTCTTCGCGTCTTGTGAACCGGAATATGAGTTCCTTGTTGACCTCGATAACTTGGTTGTCCCAACCATTGTTGATAGTCGTAAGTGAGTGTATTGTTTCGTTGGTTTCCGTCTGGATTATTGTTTTGAGTTGTTCTTGGTCCACGGATATTCTTTGTGTGTTTGGTATTTATGGGTGGCTAGGTTTGTTGGTTATTGGTAATATTTAACCAATTTTTGGTAAATAATCGCTACCTTTATAAAGGTAATTTTACCATTTTTTGGTCAAGATATACCAACACGGTATACCGAATGAGGAAAAACAATGGGCCAAACAACAAAAACAACACCCATCATACAAACCATAGACCTACACAAGACCTACATGCAAGGCGGAAGACCCCTCAACGCCCTCAAAGGCATAAACCTAGAGATAACCCCCGGAGAATTCACCGCAATAATGGGCCCCAGTGGCTCAGGAAAAAGCACACTCCTCAACATGATAGGAGCACTCGACAGACCAACAAAGGGAAACGTCATCATAAACGGCAGAGACCTAAGCCAACTCAACGATAACCAAGTAGCCGACCTACGAAACACTGAGATCGGGTTCATCTTCCAGTTCTTCAACCTAATCCCAAGGATGGACGCATTGGGAAACGTAGAACTCCCAATGGCAATCAAAGGAACAGGAAGAAGAAAACGTCATGATAGAGCAGAAAAACTCCTATCACTTGTCGGACTCGGAGACAGAACCGACCACAAACCAAGCCAACTCAGCGGAGGCGAACAACAAAGAGTCGCCATCGCACGCAGCTTGGCAAACGACCCAGTCCTCATATTAGCCGACGAATTAACCGGAAACCTTGACAGCAGAACCGGGAAAGAGATCATGGATCTTCTCCGACGGTTGAACATCGAGGAGGGCAAGACCTTCATTTTGATTACTCATGACCCAATGGTGGGGCAGAGCACTGACCGGATAATTCAGTTCAAGGACGGTTTGATTGAAGGCGAAAAAATATTGGAGATAGAAAAATGAAAAACAAAAGAATCATTCTACCATTAATCATCCTAACGTTATTCACATTAACTATAACTGGTGTACATGCAGCTGATTCAGCGATAATTGAGGTAAACACAGACAACATATACCTTACAGCAGGTGAGGAAAACACCGTCAGGATCAGACTGGAAAACACAGGAGACTACAAGGTATATGATATCGAGGCTTTCCTAACATCCACTACAGAGGGAATATCGGTTCTAAGCGAAGCCCACAAGGTCTACAGCGAGATAGGGAAGGAGAAAAGCAAGTCCTATGAGCCTGTCATCTATGTTGATGAAGACATTGAACTGGGAAGCTACTCCCTCTCTTTAACTGTCATCTACAGACGTTTTAGAGCAGAGCAGGACACTACTATAACAATACCGGTTGCGTTGATTGTCAGTGAGGGCTACATTCCAAAACTCGGGTTTACCACAGATCAGAGTAAACTAGTGATCAAGACAGGTGTCGAGAAACAGATTGACCTCGGCTTTACCAATCGTTGGACTCAGCCAATAGAGGACCTGGAGTTGATTGTTAGAAGCGAGGCTACGAGCATCTCTATCGTTGATGGGTTATCAGGGAACTATGAATCTTTGAACTCTTCAGAGAGCATCATGTTTTCTCCCACGTTATCAGTGATGAAAGGCACGACACTGGATGTCTATAGCTTGACGGTTATGGCTACTTATACTGATAAAGAGGGTAAGAGCTATCATCAGACATTCACCATTCCAATCAGAGTAAATGAGGCAACGTCAAACCCCACAAGCACCATCACAATCAAAGAAGCAAAAGTACAACAAGACAGCGTACAGCCGGGAGACATCTTCGAACTCGATGTGATATTTGAGTGCAACGGAGCCGACGCATATGACCTTATATCCGCCCTAAGTCTCAGCCAGTTATCAAGCATCAGTCCAGTGAGTCCTACAACCACAAGCTTAGGCGATCTAGCTGAAGAGGAGACGAAATCAATCACGTACCGTATGCTTGTGGCTGGTGACGCTGATGCTGGTCAGTATCCTGTTACTTTGACACTGAGTTACACGGATTCAACGGGTGTTACGCGGAGTCTTGGTGAGACTTTCACCATAATGGTTGAGGGCATAATCGAGTATAGGCTTCTTGACACAGAAAGCATCATGGTTTACCCCGGTACTACAGACGAGTTTGAGGCAGATATTCTGCTTATTGGAACTGAAAGCGTCGAGTTTGTGAGCATCTCGCTTGAAGAGAATACTGTTTTCAGACGTGTTCAGGGAAGTGAGGAGTATATTGGAGCAATAGACCCTGATAGTCCAATACCGTTTGACTTGCTCTACAAAGTAGATGAGAACACTGAACCCGGAACACATCAGATGACTTTGTTGATAAAATACAGGGATCATCTGAACAAGCCCCATGAGAGATTGCTTAATGTTGATGTTGAGGTCAGTGCTGGCTCTGTGGCTGGGAACGGTGAAGAGAGTAATGGTGGATTCTGGAACTGGCTGAGAAATCTTTTCAGATAAAGATGGTGACGTAATTGAACCTTCAAGATATCATGCTGATGAGTGGGCGCGGGTTAAGCCAACGTAAGTTCAGGTTTGCCCTCAACCTTCTAGGCATTCTTATCGGCTGTATGGCCGTCACCGGGTTAATCAGCATGACACAGGGTCTAAACGACCTTGTTGGAGGGCAGTTGGAGATGTTTGGCCCTAATAACATTATGATTATGCCGGGGAGTCTTGAGATGGGCGCTGGGTTGATAGCCAGTGAGAGCTTTAACTGGAAGGATGTTCAGACGGTTCAGAGGGTTCCCAATATACATGTGGTGACTCCTGTGATGGCTGGAGAAATGTGTAGCCTAACAAAACAAGGTGAGACACGGTATGCTTTTGCTTATGGGATTGAGGCTGAGTATTTTGAGATGTATTCAGGTTGGGAGCCAGAGTATGGACGTCATCTGAGGCGTGGTGATGCCGGAGTTGTTGAGATAGGGTATGAGCTTGCGTTTCCCAAGGACGATGATATGCCGGGGTATGATATTGGTGACAGGATAACGTTGACTGTAAGGGTGGAGGGAGAAGAGAAGGATATGACCTTCAGGGTTATTGGAATACTTGAGAAACAAGGCGGGATAGGAGGCATGAGTAGCGATGAGGATCAGAGCATATTCATGCCCCTGAGGATATTTCAGCAGCTCTATGAGAAAGGAGCAGAGTATCAGTACATCGCTGCAGAGGTATCTGACCCCGAGGATATGCCGCAAGTGGTTATGAATCTTGAGGAAGAGATGGGCGACGATGTTACTATACTGACAGCAGAGACAACGCAGGAGATGGTGGGCACTATTCTCGGTGCAATAGAGGCTGTGTTGGGAGGTGTGGCGGGTATCAGTCTCCTTGTGGCTGGTGTTGGAATCATCAACACTATGACGATAAGCGTTATGGAGCGTACACGTGAGATCGGTATCATGAAGGCGATTGGCAGCAAGAGTATGGATATTCTCTTGTTGTTTCTGAGTGAGGCTGTGATCACTGGTTTTATTGGGGGTACTCTCGGTGCGTTGATTGGGCTTGGTGTCGGTCAGTT
>Ga0272443_10007478_pt1 | contig 10410 bp, 5 predicted proteins | sample SSMAcet12_FD_193581 | JGI IMG/M metagenome (GOLD analysis project Ga0272443, IMG submission 193581) | Marine sediment archaeal communities from Little Sippewissett salt marsh, Falmouth, MA, United States - SSM-Acet-12 | ecosystem: Environmental > Aquatic > Marine > Wetlands > Sediment ... | reverse complement strand
TAGCAAAGGTGAAGGATTTGGATCCTTCTCAATTATAGTCTTCATTTTGCTCTTAATAGTTCTGTGTTTCGCACGGTCGATGCTTTTGTAAGTTATTAGGAGTCAGTCGGATAAATAAAAGCTCCCCAAACCGTGCGGGACTCAGAACTTTTGAGCTGGCCATCAGGTTAATATAATATAAGCTTGCAGGATAAGAAAGCCTGTAAGTTCTTGATATTGATTAAATAAGCGGGGTTGACTGTTCAATATCAAGGACTTTTAATTTTATAATAGATCAATAAAGCTAGAAAGAACAATGCTGGTATAGCGTTAGGACTATAGAAACCGTAAACTGATCCAGCCTTTATGTTTTATTCATCTTTCACACATCTAACCGATAATCCATAGTATTTATAACTGTTAGCTGTAATTTCTACTGCAGTAGTATGATATGACAACCTGATAGCCCAAGGTCTTCCAGTGCTATGTGGAAGATCGGAGAGCGAATGCATCCAAAACTTGGCCGCAATACCTACACTTATAAAGCCTCCTAGCCATTCACGATAACCACCAGGTAAAGCGGTAAATCCACTCTCATTCGTCGCCCCCACATTATCACGCCATAATGATGATGTATCTTTCAATTTACCACCTGCAATCTCGTTTCCGCCAAGGTAGTTGATTAAGGTTTGCCATTCGTTATAAGTGGGTACATGCCATCCTTCCGGAGCGATATTTCGTTCATCATCTAAAGCGTACCAATTATACATCTTACCATAAATAGAATCATTAAATGCACATTGTGCACCAGTGCTTAAATTAACCCATTCATCATTATCGATAACTTCCGGGATAGTATCACCATTTCGATAATGTGTGACCTTAAGATTCTCTACCATCCACCACTGATCACCAACCCTAACTGTCTTATACACGTTACCGTCTATATCAGTAACGGTTCCCGTGGAATCTAAGTTTACAGGCAATGTTGTTCCTGAGGCTATATTTGATAAAAGCGAAACGTTATTTTCATCATCATAGGACTTTATTGCAAAATAGTAAGTAGTATTCTCTGTGAGTTCTGAAAATGTGTAATTTTCTATACTTCCACCTATATCTGGTGTTTGCTCATTATATACTTGAATTAAATTGCTCCAATTTGACTCAGTTATCTGATCAGTAGAATACCTAATATCATACACAGAAGCTTGACCACTAATCCCATCGTCTCCTGGTGCGGTCCAACTAAGCGTCATTGAATTACATGTTTGATTATTAGCCACTAAGTCTGTAATTGGGTTAGGAGGTGTAACGTCTATGTTAGGGCAATCCTCATCTTGATAGAGTTCTATCTCATCTCCATAAACTGGAATATTAAAACGCTTCGAATAAATAAAGGCATCGAGCTCTAAACCAACATTCACATCATACCCAGCAATAACTGCGTAGTCCCAACAAAATGGATTTGCGGTGACAGTCCCGTCCATTTGCACATATGGAACTACGTCAAGATATGGGCCAAGGACCTGAACAACTTTTACGCTAACCTCGGGTCGAATGAATACTTTTGCATGTGCATTGGCTTCCGCGTTCCACTCAGGTTCACTTGCAGACATGCTTGCAGAAACTTCATAGACTTTGGAAAAATCCTCGTTTTTGTATTCCCCACCTATTGTTACCGAGGATTCTCCAAGCAGATTAAAACTCGCTGTTCCTGCCACATCTGCACCAACTTCATACCCTGCATACAAAGACAATACTACTTCTAATGGGAGGCCAGATACTTCCAATGGAATGATAATGTGCCCGATTGGTATTTCATCAGATTTATTGAAATATGCCGAAGCGTCAATTCTTGGCGTTAGTTCCAAAGTTAGCGTTCCGGTTGCGGCACAATAGATCTCTAAATTGTCTTCGTCAATAAACACCTTAAATCTTAGGCTTGGAGTGAAATCTAAACTACCGGATTCTATATATACATCCACCTGTGCGTTATCAATTTCCTCGCTCAATAATTCCATTCCATCGAAATTTATCAATTCTCCTTTAATATTAACTCCAGGAGCCAAATATACTTCCGGTTGATTTTGTATATTTTTATCAAAGATTGAATTATCGAAAGCAATCGTTATCGTTGTATCCAATTCCAATGTCTCAAACATCTCAACCAATGTGCCCTGAATAGTATTTATTATGATTTGTCCATTAGATTTGGAATTTGAATATGTAATCGACTCAACCTTCCTTAGATATCCGCCAGAATCTGAGCTGAATAAGATATCGCCTACTTGAATATCTGGAGGCGTTCCGGTGTAAGTATATGTATAAATTGAATCAGCAACAGATAATAGTTGTAAGCTGTCAAGATCGTCTATTTTTGTGACATCTGGATTAAATACTGCACTTGTATCTTCGGTGACGATCGGGCCGGGCTTATAAGAAGAAGCTGGAAAGTAAATCGTGGAATCCTTATGATCTTTAAACCTAAATCGATAATTATGCGGATCCGTACTTAAACTCGTTTCATATTTATATAATGCGCCTGAAGAGAAATCCCCGCTATTCAACATCATTACATAGGCAACTCCGTCAATTATTACTTCGGTCGACATTGGAGCGCTGTCAATTGGATTATAAAAACTGACCTGGTATGAGTAAACGCTGTCAGTTATACCGCTACCAGGCGAAACCAATCCATTTCTGAGGAATGCGTTTTGATATACTTGAAAATACAGCGTGTCCTTTATATGGTCCTTACCATCTGAAACCTGCAACGTAATACTCGCCAATGTGTCCAGGTTTGGAGCAGTCCAGGTAACACTCGATGAATCATTTCCATTTAAGCTGCCAACATTCGTTGTCCATGAATAAGTAAGATTGTCATTATCTGCATCGGAGGCCTCTACGCTAATTATAAATGATCTACCGACATTGACATAATTGGTCTGATTGCTTGAAAGATTCGCATTATTTTCAGTAATAATAGTAATGTTATCAATTTGGGGAGGATTATTGGTAGTAACAGGATCCTCTCCACATGTAATAAAAATTGAGACTATTATGATTAGAATTGTAGCTATGTGGAAGCGGGAAATTTCTTTCATTGCATACTCCTGCAAAGTTTTGTTTGACAAAATATTTGAATTACATCCACATTAATATAATTGAAATGAGAAAAAAACCAAGGCATAATCAATACTCACTAATGATAATAAAGATTAGTCCTTGACCTGCCCCCGGTTATTGTGTTGCTTTTTAAATTATCACCGCAGTCTTTTTTGTCAAGCTGATAAAGGACCCAGTGTCCGTGGTTGAAAGCCACATGAACTGCGGTGGCAACAGTTTTTTTCTGGGCAGGGCAATGTGGGTCACATGTAAAGAAATTCTGACAAAATTTATCATATATATTGGACAACAATATACTTGATTTTTGCCGCAAATTTCAGAATATTATATGCGAGCAAAGCGTTTTTTGCTGTTGGCAAAAATAATTCTATTTGGCTTTGAGTTAAAAAAGGAGTCATTACCATGCCATCCTTCAATTACTCCAAAACAATATTTCCATTGCTTTTTGTGGAAACCGATGAAAATGATCAGCCCGTAACCATCAATTATATCGGGACATGTTTCTTTACAGGAATTGCTAATTTCCCATGCCTTATCACAGCAAAACATGTCCTTGAAGGTTGTCGGGAAATACAGGGGCATTTTTATATTGCAACCAAGTATGGGGCACAGGATGCGTTGAAGATAATCGGGGCAGTTGTTATAAATAAGCATTTTGATATTGGTGCTATTATCATTGATCCGTCTTATTTTTCCCAGCACAAGGATGAATTTTCTCCGATTGGCATTCATGAAAAAGAATTGGAACTTGCCACGGATGTGCTGACTTTTGGATATCCTGGATCTTTGCCGCCCAAATCCAATACGAAATGGAAAAACCTTTCCGAGGTTACAATAGACCATGGTGCTTTCAAGGGGTATGTTCATAAAATAGTCAATGAAGACTGGCGGGGGGGGAGTAAGCAAACTTATGTGCTAAGTTTTCCTAATAAAAAGGGATTGTCCGGATCACCGTTGCTGATTCATAGCGAGGGAAAAGTCTTATGTGCCGGTGTCATCTATGATGAAGATGTGTCGGAAGAGACATATTCTACGACTGAAATTGATACTCCCGCTGGCAAGGTAAAATTACCACTGCTTATCATAACAAGTTATGCCCTGGTCTGGAGCTTTGAGCATCTTAAGGAATTTAGGGAGATGCTGGAGGAAGTAAGTCTAAAACACAATGAGGAGTAATCCCGTATTATTATCCCCACTTTAAATAAATAATGTTCGATATCATTTGGCTTGCCCTTTGACCTAAATTGAATATATTTACTTTCATGCTACATGATCAACCTAGATATAGATTGAAAAAAACCAAATCGGAACATAAAAGAGTGTCAGGTTAACATATATACCAAGTAACATAAAGGCTATAACTGAGATAAAGGCAAGCAATGGCAAAGAGGAAAAACGCGAAGAAGAACACAAAGAGCATCGAAGAGACTCTGTGGGATTCAGCTGACAAGCTGCGTGGAAGCGTCGAACCATCAGAATACAAGCATGTAGTATTAAGTCTGATATTTCTCAAATTCGCAAGTGATCGCTTTGAGAATCGTCGGGCGGAGCTGGTCGATGAAGGCAAAGAGAAATATATCGACATGGTGGAGTTCTACACCATGAAGAATGTATTCTACCTGCCGGAAGAAGCTCGCTGGGACTATCTCGTCAAGAATGCCAAGCAGAATGACATAGCTGTCAAGATCGATACAGCCCTACACACCGCAGAGAAGAAAAACAAGGCACTTAGAGGCGCACTACCGGATAATTATTTTTCTCGCTTGAATCTTGACGTCAGCAAATTGGCCGCGCTGATCGACACAATCAATAACATCCATACGCTCAAAGATGAAGAGCAGGACATAATTGGCCGCATATACGAGTATTTCCTAAGAAAATTCGCTATCAAGGAGGGCAAAGGTAAGGGCGAATTCTATACGCCGAAGAGTATTGTCAACCTAATTGCCGAGCTTATCGAGCCCTATAGCGGAATCATCTATGACCCCTGTTGCGGCTCAGGCGGTATGTTCGTTCAGTCCATGACTTTTGTCCAGTCCCACCAGGGTAATACCAAGAATGTTTCCATTTATGGGCAGGAATACACAGCCACTACCTACAAGCTCGCAAAAATGAATCTGGCCATTCGAGGAATAGCCGCAAACTTAGGAGAAATACCCGCCAACACCTTTTCACGCGACCAGCACACGGACCTTAAAGCAGACTTCATTATGGCAAATCCGCCGTTCAATCAAAAAGACTGGCGAGCGGACGATGAGTTGATACATGATGCCCGTTGGGCAGGCTATGACGTACCCCCGGTTAGCAATGCAAACTACGGCTGGATTCTCCACATGGCATCCAAGCTGTCTGAGAACGGCGTGGCTGGTTTTATTTTGGCTAATGGAGCTCTCTCTGGTGGAGGTGAAGAATACAAAATCAGGCGCAAGCTTATAGAAAACGATTTAGTAGAAGCCATAATAGTTCTTCCACGGGATATGTTTTACACCACTGATATCAGCGTAACGCTTTGGATTTTAAACAAGAATAAGAAGAAGCGAAAAGCTAAACTCAACGGTGTCAGCAAGGATTATCGCAACAGAACAGGTGAGATTCTTTTTGTCGACTTGCGCCGCTGGGGAAGCGAATACGAAAAGAAGTTCATCCATCTCACTCCGGAAGACATCAGCAGCATTGCCACCAATTTTCACAACTGGCAGCAAACCTGCTATAGCAGAGAATATAAGAACATTCCAGAGTATTGCCGATCTGCAAATGCTGAAGAAATCAAGGCAAATGACTACTCGCTCGTTCCCAGTAAGTACATTGAATTTGTGGATCGCGATAGTGGAATAAACTATGACAAAGAAATGAAGCGTATTCAAAAGACCTTTAAGGCTATTATTGCCGAGGAAGCCGAATCTCAAACAGAACTGAAGGAAGCCTTCAAAGGGCTGGGGTATGAAATCTAACTACAAAAGACTCGGCAATTACATCGAACTTGTAGATGTTAGGAATTACGATTTGACTGTAAATCGTCTGCTGGGCATAAATATCAAGAAGCAATTCATGCCGTCAGTTGCCAATGTGTCCAATACTGATTTGTCACGGTATAAGATTATCCAGCAAGGCCAATTTGCATACAGTGCGATGCAAGTAGGTCGTGATGAAACAGTCCGTGTCGCCTTATTCACAAAAGATCAACCCGCTATAATATCACCTGCATATCTTGTCTTTCAAGTCAAAGACAAAAATAGAGTCTTTCCTGAATATCTAATGATGTATTTTATGAGGCCAGAATCTGACCGTTACGGCTGGTTTATTAGTGATAGCAGTGTTCGATCCAGTCTTGAATGGGAACGATTTTGTGACATTGCGATTCCCCTGCCAGATAAAGACATGCAGAAAAAGTACGTTGCTTCATACAGAGCATTATTGAAGAACCAGCAAGCATATGAAGAGACTCTCGATGACCTACAACTGATTTGTGATACATTTATGGAGGCGTTGAAGAATTCCAAGCCACACAAGTTGCTTGGCAACTACATACGGCAACCGGATGAACGAAACAACGACTTGGCAAATGACAATCTGAGAGCCATCAGCGTGAATAAGAAGTTTATGGCAACAAAGTCAAATAAGGACGATTTGAATTTGTCAAATTACAAGATTATTAGACCACGCCAATTCGGCTACGTCACAGTCACCTCGAGAAACGGCGACAAGATTTCCATCGCCATATTGGAAGATGAACCCTGTATTGTATCCAGCACATATTGTGTCTTTGAGGTAATTGACAAAACTGTATTGTTGCCTGAATATCTATTTCTCTGGTTCAAACGATCGGAATTTGACCGTTATGCCCGCTTTCATTCCTGGGGCAGTGCGAGGGAAACTTTTGACTGGGCAGATATGTGTAATGTAAAGCTCCCTATTCCTAGCCCTGAGATCCAGAAGAGTATCGTAGCTATTCACCATACGCTGGAAACCAGGAAAAGGCTGAATGAAGAACTTAAGAAGCAGATTGACCGCCTTTGCCCTATACTCATTCGCGGCGTAGTTGAGGGGATGGAATGAGCAAATTTACAGAAGAGAAGCTTGAGCTTGCAATTATTGAGCTATTGCGCAAAGAGAACTGGCCACACGTCCATGGCAACACAATTGTTCGGCCAGAAAGCGAAGTGCTGATCAAAGACGATCTTCGAGATTTCCTTGCCAGGCGATATACCGGCGACGGAATTACGGAGGGAGAGATCGAGCAAATAATCCGCAGGCTGGATTCATTCTCGACAGCTGATCTATACCAATCAAATAAGGCTATTATGAAAATGGTCTCCGATGGATTCTTGCTTAAACGTGAAGATCGAAGCAAGAAAGACTTGTATGTTCAGCTAATCGATTATAGTGGTGTTAATGTTAAACAAACAGCAGAACAGAATGACGAGTCAGTGGTGGGCACGGAAGACAAACAATCAACTTCCAACATATATAAGACGGTCAATCAGATGGAAATTGTCGGTAATGAACGGCGGATTCCCGATTGCATATTGTATATCAATGGACTACCGTTGGTTGTCTTTGAGTTCAAGAGCGCCATTCGTGAGGAAGCTACTATCCACGATGCCTATGTTCAACTGACAACTCGCTACCGAAGGGATATCCCGGAGCTCTTCAAATACAACGCAATTTGCGTTATCAGTGACGGAGTGAACAACAAAGCGGGTTCATTTTTTGCCGAATACGAGTTCTTCTATGGGTGGCGCAAGACAGATGGTAGCGATCTCTCAGAAAAAGACGGTATTGATTCTTTGTATACGATGATTGCCGGTGTGTTCAATCAACACCGGCTTTGCGATGTTATTCGGAATTTTGTCTACTTCCCAGACGCCTCCACTCATGATGTAAAGATTGTCTGTCGTTATCCTCAATACTACGCCGCGCGAAAGCTATATGATAACATTAAGTCTCATCGCCGACCAGACGGTGACGGTAAGGGTGGAACCTATTTTGGAGCAACTGGCTCCGGCAAAAGCTATACCATGCTCTTTTTGACCCGATTGCTCATGAAGAGTGTAGATTTCGCAAATCCAACAATTGTTTTAATTACTGATCGAACTGACCTAGATGACCAGCTTTCCGGGCAGTTTACTAACGCCAAGAGCTATATTGGCGATGATTCTGTTATCAGTGTTGAAAGCCGCGATCACCTCCGGCAATTGCTTAAGGGACGAAATAGCGGAGGAGTTTTTTTAACAACGGTACACAAGTTCACGGAGGATACAAAACTGCTGACTGATCGTAACAACGTGATTTGTATATCCGATGAGGCTCACCGGAGTCAAGTGAATCTTGAGCAGAAAATACGCATTACTGAAAATGGTGTCATACGCACATTTGGCTTTGCCAAGTACCTGCACGATTCCTTGCCCAATGCCACGTATGTTGGCTTCACTGGCACGCCGATAGACGCCACGCTCGATGTTTTCGGTCCAGTTGTGGATGTCTATACAATGGCCGAGTCTGTCGGGGATGAAATCACGGTGCGAATAGTATACGAGGGTAGGGCGGCGAAGGTCATTCTTGACAACGGTAAGTTGGAGGAAATCGAGGAGTATTACGCCAAATGTGCTGAAGAAGGGGCCGGTGAGCATCAAATTGAAGAGAGCAAGCGGGCCAGTGCTCATATGGATGCAATTATTGGGGACCCGGATAGATTAGCGGCGGTAGCCAAAGATTTTGTGATTCACTATGAGAGGCGCATTGAGGAAGGTGCCACAATAAAAGGCAAGGCAATGTTCGTCTGCAAGAACCGCGAGATAGCCTATGAGCTATACAAGGCTATCATCAAACTACGTCCAGATTGGTCAGTGGTGCAAGTCGCTGAACCCGGAGTAACTCTCTCCGAAGCAGAGAAGCGTGAAATCAAGCCGATGGAGCGGCTCAAGATGATTATGACACGCGGCAAAGATGATCCGAAAGAACTCTATGATCTTTTGGGCACGCAGGAATACCGCAAAGAGCTTGATCGCCAGTTCAAGAACTCAAAGTCAAACTTCAAGATTGCTATCTTGGTTGATATGTGGCTTACCGGCTTTGACGTACCGTTTCTCGATACGATGTACATAGACAAACCAGTTCAGCGCCACAGCCTGATCCAGACCATTTCTCGCGTGAACCGAAAGTATGAGGGCAAGAACAAGGGTCTTGTTGTAGACTACATTGGTATCAAACGGCAGATGAATCTGGCATTGGCTCATTACTCAAAAGCTGACGTTAAGAATATCGAAGAGATCGAACAATCCATAGTGGTCGTAAAGGACCATCTGGACCTGCTGAACAAGCTCATGCACAAATTTAATAAGACTCCGTACTTCAAGGGCAAGCCGCTCGAACAGCTTGAATGTTTGAATATGGCGGCCGAGTTTGTTCAGGTTACTCAGGAAATCGAGAAGCGGTTCATGTATTTGGTGAAGCGCCTCAAGGCTGCCTATGACATTTGCTGTGGTACTGATGCCTTTACTCAAAAACAGCGAGACGACATCCACTTCTATATTGCGGTTCGCAGCATCGTCTTTAAGCTAACAAAAGGTGAAGCGCCGGACCTAGCGCAGATGAATGCCAGGGTAAGTGAGCTGATAAAGGACGCTCTGGCAAGTGATGGCGTTGAAGAGATCTTCAGAATGGGCGAAGAGGACGGCAAACATATTGATTTGTTCGATGAAGAGTATCTGGCTAAGATAGAGAAAATCAAGCTACCCAATACCAGAATTAAGCTTCTCCAGAAACTATTGGCTCGGATCATCGATGACTTCAAGAAAATAAACAGGATCAAAGGGATTGACTTCTCTGAAAAATTCAAAGCCCTAGTCGACCGATATAACAACCGAAAAGAGCAGGATGTGTTGGTCAGCAATGTGCTTCAAGATTTTAGTGACGAGATCATTGACCTTTATAACGCGCTAAAGCGAGAGAAGGAATCATTCGCTGAGATGGGCATAGATGTCGAAGAAAAGGCATTTTACGACATCCTAAAGGCTCTTTCCGTTAAATATGACTTCGAGTACCCCGAAGACAAGCTCATCGAACTAGCAAAAGCCGTGAAGGCGATTGTAGATGACAAAGCCAAATACACTGATTGGAGTCATCGGGAAGACATTAAGGCCGAATTGAAAGTTGATCTAATCATGGTACTTGCTGACCACGGCTACCCGCCTGTTGACCGGGATGAGGTCTACAAGGAAATATTCGAGCAGGCAGAAAACTTCAAGAAGTACCAAAAAGAAAGAGGGGCATAAGTGAGCAATATCATTTTTAAAGCGAGATGGT
>Ga0272443_10007477_pt1 | contig 10412 bp, 8 predicted proteins | sample SSMAcet12_FD_193581 | JGI IMG/M metagenome (GOLD analysis project Ga0272443, IMG submission 193581) | Marine sediment archaeal communities from Little Sippewissett salt marsh, Falmouth, MA, United States - SSM-Acet-12 | ecosystem: Environmental > Aquatic > Marine > Wetlands > Sediment ... | reverse complement strand
TGTTTAAAGGCTCCCTCATCCGGACTCGCTTTGCCTGGCCAACTTCTCCCTCTGAAAGTGAGAAGGGAAGAGTTCGATCTCGCGTTCAGGGGGAGAGGGTTAAGGCTTAATATGTTATATCTACTCATTAATACTCTCATTTTCTTGTTTCCTTTGGGGGAAAAAGACGCAGGGTTTGCCAGGGAATTGGAAGATAGATGCTCAGGTCTTTGTGGCGCGAGGCCATCTCGATGAAGTGGTTTACCACCATGTGGGTTCTTCCCAGAAATTCTGGTTTTTGATCGAGGGGGTTCGCCATTTTGTCCCAGTGTGTCATGTATATGGTTTTGGCTTGGGGGATCAAAATCGATTTTTCGAAGAGCAGCTCGCGGTATTTTTCGGTTCGCAGTCCAAGCCCGCCGATAGTAATCGCGACGGCATCCGCCTTGATCACCGCCGGATTGGAGTCGATGCCGCTGCTGGAGATATGCAGTGTTCCGCAGGGGTGCTCGATAAGCATCTTGAACCAGCCGCCTTCGCGATATTCCGCGATGCGCACCGGCGGTTCGAGTGGATCGTCGATCTCCGTTTTGCTGTTGAGGATCGGTCGGGCTACTCGCGGAAACGGCAGGTGCACGCTTTCATAGAAGGTTATCCTGAAATCACCTATGTCGATGCGGGTTTTGTCGGCCACTTCGAAGAGTTTGTCGTCGCGCATTCCACCGCCTTTGCCGATAAGCATGGCCGAGTGCGAGCCGTAGAGGGTTGCGCTGGTTTGTTTTGCCACCTCGGGAGCGTCGAGGGCGTGGTCGGCGTGTGTATGGGTAAGCATGATGGCATCGATTTTTTCCACACCGAGTTTTTTCAGGGCATCGGCGATCGCTGTCGGGTTCGGCTCTACCTTTTTCACGAAATAGCGCAGGCCGACGATTCGCCCGGGCCGTGAGAAATACGGGTCGATCATTATCGAGCTTTTCCTGTCGCGGATTAGCATGCTGTTAGCGCCGATATAGTTGAAGAAAACGCCGTCACCGTCGAATTCGTGTTCCGGCGGGAAATATTCGCTGTAATTTTTCAGTTCGGGTAGAATTTTCATTTTTCCTCCTATGGTGTTTAGAGTGCGGGTGTTGCAACGCATTTCCTTCGTTTCGATAGGTTTTTTCACATTTTTGATTCAAAGGTAGTCTATAGTATCGTATGCAATATTTACATAATCCAAAGCCTGCCTCGAAGAAATAGCCCTCATGACTTCAACCTCGTGACTAACTCTATTTCTGATTAAAAGCAATTCAGTGATCAATTCACTTTGTTCTGCATTAAGATTGTCCTTTTCCACAAGCATCGTAATAAGATGAGTGGGATTATTAATTTGTTGTTCCTTCGATATCAGTGAATAATCCATGGCGATTTCTCTTAACAACGATTCTAGGCTTTTCCAGGCGAGCATAATAGCAATTGGGGGGTTATTGACGGCAGCCTCGAGAGCTTCTTCCTTTAGTTTTCCGGATTTTCTATCGATCTTTGCTCTCTGTCTGGTTTTACCCTTCAACAATTTACTGGCTTTTGCTTTCAATCTGGAGAATGTAATCTCGAGTCCTTGGTACTTAATTCCTTCCAATCGTTCCAGAGCTTTTTTTAGTTCCGCCCTGAAAAGAATTAAAACAATTAATATTACAGTTGGCCAGATAAAACTTTTTATGAAGTCGAGACTTGTAGATATGATCTTACTGCAGAATTCCAGGTATTCCATTGATGTTTCCTTTCATTTCTGTGTTTTAATTATCTTGATATTCGATATCAAAACTGCTTTGGTTATATGTGCTAAACGAGTTGCATTATGTTGCAGGCCACATGGAACAAAAGAGGTCATGGGAAATTTGCGATATTTTGATTTTTCAATAATCATCTTATCGCCAATCAACATAATATGCCAATTCGAATATGTCAAGCGGTTTTTGAAGAAATACTTATTGTGGCTAACTTCGCCTAAATCAAACACTTAGAGCATCTAAACAGTATCGAGAGTTATCTTTGTTGCATAACATTACTATAATGAAGTTACCCGCTTATGATTAAACGCCAATATTTGCCGGTTAAGGATTAATTGAATCTAACGGATTTTTCATATCCAATTAATTCAGTTTTCATATTTATCACATATACTAAAAATTGTAATCTTGAAATTTTCAATGGGGTTATAATGAACAAATATTCACTATTAATACTCGTTTTGCTATTATCCACGGCAATATTAGCTTCGGGGCCTGAACGTGACACCACAATAGTTACTATCAAAAACGATACATTGCGTGGGGTCGCTATGGAACCCATGTTATCTTCTTTCGATCGATGCAGCTACACAACTTATGGAAACAACGCCTCTACATCCGTGGTTGTACATTGGGGTACATCATCGAACCAAAATACCGTTCTTGCTTATGGAATAACACATTCGATGTTAGACACTATAACAGTTTCCGGTACTCGAGAAAATCATCATGTATTATTGACAGGTCTATTCCCTGGAACCACTTATTACTATTCGGTTGTCGGTGAATCGTATTCGGGGGAATTTCGGACAGCACCAGTTGCGCGTGAATCTTTTTCATTTGCGGCTTTTGGGGATAACCGCACCAATCACGATAATCATCGATCGGTAGTTGATGCGATAGATTCGGAGTTAGATATTGAGTTTGTATTAAATGTTGGAGATCTTGTTGCAGATGGTGGTTCGACATCGGATTGGGAGATGTTCTTTCAGGTAGAACAGGATATGCTTGCCAATCATGTAATGATGCCTGCCAAAGGGAATCACGATGTTTCTTTCTGGCCGTGGGATCCCGATCCAATTCCCGAGTATTGGGATCTTGATTTATATGGTTCTTTTGATTATTCCAATTGTCATTTTGTATGGCTAGATAGCGAAGTCATTAGTTTTTCTTCTCAACAAAGCTGGCTAACAACAGACCTTGCAGCGGCTCGGGCCAATCCTAACATTGATTGGATTTTCGTATGGTTTCATCGCCCGCCATTTTCAGCAGGAAATCATGGAGACAACAATGATACTCGCGATGCTTTCGTTCCTATCCTTAAAGACTATGAAGTCGATATGGTATTCCTTGGGCATGATCATAGTTATGAGAGGACTTTGCCAATTGGAGGGACAATTTATATCATAACAGGTGGAGGAGGAGCACCGCTTTATGGAATAGATCCTGGTGATAACACCTGTTTTTGTACTTCTCAATTGGAATATACCAAGGTAATTGTGACAGGCGACGATATTCATGTATTTGTGAAGAATCCCTATGGTGAAGTTATTGATGAATTACAACTGCATCACGGCCCAGAAATTGTAACTCCGAGTATTGTTTATCCAACTCTTTGTAAAACGGATTCGCTTTTCGAAGTAACATTTAAGCATAATTGCGATTTAAGCTCAGTGAGAGCTCAACTGCTAAATAGACATTCCAGTCGAACTTATGAGATTTCTGCTTCGTCGCCCGTACATGATTCTTTAGAATTTTATCATATAGATTGCAGTGTATTATCGACAATTCCAAAAGGACTTTATGATCTTTGTTTAATTGATAACAATGGTTACACTGACACAGTTTACAACGCTGTGTCAATTTATGATAGTATTCCCAGTAGTTTTAAATTTATGCACATAACAGATTTACATCATGGGAGTACAATCGAGCATTATGAAAATCTTGTTCATACTTTAAAGGTAGTTAATCTTGTCAATCCCTCTTTTGTGATTGCTACTGGAGATATTGCTGATAATGGTTCAAGAAGAGAATCTTTTGAAGTAATCGAGATGATAAAGGAACTGCATGTTCCACTTTTTATGGTTCCGGGGAATCATGATTACGAATATTGGGACGGTGTTGATCCATACATAGACGTAATTAATCCTGTCTTGAATTATTCTTTCGATTTCGGTACTCATCACTTCGTTATGATGAACACTAAATACGACAATGGTTTTCCATTCTATAGGTGTTATGGTTTAAACATGCAGGATTTACTCTGGTTGGAAAACGATCTTGCCGAACATACTGATGCTGCTTTTACTACAGTGGGATTTCATGGTCCGGTATTTGATGAGCTCACCCCAAACCTGAATGGCATGGATGATTATGTTAGTATTTGTTCTTCTAATAATGTTAAACTCACTTTAAGCGGACATACACATTTTAACAAGATTCATACTGAAAGTGGTTCCAGGTATTACGGCTCATGGCCTGGACCAACCGGACCTCTTTTCATTCAAACCGCCAGTTGTGCCAAGAATGAAACTTTTACGGTGAGACACGATTTTCGACTCATATCTGTTCAGGGCGATGAATTTTCAAATCTCACCTGCGATGAAAACGGCGATGGAGAACGCGAGAGTGATACAGCATGGGATATCTGGAGATTAACCACTTCTTATTCAATTAATCCTGAATCCACAGATGCAGTTGTAACTATTAGCAATGAGAATTATGAACCATTTTCGAAATGCAGAATATATCTTAATATGACTGCAGGATATGATTATTATTGCGATGGTGGTGATATAGTTGATATAGCTTTAAATGGACACTTGGCTGTAGAATTCGATATCGAATCGAGAAGCGATAATATTGTTCATGTTTACGCAGATCCATTGAGTGTAAGATCTTCCTCGGTACTTCCCAATCAACTTTCGCTTAAAGCCTACCCCAATCCATTTAACTCGGCTATAAATATCAATACAAATATTGAAAGCCAAATTGCAATATACAATGTAAATGGAAATTTGGTTAAAAAAGCCAGGGCACTTAAAGGGCATTATATATGGGAACCATCTAGAGATATTCCATCGGGATTGTATATGGTTAAAGCTTCTAATGGCAAAGATATCCAAACCGGTTATATTACCTACATACAGTAATTGGTTATGAGATAGATATCTGGCAGATCATTTAAATAAAAGCATTTCCTTTGTATTTCCTCTGTGAAAATATTTGCGGTTGATTTATCGAATAATTTTATATATAGTTAGTAACGAATTCTGTTTAAATGGAATCTGACGGAGTTCTTTGACTATGGTAGATAAAGAAAAAGACGGTTATTATATGGATTTGGCCCTTGCCGAAGCTCACAAAGCGAGTGAAAACAGGGATATTCCGGTTGGATGTGTAATCGTTCGCGATGATGTGATAATTGGCAGCGGTTTTAACTGCCGCGAAAGGGATAGCGATCCCACCGGACATGCGGAGATTATCGCTTTACGCGATGCCGGTTCCAGGCTTGGTAATTGGCGTCTTGCGAACTGCACGTTGTACGTAACTCTCGAGCCATGTCCAATGTGTATGTCCGCCATCATGCAAGCTCGCATAGCCAGATTGGTTTACGGGGCATCGGATGAAACTCTCGGCGCGGCGAAATCGGCATTCGATATAGGTTTGAATCCGGCTTTCGGTCACAAGATTCGTATAACATCGGGTGTGTTGCAGGATAAATGCTCAAATTTGTATCGGGATTTTTTTGAAAATTTGCGTTAATTTGATTTTTTGATGTGAAATTTAATTTTTTTCTTTATATTGTTTTTCTTATTGGAGAGGTGGCCGAGCGGTTGAAGGCAGCTGCCTGCTAAGCAGTTGTACCGGTGACGGTACCGAGGGTTCGAATCCCTCCCTCTCCGATATACAAATTTGATCCCATCTAAGTTATTGCCCTTGAACAAGTTAAAAAACTGCGTATATTTGGTGTGCCAATATTGTGCCAGGTATTTTTGGCAGCTAAGCATATATGTTGTCATGAGTTAGGTTCTATTTCTTGAGAAAGGGAGGGTTTTATAATGAAACTTTATCGCAGGAAAAACGGTTACTATTACCTCGATTACACATTCAATTATCAACGTAAACGGATAAGTTTGAAAACAAATATTAAAGCTGTAGCCGAAGCGAAAATGGCTGAGATAAGACTGGATATCGACAGGCAGAGATTGAAGCTAAATCCGGAGATTATATCTATTTCTCAGTTCTTCAATGATTATAAGCATTCTGTGAGGCAGAGGCTTTCACCAAATAGTTATAAACGATATATTCCAATATTCAAGAGATTCAAAGAATTTGCTAAAAAACAACGATTATGGAAGTTATCAGATATCAAAACAAGACATATAGAGAAATATTTGATAGAACGAAGAGAGAAGGACAAAGTAGCTACAAAGACTGCTAACGTTGAATTAACAGCATTAAGCGGAGCTTTTAAACATGCGATAGACATGGAATATCTTCTTGAAAATCCAACTAATGGTATTAAGAGGTTCCATAAAAAGGCCAGAAAGCCTCCGAGGTTTTTTACAAGAGAAGAGTTGGGTCTTATACTCGAATTTGAGAAACGCCCCCTTTATAGGGATATATGGGAGTTTTTAGCTAATACAGGTCTTCGCAAGGGGGAACTGGAACATCTCGAATGGTCTGATATAGATTTCGAGAATAGGGAAATCAAAATCAGACCTAAAAAAAATTGGGAAACAAAGACAAAAAAATCCCGTAATGTTCCCATGAACGATAGAGTGTATGAAATATTAAAAGGAACTAAACGTAGAAGTAAAATCGAAAATGTGTTTGTTAATTCGATTGGCAATCCTTTTAAGCCGGATGATTTACTTTCCAGGCTAAAACCGCTTCTGAAGAGATTGAAAATTAAAGGTAATGTTCATACTTTCAGGCATACATTTGCAAGTCATCTGGTAATGAATGGAGTCGATCTTCCTACGGTGGGCCAACTATTAGGCCATAAAGATATATCAACGACAATGATATATTCTCATTTAGCTCCCGAACATGTGAAAAAAGCTGTAAACAAACTCGATTTCTGATAATTAACAGGAGAAAAACCCTATTTAGCTAAACTAGCCGGGGGGTTTTAGTACTTTGTAAAAGGGCTTTCTTATTAGAAAATACTTATCTTTTAGGTCATTTTTCAAGTTAATAAATGCACGACTTTGAATCGGTTCTTTAAAATTGATTTCTTGCATAACCTGTATCTTGGAAGTAGCTTCTGCCAAGTTTTTCACGACGATTTAGGGTCTTTATCACATGATCGACATTATAGTAATTAGTTCTTCCCATCTTAACCGATGGAATCAATCCTCTGCTACGCCATCTCGATATTCTCCAGGTGGGTAATCCCAAAATTTTCGATAGTTCAGCTGGTGTTACTAAATGTCCATGATCTTGATTCTGTTCGTTTTCTAACATAATTTCCTTTCTGTAAATAAAATGCCGGATCTCAGCTTTCGCTAAGACCCGGCTTATCTTCTGTCCTCAATGGAACGACTAACCGTCTGGGTCAATCAACAAATATTCTATTTAGACTCTAATTTCTCCTTTCGCTTGTATGGCAAACCACCTACTACATTTTGAGCATTTCAATTCAGCGTAACCTCTTTTATGAAAACTAATGCGTTCAGATCTAAAAAATGTTGAATGGTCTTCTTCGTCCCGAGTTATTATCTTTTCACCACAAAACGGGCATTTAACATGTTTTTCTTTCATCTTCATATTAAGCACGTTCACCTCCTCTCAAATCTAAAGCGGTGTAAATATCTATTTTGAACTTCGACATGGTTAAAACCTGATCTCTCCATATCTATAATAGAAGAAGATAAATCAGGTGATTTAGAGAATATCATTTTAAGTATTTCACGTACTACAGATAATTCATCATTAACGGTATCATTAGTTTGTATGAGTTTTTGGAAATCATCTGATAGACAGATCAATTCATCTTCAATATTAAAATACCTTTTATGGCCGACAACAACTGTATTGAATCCGGGAATAGATGCTTTGTTAATTACTCTATTCATTATAGGAACTATAGGGATTTTATCGACAAGACTCGTCTCATTTTCAGATGGAACATCACTGTTTGTAAATGATAAATTTAGAGTATTGTCATCTGCAATGTAAGCAATGGGTATGTGCTCCTCATTTATATCACGAAGTAAGCAACTTCTCAAGAGATTATCTTTTAATAAAGGTTCGAGAAGCTCTGAAGTTGCTTTTATTTGAACTCGAAATCTGTCCTGATATAATCGAATGATATAGAGCCATGCTATGTCGATTGTGGAAAAAAGACGTTTTCCTCTTTCGGAAGGACGATCCGCATGGACAATACCAACTCTATCCCAATCAGTGATGTTCTGGTTACTCAATCCGTGGATATTGGAAGCTGTATTGGCGGAAATAATACGCGAAACTAAAACCATGTTTACAGTATCGAGATTTTCGAGAAACTCAGTAAAGAAGGGTAATTCGGGGTTATTAATTGTCTGTGATTTCAATTGATTTTCGATTTCTTTTTCCAAATCGATGTTATCCATAGCTGTATGCTGTAATTCCTGGCCGAAAAACCATAGTCTAATTAGCTTTTTGATATTCTCTTTCGCTTTTTTCACGAATTTCTGATCGATATTTTTCATGTGTTCCTCACTTGTGCTTTTGTTATCTGATATAAATATAAGAATACTCTTATAATAAGTCAAGCCCTTTTTATATTTATTCGCTAAATTTTATTCTATAATCCTTTGATGTGTACGCGACTTTTACATATAAATACTAACGTGTTAGAAATTGTTTGGAGGATTTATAGAGAAGATAAATCTATCGAATTTGCCAATAGTTACATCCTTATGAACCCAATTGACTATTATAGATATCTTTAGTAGCGTATTATCTCATTATGTATTTTTATTCGGTAATTCGTTGACAATCTCTGATTCACTTATTAAATTGTTATTTAAGATGAAGTGTTTTAATAGAACATACGCTCTGCAAACCTACGGGAAAAGCAATTATTCGCGCCATAAAAAAGAACATCTCTCGAAAACCCTCTTAATAATACGCCCAAGACAACTCGCAGAATATGGTTTGGCGGAGGATTATTGCTGTGGTACGAATTATATCCTCTTGATCAATAGCGATTTGGAGAAACTATGAAGAGAAACTATACTATATTTTTATTTTTCATTATCACTCTCACAAATTTTGCTACCGACAGCCTAAACGTGCGCTCCATCAGTCATACTCTAAATGATACGACCTGTTTTGCAGTAAAAGATGTTTATGTGCAGGGGGATTACGCCTATTGCGCTTGTGACCGTGACGGCCTGATAATCCTCGATGTTTCTGACCTGACTCATCCCGCGGAAGTAGGACGGTTAGATACCCCCGGTTTTGCCGAAGCGGTCCGGGTACGGGATACCCTGGCTTTCGTCGCCGATTGGAACGGTGGATTGCGTATTATTGATATTTCCAATCCGGCAATTCCTACGGAAATTGGCACAACTCAGGTACATGAACCGGCTTTATTCATCACATTAAGAGAAGATTACGCTTACGTTGGAACGCGTGGGGCCGGTGTCAAGATAGTGGATATTACCGACCCGCGTTATCCCTCTGTTTTATATATTCCATCTTTCGATTTCAACCAGATTGTAAGGAGTATAATAGAATACGGAGATCACGAAATAGTATCCGGGAACCCGGACCCCGGCGAGACGATAAGGATAGTAGATATGTCCGACCCGTGGTCGATATCCGTTTTTGAAGAGATAGGCTATGAAAAGATTATTTATTGCAGCGCCAAAGTGGATTCTTTTATACTTCTCGGCGTATTCAACGGTATAGATATCTATCGTAATACGTTGGCTACGTGGTACTTTGAACACGAGGTTTTATACGAGACCTGCACCGAAGGCTCTTGGGTCAAAGACATGGCGGTAAATGGAACGTATTTATTTACGGCATCGAGTTATAACGGTATTCGTGTTTACGATGTTTCGAATCCAGCTTCGTCCCTACCCGAAATAGGTTATTACGATACCGAATCGCGGGCTAACGCAGTTTTTATAGTAGATTCTTTAGCTTATGTCGCGGATATGGAGAGCGGATTGTATATTTTGGATATATCCTCTTTACCCGACGCTGTCGCCGAGCAGAACCTGCCAACGACAAGCGATATAAGAATATACCCAAACCCTTTTAATGCGACCTGTAATATATCTTGGTCAGGCCGAATCGAGATATTCGATATATCCGGCAGGCTAATCGACGAACTCAACGCCCCTTGCACGTGGAAACCTGACGAAAAAACCGCTTCGGGAGTATATTTGATAAAGGTGAAAGGGGGTGAGGAATGCAAGAAGCTTGTTTTATTGCGTTAATCTTGCTATCCGTTTCTGTCTCTCTTTTCGCCCAACCGGCCGAGGGGGATACGTTTTGGACGTTCAAAGGCGGCGCGGGATTTAGCGGCGGGCCTGCGCTCGGCTACGACGGCACGATTTACGCCATTTGCGGCGACGGATACTTATATGCTATAAACCCCGACGGCACCGAGAAATGGCACAGGGAGATAATGAACCCTTCCGAAATAGGTTCTTATCC
>Ga0272443_10007475_pt1 | contig 10414 bp, 11 predicted proteins | sample SSMAcet12_FD_193581 | JGI IMG/M metagenome (GOLD analysis project Ga0272443, IMG submission 193581) | Marine sediment archaeal communities from Little Sippewissett salt marsh, Falmouth, MA, United States - SSM-Acet-12 | ecosystem: Environmental > Aquatic > Marine > Wetlands > Sediment ... | reverse complement strand
CCTTATATAGCTCAAAAAATGGCCGATTTCTGGGAGGTTGATCTTATTCTCGACTTTATAGGCCCGGCCAAACTGAACAAACCGCAGAAGCGCCGTACTCCCGAAAAACGCCGCAGTGATATTGAACCGCGTTATGTTCTAAGGTATAAACAGGAGCTGGTTGACCGCAAAATATTTCTGTTCGACGATATTTATGGGACGGGACAGAGTCTGTGCGAGGCGGCCGATCTGCTGGTGGAGGCCGGGGCAAAAGCGGTGCTGGCCATGACTATTGTCCGCATTAGCGACTGGTAGAATACTCTCGTCATTTCTTTATTCTTGAAAAACAAGACCTTAATCCATAGATTGATTCGATGCAACCGGATTCTGTCAAAACTGTGCTTGTAACCGGGGCCAACGGCTTTATCGGGAGCCGCATCTGCGGTATTTTGGCCGCCTCCGGTTATGCGGTGCGTATCATAAAACGCTCGACTTCTGACCTGAGTCTGCTCAAGGATATCCCGGTAGAGCCAATGACCGGCGATATTACCGATCCGGAAAGCCTTAAAGCAGCCGTTACCGGTGTCGATTATATAATTCACCTGGCCGGTTTGATAAAGGCCCGGTCGGAAGCGGAGTTTATGCGAGTAAACCAGCAAGGTGTTTTAAACCTGCTGAATGCGGTTAAGAACAATAATCTGAACCTGAAAAAATTTGTTCTCGTTTCATCGGTAGCCGCCGCCGGTCCGGCCGGAGGGCGACCGCGCAAAGAAAGCGATCCCCCCGCACCATTGACAGCTTATGGCCGCTCCAAACTGGCGGGTGAACAGTCCGCGAAACCGTTTTTTGATTTGTTGCCGCTTATCATAATTCGTCCCCCCGCGGTTTATGGGCCCGGTGATAAAGCCATTTTCAGTCTTTTTGAAATGGCCGCCAAAGGCATAAAGCCGCTTCTCGGCGGAGGAAAAAATAAGGCTCAGATGATTTATGTTGATGATCTGGCCCGGGCGATTATAATGGCTATGGAGAGCGAGCGCGGTAACGGACAGGCCTTTTTTATCGCTGAACAGAAATCCAATACGGTCGCCGAATTGATGGATATTATGAGTCATAGAGTAAATCGCCGTTGTTTACCGATATACATTCCCCGCTGGTTGGTGATGGTTTGCGCCTTTTTTTCGGAAAAGTTTTCAAAACTATTCGGTAAAGCGCCCCTGTTTTCCCTTGATAAAGCCCGCGAACTCATGGCTGACTGGGAACTGGATGTCAGTGCGGCGCGAGACATTCTGGGATTTGAGGCCGAGGTTGATTTTAACGCAGGTGCCGAACGCGCCGTGAACTGGTATCGCCGGGAGGGTTGGTTGAAATGATAAGCATCTGGCTCATGCTGGTCTGTCTCTTCTGGGCCGGGCTGGCGCTTCTGGTTTATGAACTGATCTGGTATTATCTCGAAAAAAAACTGACCCTGCTGGCCCGCATTCCATCCGAATTTTTGGAAGAAACCGGGCCGGGTTTTTTTGTATCTCGCTATATAATGCACTTCGCTTTTCTGGTAGCCCTGCCTACGGCCGTGTATAGCTGGTTTTATGTGATGGTTCCCTTTACCAACCTGCGGGCCGGTTTGGTTCTGGCCCTGGGGCTTTTCATCCTCGGAATTGTTCCTTTTGCCGTATCTCTTTTGATGCGTTTCAAGATTCCTCTTTCATACACTCTTTTCCAGATGGCCGGACATCTCATCCGGCTCATTATCGTCTATGGAATAATCTCATATCTATATATTTTGTAGGTGTAATATGCTCCACAGCTCCGCGATACGCCGTCATTTCCCCCATACCAAAGAATCGGTTTACTTCAATACCGCCGCCAATGGTCCTTTGCCGGCCCCGGCTTATAAAATTATCGGGGATCATTTCTATATCGCCAAGATGGCCCGTGTGGGCGCACAAGCCGATATGTTTGAAGCCCTGAATGATATCCGGGGTCAGGCCGCGTCTATTTTCGGGTGTCATAAAAAAGAGGCAGGATTTGGTTTCAACACAACTTTTGGTATAAACCTGGCCGCCTTTGGACTCCCTCTTAAAAAAGGCGATGAAGTCCTTCTGGGGGGTGTAGAATTTCCGGCCAATGTTTATCCCTGGCTGGAACTGCGCAACCGCGGATTAAAAATAAAATTCCTGCAAGCCAGCGACGGTCATTATGACCTCGAGTCTATCAGGAGAGCCATTACTAAAAAAACAAAGGCGCTGTCGCTATCTTTCGTTCAGTATTTCAATGGCTATAAATACGATATGGCCGCTATCGGGCAGTTGTGCAAGGACAACGGCATCTATTTCGTTATGGACGCTATTCAGGGCGCAGGTTGCGAACCGATCAAGGTGAAAAAATGGCAGGTCGATATAGCTTCCAGCGGGGCCCAGAAATGGCTGTTGGCCTCGCAGGGTTGCGGTATCTTTTATATTTCCCGCGAGATTCAGAAAAAGATTATTCCGCCCTGGCGGAGTTGGCTCGGCGTCGACTGGAAATGCGACTGGACCAACCTCAATGATTTTAACCGTCAAATTTTTGACCATGCCGGACGATTCGAACTGGGTACCTATCCGACGCCCACCGTGATGGGCCTGCAATGGTCTCTGGATTTTTTACTAAAGCAAAAAATCGCCGATATTCAGAGTCACAATCACCAGTTGCTGGATATTTTGATAGATTATCTGCAAACCGATAAAAATTATCGCATTACCAGTTCCTTGGATAAAAACCACCGCAGTAGCATATTATGCTTTACAACAACCAAAAGATCTGTTGCTGACCTGCACGGTTTCCTCACCCGCAAACGAATTATGACCGCCCTGCGCGAGGGTTCCATCCGCGTTTCAGTACACCTGTTCAATAACAAGCAGGATATCGAACAACTTATCAAGGCTTTGCAACAAGCCTCCCGGAAGAAATAATGTTCACTGGTGAACTGGCGGCCCTGGGGACGGCCTTTTGCTGGGCGGGGGGAACTCTGCTGTTTACCTTCGCCGGTCGGCTTATCGGGTCATACAATGTAAACAAACTGCGTATTCCCGTAGCCATGATTTTTCTGGCAATTCTGCTGACAATACAACATGGCACCTTGTTTCCCACCGGTCTGAACAGCCGGGCTGTAATTTACCTATCAGCTTCAGGCATTATCGGCCTGACTCTGGGTGATACTTTTTATTTCCGTTGTCTGGTAATTCTGGGGTCGCGTTTAGGCGCATTGATGATGTCGCTGGCTCCCGTCATGACCGCCCTTTTTGCCTTTTTATTGATCGGCGAAAGACTGAGCCTGCTGGCCATAATTGGAATTGCGGTAACCCTGTCAGGGGTCAGCTGGGTAGCAACCGATAAAAAAGATAATCGCATCGACAACCGTGAAGGATCCAAAGCTTTCGGTTTGCTGATGGGCTTTCTGGGAGCTTCGGGGCAGGCCCTGGGACTGGTTCTTGCTAAAGAAGGCATGGATGGCACTTTTGATGCTACGTCAGCGACATTTATCCGTATGGTGGCCGCTTCGGCCATTATCTGGCTCTGGGCCGGACTGCGCCGTGAGACAAAAAATACCCTGAATTTATTAAAGATTCGACAAGCACTCTTTTCCGTATCGGGAGCGGCTTTTCTCGGCCCTACGGTTGGAGTGACTTTGTCGCTGGTGGCAGTCAAGTATGCCCAGGCCGGGGTGGCCGCTACGATTATGTCCACCTTTCCGATTATTGTCATCCCGCTGGCCTTTTTCTTCCATAAAGAAAAACCGACCTGGCGGTCGGTGGTGGGGTCGGTTATAGCTATTGCCGGGGTGGCCCTGCTGTTTATTGAATAATGCTATGGTCAAGCCAGCCTGGCACCATTGGCGATTTTCTTATCGGGAACAGCCAAAACAACTTTTCCGCTTTCATCATAAAATCCGGTCACCAACACTTCCGAATTGAAACCGGCGATTTTTTTAACAGGGAAATTGACAACGCCAATAATTTGGCAACCCTGCAATTCCTGTGGTGAATAGAGATCGGTAATCTGGGCGCTGGATTGTTTCAATCCGATTTCCGGCCCGAAATCAATCCAGAGTTTATAAGCGGGACGGCGCGCTTCGGGGAATAATTCAACTTTTTTTATAGTCCCGACGCACAGTTCTACTTTTTCGAATTCGGGCCAGGTAATGCTTTGGTCGAGCGGCATATCAAATAAAGCCTATGGTTCGGCCTCGAAAAACGACATGATATCGGAAATCTTATCATGACTTAGACCGCCTTCGTCGCAACCTCCATCGAGCCAGTTGCCGCCCATATCTTTTAATTCCGCCAGAGATTTACAATCCGGGCAGTAAATCATCAGCAGGCTGTCCGGTTTAGTGGCGACTGCCCACCCAACGGCATCGGAAATATCGGTTTCGGCAATATCTATTTCATAGGCTGAAGTCTGTTTCATCCACCACCAGATCAAAGGTAACATCACCGACGGGGCCGACATATCTTTCTGCTTAATAATTCTCTTTTGCCATTCACGGCCATTGACCAGCGGATTTTCAGCGATGACAAAATCTATACGGTTTTCGCGGGGCCATATTTTCAAAGCCGCCGTGCCGCCATGATCCTCACCCCATACAACCAACGGATGAATAAGCCGGTCTGTCAAATCCAGACGGGAAATAACGGCCTGCAGATCAGCCGCTTCGAAAAAGCCCCCGGAATAATACTCACTTTCACTACCTCCGAAACCGCGCTGGTCATAAACAAAGGTGTTAAAGCCTCGGTCGGTGAGCATTTTAGCTTTTTCAGCCTGCGTTTCAAGACCACCTCTTAATCCGTGCACCAGAATACAGGTACCGCGAGCCGAATCACCCTGAGCCGCCAGATACCAGCCTGCCAGTTTCAGGTTATCCTCGGTAATCGGGGTCAGGCTATCGGCTACCAGGCCCATTTCGCTCCAGTCCGGCACCGGCCCGGTATTATCGAAACGGGCGACAATTTTACCGGCCTGATTGAGTGGATAAATCCAGAGTAAAAGAACCGCCAGAACAGCCAGGACGATGGCCGATGACGCTTTTATTGCTTCTTTAGTCTTTTTAGTCATAACGGTTTATAATAAATTACCCAATGTTGATACATGCAAGAAAAAACCTTTCAGGACGATTGGTTATTAAATTGATTCAATTCTTTGTAATTGATATATTGTAAACAGTAAAAACCGGAGCAGACTAACCGATAAAAGAGATATGAAAAAATATTTTCTGATATGGACCATTCTGTGGGCTTTGGTTCTTATGACCGCCTGCAGTGGAGAACTGAACCGTAGCGCCGATCCGGTGCAGGTTGTATATGAGCTTAACGCCATGCTCATCAAGTACCTTGATAGCGGCGAGGCCGTTCTCAACCTGACTTTGCAAAAAGACGGACAGTACTATACCGGTGCCGAAATAACGCTCGATACCTTTACGGTCGATATTCTGGGACCATGGTATAAAAGGCGATTCGATCCGACCCTGATCAATACCGAGGGAGAGTACTCTCTTAATTTATCTGACGGTTCCGATCTGGATACCAACCTCACTATCACATTACCGGACAGCCTGACGGCCCAGGTTACCAATCTGGCCGATAACCGGGTTTATTCGGGCGGGACTGTCAGTGTTTCCTGGGCTTTGTCGGACGGAGCCGACGGCTATTTGCTCTTTACTGTACCGGATGACAGTGCTATTACCGATGACGGTTATGAAGCATATTATCTCGGATCAACGGCTTCCATTCCGGCTGATGCTTTCGAATATGGACAATCGCCGATTGAGGGTACCAACCTGGTTTATGTCGGCGCTTATATCGGTGCACCGGTGGCAATGATGGAATTACCCGACAATCTGCCAACAGCCGCTTCCCCGGATAATAATCTCATCGCCGTTAACCTGAGCGGCCGCCTGGCTGGTATGGTTCTGGCCAGCCCTGATTCGGTTGTCGTACCTTTTGAATGAACCGAAAAGCTAAAAATTTGCTGGAGCACCTCGGTCGCCTCAGCACTGAAAAGCCAAATCCTCAAAGCCTCAATCTCGACCGCCTAACCGCGGTCGAGATTTGCCGCATAATAAACAGTGAGGATAAAACCGTATCCTCTGCCGTAGAAAAGCAAATTCCCCAAATTGCCGCAACCGCCGAAAAAGTTCTTCAGACACTGCAAAACGGTGGCCGCTTGTTTTATATCGGAGCCGGAACGTCGGGACGGCTGGGGGTGCTCGATGCCGCCGAATGTCCGCCCACTTTCGGAACCGATCCCGATCAGATTATCGGAGTTATCGCCGGCGGGCATCCTACTCTGGTTCGGTCAGCGGAAGGTATTGAAGACCGCGACGAAGAAGCTCCTCGGGACCTGGAAAGATTTGGCCTTTCGAAAAAAGATATGGTTATCGGTCTGGCGGCCTCGGTCCAAACTCCTTATACCCTGGCCGGAATCGAATATGCTCGCAAGATTGGAGCCGCTACAGCCCTGATAGTCTGTAATAAAGCCGATAATCTTGAGATTAATCCTGATATTTTAATCGAACTCGATGTCGGCCCTGAAGTCGTGACCGGTTCGACGAGGATGAAATCCGGCACGGCCCAGAAAATGGCTTTGAATATTATATCCACCACGGCTATGGTTTTATCGGGGAAATGTTTCGGCAATTTAATGGTCGATTTGCAGGCGACCTCGGATAAACTGACCGCCCGGTCCCGAAAAATCCTGATGGAAATCCTCGAAATAAGCTATGATGAGGCCGATGGCCTTCTACAAAAGTCGCGTGGATCGGTAAAGACCGCAATTGCCATGTATAAATTGGGAATTGAACGGGCCGAAGCTGAAAAAAAACTGGTTAAGGCTGGCGGGTTTTTATGGAAGATACTGGAACAAGGGGATGAGAAAATTCGTTAAAAGGACTTGCCAAGCGGCCGAAAACTGATATATTATCGGTCCGGTCGGAGGCGGTTCTCCGGCTAACAACATATTAGAAAAAAAGATAAGCAGGTGATACAATGAAACCGAAAATTCACCCGGATTACAAACCGACCAAGATAGTCTGTGCCTGTGGCGCTGTAATCGAAACCCGTTCAACGGTTCAGGATCTCAAAATCGAAATCTGTGCCAGTTGCCATCCCTTCTTTACCGGCAAACAGAAACTGGTCGACACCGCCGGTCGTGTGGAACGTTTCCGTCAGAAATATAATCTGGATAAAAAGAAGAAATAAAAGACTCTTCTATTCTGGCGCGGGACTCGTATAAGAATTGACGGGCCGGAAGGCTCCTTTGAAAACTTCCGACCCGTTTATTTTTAAAACGCCGAGAACTGAAATTATTTCAGAGAGGACGCCATGCCCGATCTGGCCGTAGGTGGTCAAGCCGTAATCGAAGGTGTGATGATGCGCAGTGATGATCGCATCGCCACTGCCGTGCGGGTTCCGACCGGAGAAATCAAAGTCAAATCCGAGATTTTTATCTCCCTTACCAAAAAACATAAAATCCTCGGACTACCGATTATTCGCGGGGCGGTGTCTTTTCTGGAGATGCTGGTGGTCGGTATCAAGTCTCTTAATTTCTCGGCCGATGTGGCGGTGGAGGAAATCGAGAAGGAAGAGGCCGCCCTCAAGGGTGAAGTCTATAATCATAAGCCGCGCAAGCAAAATTCTTTTCTGCTCTTTATCACAGTCGCTATCGCTTTAACCGTCGGAATCGGTATCTTTTTCTTTCTGCCCCTGGCTCTTTCCACTCTTTTGAATATCCAGAAAGATGCCTTGCAATTTAATCTTGTAGCCGGTGCAATCAGAGTAATTTTCTTTATCGGTTATGTCTGGCTGATTTCTCTCCTGGGCGATTTCAAGCGGGTTTTCGCTTATCATGGGGCCGAACATAAATCGATTTTCGCCTTTGAATCGGGCGCCAATATGATCCCGGAAGAGGTCGTTAATTATCCGCGGCGGCATCCTCGATGTGGAACCAGTTTTATCCTGATCGTGGCGATTTTCGCCATTATCATTTATTCGGTATCCGATACGATTTTTGCCATGATTATGGGTTATCCTCCGTCTCTGTTGATGCGTTTCGCCGTCCATTTTTCACTCCTGCCGCTGGTGGCCGGTGGTTCTTATGAACTTCTGAAATTGTCCGGTAAAACGCGCGATTCTAAGATCACCCGTTTTATAATTGCTCCCGGATTGTGGTTGCAAAATATCACCACGCGCGAACCCAGCGCCGACCAGATCGAAGTAGCCATCGTGGCCCTGGAATCAGTCATGAATATAACCGATTCCAAACTGGCAGTGCGCCGCGTTCCTGTTTAGCTGTCTCTTAGTTCAAAATCCCTTAAAACTGACAAAGACCTTGCCCGTATAATCGGGCTAACCTATATTTCCGCGGGGAAATTATATGCTGGAACTGCTGGAAAAAGTCGAAAAACGGTATCGGGAAATTTCCGATAAATTATCTCAGCCCGATATTCTGTCCGATCAAAACCGGATGAAAGCGCTGTCTCGCGAACTGCGCCATCTGGAAGAGATCAAGGAAACCGGCGACGAATATTGCCGTCTGCTTAAGAGCGTCGAAGAAGCTCGCGATATTATCCACGACAACAGCGACGGTGATCTGGTCGAGATGGCCCGGGCCGAGCTGGAAGAAAACGAGCCGCATCTGGAAGAGATCGAAGGCGAGTTGAAAATACTTCTCTTGCCCCGTGATCCTCACGACGCCAAAGATGTTATCGTCGAAATTCGGGCCGGGACGGGCGGTGATGAAGCCGCCCTGTTTGCTTCCGATCTTTACCGCATGTACACGCGCTATGCGGAAAACCAGGGCTGGAAAATAGAGATTTTATCCTCCAATCCTACCGGTGTGGGGGGATTCAAGGAAATAATTTTCGGTATCGGCGGCGACGGCGCTTACAGCAAACTCAAATTCGAGTCGGGGGTGCATCGGGTTCAGCGCGTTCCTGTCACGGAAAGTTCGGGGCGCATCCATACGTCGGCGGCCTCGGTGGCGGTTCTGCCCGAAGTCGAGGATGTGGATATCGACATCAAGGAAAACGAGTTGAAGGTCGATGTTTACAGGTCCAGCGGCCCCGGCGGTCAGTCGGTTAATACGACTGACTCGGCCGTGCGCATCACCCATCTGCCAACCGGGCTGGTGGTAACCTGCCAGGACGAAAAGTCGCAGTTGAAAAATAAAACCAAGGCCATGAAAGTCCTCCGGGCGCGGCTGATGGACCAGGCTATTCGCGAACAACAGACTAAGATCGCCGCGGAACGGAAATCAATGGTCGGGTCGGGTGACCGGTCGGCCAAAATCAGGACTTACAATTTTCCTCAGGGTCGCGTCACAGATCATCGCATCAGCCTGACTCTTTATCGTTTGCATGAAATAATCCAGGGTGATCTGGATGAGCTGATCGAATCATTGCGTCAGAGAGAGCAGGAAAATCAGCTCGCCGCCGCCGGTTTGGAGAGTTAACTGCGCTTTTTAATTCCCCATCAATGCTGTTAAATCGTTAATTATTATATAGTTACCGAATCAAATGGGTTCGTTTGCGCAAAAAATTTAAAATTTTTACCGTCTGTATATTTTAGATATACATACCTCCTTTTCCCCCGAATATGGCGGGTGTTAGTCCTGATATTTTTAGAGATAGTTATCATCATTAAAGGGACAGCTTGTTGGAATCAGCAATTTTTTGGTGGGGATTTTGGTGGGCAAAATATATTAAGGATTGTATAAATTACGGGGATTGTTCATATATTGAAGGGGTGATTGATTTAAGGCCGTTCAGTGAATGGGATACCCAAATAGATGAACTCAATGATCTGTGTTAATTATCTGATCCCAAGTCTAAAGACTTGGGGCACCCGGCTGGGGTACCAATGTTTGAATCAGCAATTTTTTGGTGGGGATTTTGGTGGGCTACCCTAGGTTTAAAGATTTGGGAACGGACGGCATTTGAATATTCAATTCTTGTTAAATCCAAATTTACCTCTCGAAAGCAAAACGTCTTTCCAATAATTCTCTCGCTCAATAATAATTTTATCATCAACTTTCATTGATCTATACTCTAAAAGAGCCAGTTTAAAATGCTCTTTGGCATATTGATATCCATCTTTATATTGTTTGAGATGGTTTATTAGTTCGACGTCATTTCCGTGCCCTGTCCCAATATAACAGCTCCATCGCGACCAAATTCCTGAGTCTCCGTACGCCGACCCCACATAGGTTTTGCCTTTTTTCTTATCCGTTATAACATAAACACCTTTTACATTTTTTAAGGCGGCTTTCCAGTCCTTGTTTTCATTCTCAAAAATCGGAATCAATTTATTAAAGTCGTGATTAATATTTTCATAGCCTGGAAATACTTCGCCTGAGTAAGGTTGTTTAAGTATTTCAGATATCATCATTTTATCAAAATGACGCT
>Ga0272443_10007474_pt1 | contig 10414 bp, 8 predicted proteins | sample SSMAcet12_FD_193581 | JGI IMG/M metagenome (GOLD analysis project Ga0272443, IMG submission 193581) | Marine sediment archaeal communities from Little Sippewissett salt marsh, Falmouth, MA, United States - SSM-Acet-12 | ecosystem: Environmental > Aquatic > Marine > Wetlands > Sediment ... | reverse complement strand
ATATAGCGGGCATGGTTTCGGAATCGAATCAACTGCCCGAGGACGCCGCATCGCTCAAGCAAATTATCTTCTCTTTGCAGCAGCAGAACGATCATTTGCAGGAGATGGTGCGCCTGCTTCAAAACGAAATTTTCGGTCGTAAAAGCGAAGTCCGTCCGGTGATCGATCCAAACCAGTTGCCGTTGTTCACGCTGACCGAAACGGTCGAGCCCGTCCAGCCCGACGAATCCATCGCCATCAAAGGGCATACCCGCAAAAAACGGGGGCGTATAGATCCGTTGAATTTTGACCATGCCCAAAGGGCATGGAGTTCTGCATCACATTAATTTCCGGGGCGTATTTTCTTCGTTGAACACTCATTTTTTCCTCATGCCAATTTTTTGATATAGGCCTAATTTGTCCATTCTTTTATAAGTGAATCAGTTTAAAAGGTTGTCTATTCCATAGCATCGAATGAAAGGGTGCACCGTCTATAAGATTTCAAACATTTTTTTCTCAAACTTGCAGACATGTTTTTTTTCTGAGCCGATTGGAAATATTCGCTGCTGACAAGCCATTGTCCCGGCCTCGTGATTTTAATGCTTGCTTTTCCACCTGTGTCGATAACACCGTAGAGCCCGAAAGAATGGGCGTTTCCGTATGTATCGCAATAGGCTTTCAGTATTAACGGATCTTCCACGGGACTTTTGATAGGTTTGCCAAGATACAACACCTGAAACTCTACGATATCGCCAATCTTGATGCTGGTCAGATCGCCCAACGGCACAATTTCCAAATCGTATCCCAATGGCTTGGGGGCACTCCAATGACCCATGGTAAAGCAGGTTTTAGCAAAAGCCTGATACTGGACGCTGACCATGATCTCTTTGGCATTTTTGATTTCATCCAGGGCTTTCCGAGCTTTGTGCACTTTCCCCTTATCGTCTTTCCACATGCTGAAAAAAACAGTTTTGATGGCGGCACCCGCCTGATACGTACCCTTGGGTGTATTATCCGCGAATTGAATCATTTGGGCAAAAACATCGCCCGGCTGTACCGTCAACCCAGCAAACGGCAAACTGTTTTCGGATTTTCCCTGGTCCACCAGCTTATTTGCACTACGGTTGAATGGGAGTTCCATCTTTTTCAGGTCGGGATTATAAAGCGCGTAAGTTGTAAGCCGTTGCCCGTCGATGAATTCATCCATGGGCATAGCATGACCATAACCGATCATCAGGGTAATATGCCCGGGTGGATGAGACATGGACGTTTTGGCCGAGATAAAAAGGTCGTGTCCTTCGACTGGATGCGTACAGACGCAGCAGCATAAAAAACCGATAACAAGCGAAAAGATCTGTTTAATCATGTATTAACTCCTTTTAATTGATGTTTTCCGATTACAATGCGAATGTCGGAATCGCTATCTTTTCAGTCGGGAACAAGAAACTACTATGCCTGTAAAAAGTGGTATCAGAACCGATAAGCCACATTCATCCCAATTTCCCTGGGATCGCTGTAGTGAACATAACATCCATTAAAAGCACCAACCTCATCATATTCTTCGTCGAAAAGATTTCGGGCATAAAGATAGGCGTCAAGATGTGCCCCTTCATAGCCGACTTTTAGATTGACGAGTTCATAAGCCGGCCGGATGTAATCGTTGTTTTTATCGAGAAAACATTTAGAGTACCCGATCAGATCCCCCCTGGCAAACATTCCGCTGTCATGCCTATACTGGGCGCTGAAGTTGAAGGTTTGCTTGGGGGCATAAATGGCCTGGTTGCCGCTGTAGTCTCCCAAGTCGTCCTCGAATTCGTCATAAGTGACATCCGTGTACCCAAATCCTGCCGAAAGTTTCAGACCGGTGGATACTGTGAACACGGCTTCGATTTCTAATCCTTTACTGACGGCCTTTCCTGAATTGGTATAATAAGCGACGCCGGTGGATAGATTTTCCAGAACCTGCATGTTTTTGATGTCCATGTAAAAAAGGGCCCCATTGAGTTTGAGCCTGTTACCATATAGGCTACTTTTTACACCGGCCTCGTAGGACCACAGCTTTTCAGGCCTGTACGACCGCTGCGAGGGAAGCGGGGCCGTATCATTAAATCCACCGGAACGGTAGCCGCTAGAGGCGCTGGCGTAAATCATCAAATCCGAATTCGGATTAAAATCAAAAGAAACTTTGGGAGAAATTTCTTCCCAGTCATCGTTTAATTGTTCACCGGCGGTTTTTCGGTTCATGCTTTTTTCTTCGTAGTCATAGCGAAGTCCAGATGTGAAATTGAATTTATCCAAGAAAGGGATAGTGAGTTGTCCGAAAACCGAATAGGCATCGCTTTCTTTGCCATGAAGGGTGACATCGATCCCTGATGCCTGCTCCGCTGTTTGCTTTAAGCTTTTCTCCCTTGTTGAAAAAAAGGCTCCGCCGAGAAAATCGAATGCATCGGTTTCGAACATCCCACGGACTTCCTGACTGAAAGTGATTGAATCTTTTTCTCCAAAATAGTGATATTTATACGCCTCGTAATTTGTATAGTCATAATCTCCGGCATCATCTTCCTTTACCGTGCGGTAAGACGATAAACTGATGAGCTTAAACCTGTCGCTGAGATCATAAGATGCTTGTAACGATACACTATCGGATTCAACTTTATTCCATCCCTCGAAATCGACAGTTACTTTGCGGCCCTGCTGCTCGTATGCGGATAAGCTGTTTTGCGAGTTGGCACCATCGTCAATTCTATCGCTTGACATGTTCAAGGCTAATTCGAGCTTTTCTGTCGCTGTCCATCTGAACCCCAGTTTGCCGAAATTCGATTGTCGATCATTGATTATATTTCCTGTAACCGTGTTTTCGATGAATCCATCTTTGCTCGCATACTGTCCTGCAAAATTAAAATAGAGAGTGTCTTTTTTGATCGGCCCGTTGACGGCCATCAAGAGTTTCCGTTTTTCGTCGCTGCCGCCCTCAGCCGAAATTTTGGCGTCAAACCGGTTTCCCGGTTCTTTTGTAATGACGTTAATCACTCCACCTTCGGTGTTTTTGCCATACAATGTGCCCTGCGGACCTTTTAATATTTCTATTCGTTCGATATTGAGAATGCTTGCAAAGTATTCTCTGGGGTCCTCAATGGGGACGCCATCGACATACAAACCCACAGAGGATGCTTCTTCATTTGCGTTTGAGCGGATACCTCTTATAACAGCTTCGTTGATATGCGACCGCCCCCAGTTCGTAAAAGAAAAATTTGGCACAAAATCAGCCACATCTCGAACGGATTCGATCCCGGCATCCTCGATCTCCATTTCACCGATTGTCGTAACACTCATGGGGACGTTCTGAGGATCCTCTTCTCGTTTCTGTGCGGTAACCGTTACCGCCTCCAGTTGATGCACCTTCGATTCTTTTTCGGAGGCAACATTTTCTTCCCCGGCCCGAGCACAATCGGTTGCCAAGAAAAAAGCGATATTCAACAACAAAAAACCACCTCCGATCAAAAAAATCCTTTTCATATTTTAACCCTGTCTCCTTTAAATGATTATCGGAATTGCCACCCACATATGAAGATCCACGACCTCCGGCAAATTACATAGCTTACTTTGGGTCCTTTTTGCTTTGCCGAACGACTTTTATTCTTTGCATCGAGACGAAAAGATTGGATTGCAAGAAGATTCTAAAAAAGTTATTTCGATGATGAGAATTAAGCTGAATGAAGGGTTTGATAATTTCGCGGGGCGACTCCGAATCGTCTTTTAAAGGCCCTTGTAAAACTGCAGGGTTGGGAAAAACCCGCCGAAAAAGCGATCTCAGTGATATCCATTCGCCGTTCGTCTAGAAGGCGGCGGGCGTGCTCCATCCTGTATGAATTGAAGTAGTCGAAAACGCTGGTTCCATAAAATCGCCGGAACCCGTCGTTGAGTTTGTCCTTGTTGAGGCCGACCATTCGGGCTAGGCTTTTTAATGTGGGAGGACTTTCTAAATTCCCGATTAACAGGCGCCTCGCCTCTCGAATACGCTTCTCGTCCGCCGCATGAAAACCGGGCTTTTTGTTTGGACGTTCTTCAGCGCCGGACACCATTGCCAACTGATGGATAACCAGTTCGATTGCTTTGCATTCGAGATATGCTCGCTTAAGTTCGCCTTGATAAGGGCAGTTCAGAATTTGGTGGATCGTCATACTCAGGGCCGTGGACGCGGGCCAGAGACTACTGTGAAAAAAATTATCATTTTTTTTGGCTGTCGCTTTTATTTCGGCCGGCAAATTGATTGGATCGTCCTTAAAAAATTCGATCAATAATTTGGGATCAACTTTTACGGTAACGCTTCGATTGACGGCCCCGCCTTTATATTCCATGAGTTGCATGGACTGTGATGTAAAACAAAGGGTTTTATTCGTTTCTTCAAGGATAATGGGTTCAGGCTGTTTCTGAAACGTTCCTCGCATTTTTCCAGACAAGCACATGACGATCCCAAACTGGGGATGGACCATGTCAAGGGTGATAACCAAATCTTCCGAAGGAGCGACCTCGCTAATATTCAACTGGAACCCGGGTCTGAATTCGATCATCCACGTTGATCCACGGCAATAATCTGAAAGGAAACGACTCATTGGAACATTTAACCCTTTTTGCAGACTATTACCATCTCCCTCTGCTATCGTGGCCTTGATTGCTTCGACGATGTCTTTGTCCGTTAACCGCAACTCCATCGCGTACAGTCCTCACCTTTTTCAATAATTTTTTAATCGATCTATTTCCAGCCAACACGTCAGCCCAGCGTTACAAAGTGAGAGGATGTTCTATCGCGATGGAATTGACATAGCCCAGTAGGCTGTCAATTGCATGCACCTTGATGGTGGGCACTTTTTTCTACCAAGGACGAGTTGCTGCGCGTGGCACTGGCGTCGTCTGCCGCGTTAATCAGGCTATCAAGTATGCGAACGGTCACATGCCCTTTGTAAGGTTTTTCCCCGACCGTAATCATCTTGCCGCCGACATTTTCGATTCCCGTGGGTTTCAATAGAAACCGGTCTGAGTAGTAGCCGGGAGATTCTATTTGCGGAAAGAGCTATCCCAAATCAGCAATAGTAAGTGCCGTGAGCAATGGCGACCTTTTCGACGAATCGACTTCCCGCAATCTGTTCGCGGGTCTTCTCCGTTTTTTTGTCGTAAGCGGCGAGTACCTCCTCGGCCTTGTTTGTGCATCTTAGAGAAGCAGTTGCCTTGTGGACGGCGGCTTCCAACCCTTGGGTAAAATCGACATAAGCGGTCTTGAATCCCCTTGCCTCCCAGAAAAGCAGCTCTTTTCAATCATGACACGCTTGATTTCATGCTTTTGGGCAAACTTGAGCTGCGGGCCGGTCTTTTTTGGGGAAAGACGATTGCAGCGGTTGCACATGGCCAAATGGGGCAACGTACCGACATGACCGCCGGTACAGCATCTAAGCCATTGGCCAAATTCTCCAGAAGGTCGCCCCCCTTTTTTATAAAAAAGTACGACCAAATTCGACAGACAAAGATTTTCTCAGCGCGACTTCATACCTCGTGGCAACCGGCAGGCGAAAGAATCTCCTTATAAAATTATATAATTCTATCTAAAAAAGAATCTTCTTATATATCTGGAAGGGTGTTCTGTCAACCCATTTGCGAGGAAACGGTCAGAAAGACTCGGGTGGAAACGTCCCTATAGTAAAATCTTACAACTATACTTAAAACAATTTATATTCAAAAACTTGCTTAACAGGGTGTTGAAAAACTATTTCTCAGTATCAAAAAGAGCCAAAAATTTGCCAAAAAGACTAATTTTCGCCCTAAAATGGTACTTTTCGGCTTTTTTTCCCAGTTTCATAAGATCAAATTGAAGGGACGAAAAAAAAGGAGAAGGGGAAAGACAGATGGCACTCAAAAAAGCCGACATCGCCGAATTGATCGCCGAAAGAAACTGTTTTCAGCGCAATCGGGCTCAGGAAATGGTCGAAACGCTGCTGGAAATCGTGAAATCCACCCTGGAAGAAGGCGAGGACGTTCTGGTCAGCGGATTCGGCAAGTTTCAGGTGAAAGAAAAAAATTCGCGCATCGGCAGGAATCCCGCCACGGGCAAGGCGATGCAATTAGCCAGCCGGCGAGTCGTCACGTTTAAATGTTCGGGGAAGCTGAGAGATAAAATCAACCGAGTCTGACCCGCTTTTCTTGTCCATGATCAAATCAAGCAGTTCCTGTTTCATCAACAGCGTTTGGGTGATGATGTTTTCGACCTGGTTTTCGGACATCAGTTTTTCGGTCACATCCGGGCTCACCTTGTAGCGCATCCCGTCTTTTCCGGTACCCACCCCCATCATGGAACAAATCGCATCGGCCGCCTGAACGATGGCGGTCTCTTCGTCGTCAGCCACCATCAGATCCTCGTCATGGTGGTGCTCGATAATATGCACGATAGGCTTCGGAAAATTCCAGGTGCGGGCCACCATGCCCCCGATTTCCGGATGGGTGATCCCTATGATCTGTTTTTCCGCTTCGATATAGCCGATATTCTCGCTTATGGCCAGATTGCGGATCTGCTGCATTTTGTCAAAAATGAACTGGCTTAAGATGATCTTGCCGATATCCCGGATCAGGGCCGCGGTAAAGATCCGGTTGGGTTGGCGATGGTGGCGCTGCAAGGCGATGCTTTGGGCGATTTCCGAGGAGATGATCGCCGCCTTCCAAAGCTCGTTGGTCACCAGACCGTATCCGTCGCAACGCTTCCCCTTGTAATGCGGGGCCATGGATGCGGCCAGGACCATCTTGATCGTCTGCCGGGTGCCCAGCGCCATAATTGCGCCCTGCAGGGTGTCGACTTTGTGCTTGAGTCCAAAATAGGCCGAGTTCACCCTTTTTAGCAGGTTCGATGCAAGCGCCGGGTCTCTGTTGATTAGGGATGCAACATCAGAAACCCCTGTGCCGGGTCGATTGGCAATTTCGATGATCGCCGTCGAAACGGGTGAGATCGGTTTAAGATCGCCAATCAAAGCGACGATGTCTTCTACTGCCGTCATAAGGTTTTTACTTCCCCGCTACAGACTTCGACTTGTAGTTCGCCTGTCTTAAGGTTAATTTCCAAGGAATAATTTTCCAACCCGCCAATCTGGATCAGGCCGGGCTTGATCCCAATCTTTTCGAAAAACTGACAGGCCGCCTCGCAATTTTTTTTGCCGAGCTGGCCGCCGCCAAATGCGTCGAGAAAGTGAGCCCCGCCGCAAACCGCAATCTTGGCGTGCTCAAGATCTATTTTGTACTCGTTGCGGGCCTCGCTAAAAAACTTCATTAATCCTGTATCGGCATATAGCAGGGGATATTTATCAGGATCGACGGATGTCGCCTGGGAAGAATCCGGAAAGACGAAAATATACAGCCCACCTGTTTTTACCGCTGGATCATATATCCCCGTGCAGATGCTCGACCCCAGCGATGCTGCCCGAACCAGATCGGACCCATTTTTTTTGAAATGGTAACTGGCTACATCGACACAAATAGAACCCATGAATCACCCGATAAAAAACAGAAAAAAAATATCGCAAAAAAGTTGATTTCTTACCTCACAATTACCGGTGATGACCAAAAATGACACATTTCTCAAGGCGCAACTGAGAAAATTGTAAATGAGCGTGAGCATTTGGACAACCAAGCCCAAACATATAAAACCTGCTTAACGCCGTGTCTATAATAAAAATATATTGTTACAAAAAGTTAAAAAGATTTTCGTTCGCTTACAAAGAGGATTTTGGGTGAAAAACTCGACGGGCAAACCATGTCAATAACCCGGGGTTGAACCCCAGGCATGAGAGATCGTGCCTCTGTTGACAAGGGAGCATAGCCTGAAAGGAAGTATGCAGCAGTTGGAAACGAGAGATACATACACACCCAAGAATATTCCGCACGTTCGTGGCAACTGTGACCGGCCGTTAAAAGCTCTGGGAGGTAGGAGCGGTGCGTCCGGTTTAAAAACCGTTTCCAACAGTCCCGATGCGGCCCTGACTCCCAAAGGACAGGGAGGGCGGAACTTGAGAGTATCCGACGTGTATGTCCTATCCCACCGGGGAACGCCGCTTATGCCTTGCTCGCCGCGAAAGGCTCGCAAGCTGCTCGATGCCGGAAAAGCCAAAGTGGCGAGCAGAACACCGTTCGTCATCCGTCTTACGGCAGCCAGCGGGGAAACGGTGCAGCCGGTAAAACTCGGGGTGGACCCAGGTTACGCTCATGTCGGGTTGTCGGCGGTCAGCGAAAAGAAAGAGCTTTACGCGGCTGAAGTTGTGCTTCGAACGGACATTGTGAAGCTCAACGCCGAAAGAGCCGCCTACCCAAGTCCCACATTCACGATGCTTTCGTTATCGCTGGTGGCAACGGGCAAGCACGGCTGGGTGAGAACCTGTTCGGCAAGCAGGTTCGCAAATGCAACCGCAAGTTGTTAAAGGGCGCACGGAGCCATATCCGAAATACCGCGCCTCGATACATTAAAGGATTTCAGCGGTTCGATAAGGTTTGCTGGAACGGCATCGAATGTTTTGTGTTTGGTGGAAGGACCAGAGGGTATTTTCATTTACGCGATTTGGCTGGCAACAAGATCCATGCCGACGCCAAGTCGATAGATTGCCACTTAGTGGAATCAGCGAGAACTATTTTAATTGAAAGAAGAGGCGGCGATTCCACCCGGCATTGAAATACCGGGTACCCTCGCCGAAATATTCATGGAGCGGGGTCGCCCTGGAAATCACCCGGCGCAAACAGGTCGAGATGGACCGCGACCGGCTTATCGTGGAACTGCAACAGGCCCTGGCCGAAATCAAGACGCTTAAGGGCGTTCTTCCCATTTGCAGTGTCTGTAAGAAAAAACATAAAGATACCGGCAATTGGCAGCCGGTTCAAAAGTAAATTAGATATAGGCGTAATTCAAATATATTCGAAAAAAACGGTAATTCTAATCTTCAGTGATAATTTCATCAATTTAATGTTGATGAACTCGTAAAAAGTCGTCAAAATGCCATTATTGCAGATTGCCAACTAATAATTTCAGGCCGTTACAAAGCCGAAAATTGAGAATTTCGACTTTTTACTGGGCCATCAATGTTCGGTCGTTTATATTGTCAAAACCAACATTTGCGTCAAATCTCAAAAATTGTAATCGATGACAACTTTTGTAAATGGTTTTTACAAAAATTGTCAAAACCGTGTGGCGGTTTCAATGCATAATTAACGTAATTGCTTGAAATTTAGGTTTATATATACCATGTACAGTATTAGGTATATTTTATGCATTAACATTCAGAAAATTCATAACCAATTTTTTAAAACTTTTCTAAACTTTTGCACCATTTGCTATTAACGATTCTTCAAGCTGTGGTTCAATGCGCCCATAGTATCATCAAAGCACTTATCAACAAAAAAGTGTAATGGGTTTTTGTATATAGTAGAAATATCCGTCGAAATTCTCTATCTTTAGTCTGACATGATTAGATGAATTTTATGGCGCATGATTTAAATTTATAGTATTTTTAATTCTGTTTTTATACAATTTTATTTATTTCATTCTATTTGGTAATATTGTTAATCGATAAGGACAGTTATACGTGAACATTAGAGAGAAAAAAATGGTGAGCAAATTTTGTTTGAAAAAGCCGCGGTTAATCCAAATAGTTTATAATTTATATGTCCATTATGAAATTTTTGAACTGACTTTTTTATAACATATTTAGAAATTATATGTAGTATTTTCTTTTATATATGAAGTAAAAAACGATCACATTTAGCCAAATGATGAAATTTAAATGTTTTTTGGATTTCAAGGGAATTATAAAAATATATAGGTATTGTAAATTTTATTTTAGAAAAAAGGTTTGAATTTTTGAAAGTTACCAAAATTAAAAAATAAGGAGGAAATTATTATGCGGAAAAAAATATTTTTGTTCTATTATTGTTAATATGATATTTTCAGTAATTTTATCATCCTTTTTAGTTACAACATTGTACGCAAATTCTGATGCACCAGAACTCGCTAATTATATCTCTGAGGAGTTTAATAAAGACGTACCAAATGTTATCAGTAACCATGGTTCCGCTACTTACTCAATTCCAATTCAAGTACCACCTGGAAGATCGGGCATGATACCTAAAATTGCGATTCAATACAACAGCAACCAAAAAAACGGTATTTTAGGCGTTGGTTGGGATCTGAATAGCAATTATATCCAGCGGTCTACAAAGGATTTGGATTATAGCGATAATGCATTTCAAGTCAAAATTGCTGGATCGATATCTGATCTTGTTTCGCGTTGTCAATGGGAATGAAAAGTGTACCAGAAATGGGAAAATAAAATTGTACCACCCTGGGGTTCATTGGAACTCCTTTTTAGCATTTTCAGCAACCGGCCCGGAAGATCCGGCGGTGGCGAAATCGCTC
>Ga0272443_10007473_pt1 | contig 10417 bp, 7 predicted proteins | sample SSMAcet12_FD_193581 | JGI IMG/M metagenome (GOLD analysis project Ga0272443, IMG submission 193581) | Marine sediment archaeal communities from Little Sippewissett salt marsh, Falmouth, MA, United States - SSM-Acet-12 | ecosystem: Environmental > Aquatic > Marine > Wetlands > Sediment ... | reverse complement strand
TGTGCTCTTCAACATGAAAAAACTGGCATAAATTCAAAAGCGCCATCCTCTTGCTGATTGAAAGTCCACCTGAAGATCTTCTTGTTAAACGCTCATGGGCTTCGGGCCGCCACGGTGCATGAAAATGACGCGCCGGAGCCCGGATGAGCGGTTGCGAAAAGCGGCTGACTGTCTGAGTCGCTTAAGGGGTCTTAGGCCGGACCCTATGCCGATGCCGCTTGGAAGGCACGATCTTCAAGCTCTGCATCCGGATCATTATTTGAGACGGCACTGGTCCGGGCTTAGAGACCCATTGGCGGCGAGTTTCAGCCGTCTTTGGAAACCGTTCATCCGGGCGGAGGTGCCCACCTTTTTACCCGTATTACATACTATTTTCGTACTAAGGAGGAGAAAAAAGCAGAAGCGGATTGAACCCGCTTCATTTTTTATTGACAATAAAATAGCTCCGGTGTTATGGCGTTGTTATCCTAATGTGTTAATGAGTTATGAACTGTAGCTTAACAATAAGAAATTATTACAATTGTTTATAATTTTCGACCTGAACGGAAACAGTATTGATGTAACCGTTCACAGGGGTGCAACGTCCGATGCGCTTCAAAAAAACCTAATTGTACGCGTTTACAGGGTGTCGCAGATGCAAGGCGTCGGGCGCGCAGACGTACTTTTGTACTTCAAATGCCCGACAACAAAGCAGATGCGGTGCCCTGTGAACGCTTACGAGGAATGCGATGAAATTCGAGGCCATACAGGTTAATTCCGCCCCCGAAGCCCTGGTAGAACAAATAAGGGGACAAATCAGGGCCGGAAAATTAAAACCCGGGGAGAGTCTGCCTTCGCAGCGTGAGTTGGCAAAGATGTTTCGAGTGGGGCTCGGGACCGTTCGGGAAGCGTTTAAAATCCTCGACGTCATGGGGTGTGTGGACATTCTGCGGGGTAAAGGGACGTTTGTCGCCCAAGATGCGTTAAGCGTTCAAAGCGTGGCTCCCACCATTGAAAATGCGCTGGAGGCGGTTTCCCTGGCGGAGCTGATGAAGGCGCGTGAAGTGGTGGAAAGCGGCGCCGCGCGAATAGCGGCGGAAAAGGCCGATACTGAGAGCATCCAGCGGCTTCGGGAGATAACGTCCCGAATGCTATCGGCCGACCTCTCCAGCGACGCATATTACGAAAACGATTTCAGGTTTCACATCGCCGTGGCCGAGGCCTCGGAAAACCAGGCAGTCCTCGAGATCGTCAAACTGCTGGCCGACAAGGCACACCACCATATTAACTTCATGAATGATGCCTTGGGCATCTCCTTGCCCGCGGCCAAGGGAAAGTGCGTCGGCAGTGCCGTCAGAGTTGTCGATTTCATTGCGGACGGAGACGCCGAGCGTGCCGGAGAAGCGATGTGCGAGCATTTAAATACCGTCACCGAAAGTCTCTTGAAGGAGTTTCCGGGAAAGCGATTAAAACGCGGCGTTTTTCAGCAACATATTCAGGGGGGACAATAAAAACGGTACACGAACCCGTAAATAAATATTAAGCCAATAATCAACAAGAGGAGCAGTTTCAAATGGCGTCAAAGCTGGACGACAAAATCCGGGAAACCGGTATGAAATTGTACGATATCGCGGAAAAATCCAAACCGTCCCTGTTCAGAAAAGATTATTGGACCGGCAAAGTCATGGATCTTTCCATGAAGAACGAAGCCTTCAAACAGGAGATGTTTCGATTCGTGGATGTGTTTCCTTATTTAACCAATCCCGAATCGGTGGCACGGCACATCCAGGAGTATTTCTGCAGGCCGGACCAGGATTTTCCGAAAACGATGCGCTGGGGGTTGTCCAAAGTCAAACCCGACTCGATCGCCGCCAAAATGGCGGCCAAGAGCATCGGGAAAAATATCAGCACCATGGGCAAGCAGTTCATCACGGGCGAGACCATCGATGAAGCCGCCAAAGTAATGCTCAAGGGCCGCCAAAAAGACGGGGTTGCATGGACCGTCAAAATCCTCAAGGAGGCGGTTACGTCAACACGGGAGGAAGAGGAGTTTCTGGAAAAACAGATCGAACTGTTGGAGCGCTACAGCGAAATCGTCAAAGAGTGGCCCGCCCTGGGAACCGGTGAAAAAGGCGGTCCGGACTGGGGCGTTAGCCCCCAGGTCAATATCTCGCTGATGGCCTCCTGCCTCTATTCCCAGTATCTGCCTAAAAGCTGTGCCATGGACTATGCTATCGACCGGGCCAAGGAACGGCTGCGGCCGATCTACCGCAAGGCCCTTGAATTAAACGCTTACGTGCTGATGGACATGGAGCACCTGCCGGCGCGGAGGTTTACCCTGGAATTGTTCAAGAGCATCAACGACGAGCCCGAGTTTCGTGACTGGCCTCACAAGGGCATCGCTTACCAGGCGTACATGAAGGATGCCGAACCTTTGCTTGCCGAACTATTGGATTGGGCCAAAAAAGGCGGCCACAACTTCGGCATGCGCCTGATCAAGGGCGCTTTCTGGGACGAAGAGGTGGTGCTGGCCAACCTCTACAACTACCCGATTCCGGTGTTTACAAACAAACACGCAACCGATGGCAGCTACGAGAGATGCGCCCGCACGGTGCTAAAAAACCACCGCTACATTCAGCTCAAATGTGCCTCCCACAACATCCGCACCGTCGCTTACGTCATCGAATGCGCCAGGGAGCTTAACGTCCCCGAGGGCCGACTGGAATTTCAAATGCTCCACGGCATGGCCGAGAACCTGCGGGAGGCATGGAAGAAACACAACCTGCGGCTGCGCCTCTACTCGCCGGTGGGAGAAATTGTGCCCGGCATGGCCTACCTGGTGCGCCGTCTGCTGGAAAACACCTCCAGCGAATCGTTTTTAAGACAGAGTTTCGCAAACGGTGCAGCAAGAGAAGAGATGCTGAGAGACCCGGCGATCCTTGCAAATGAGAACCCGCAGCCAGAGAAAGATAACGAAGCCGCATCGGAATACGGCGAAAAGGGTCCTTTTTCCAACGAGCCGCCTGTCGAATGGGACATTCCGACGCACGCCGCTTTCGCCGCCGCACTTGAAAATAAAAAGGCGTCTTTTCCCCGGCAAGTACTCCCGGTTGTTAACGGAGCCCCGATAGCCGGCGGAAAGAAAATGCTTTCCCGCGACCCCAACGAGCCCGAAAGAGTCGTGGCCGAAGTTGTTTGCGCGGACACCGTCACGGTCGAAAAGGCGGTCGCCGCCGCTAAAACGGCTTTTGTGGACTGGTCCGTCACCCCCGCCGAAAAGCGGGTGGACTGCCTTTTCAAAGCGGCGGAGCGGGTGCGCGCCAAACGCCACGATCTGGCCGCTTTGCTCGTCTATGAAGCGGGCAAAAACTGGAACGAAGCCCAGGCCGATATTTGCGAAGCGGTGGATTTTCTCGAATTTTACGGCCGCGAAATGATTCGGTTAAACCAACCGCGCGTGGCCTCCGAGCTGCCGGGGGAATCCAGTCGCCTCGGATACATTCCGCGCGGCGTCGGAGCCGTCATCGCGCCATGGAATTTCCCCTTGCCCATCTCCATCGGCATGACCTCGGCAGCCATCGTCACCGGCAACACCGTCGTGTACAAACCGGCGTCACAGACGCCGGCGATCGGGCAGGCGGTATACGATATTTTCAACAGCGTGGACTTGCCTAAAGGCGTGCTCAATTTCGTTCCCGGACCGGGCGGAGAAATCGGAGACGCCCTGGTCACCCGCAAGGACGTGGCCTTTACCGTATTCACCGGAAGCAAGGAAGTGGGTCTCGGCATCATCGAAAAATCCGGGCGCACGCCCGAAGGCGCTCAGCATGTGAAAAACGTCATCGCCGAGATGGGCGGAAAAAACGCCATCATTATCGACAGCGACGCCGATTTCGACGCAGCCGTGTGGCCCGTCATCCAGTCGGCCTTCGGTTACATGGGCCAGAAATGCTCGGCCGCCTCGAGATTGATTGTTTTGGAAGAGAATTACGACAAGTTCGTCTCAAAATTTAAAAACGCGGTGGAGACGCTGATATGCGGTCCCGCCGAGGACTCGCGCAGCGACATCGGGGCCGTTATTGACGCCGGAGCCAAAGAGAAGATCGAAAAGTACATCGAAATCGGTCACAGCGAAGGCAAGCTGCTGACCAGGGGCGCCGCGGCCGAAGGACCCGGACATTTTGTTCCTCCCACCGTGTTCACCGATATTACCCCTGACAGTCGGCTGGCCCAGGAGGAAATTTTCGGTCCTGTCGTGTGCATCATCAAGGTAAAGGATTTCGAGAAAGCCCTCCAAGTGGCAAACGGCACTCAGTACGCCCTTACCGGCGGCCTGTTCTCGCGCAGCCCGGCCAATATCGAGCGCGCCTGCAGGGAATTTATGGTGGGAAGCCTCTACATCAACCGGGGAACCACCGGCGCCATGATGAAACGCCACCCGTTCGGCGGTTTCAAAATGTCCGGCGTCGGATCCAAGGCCATGGGACAGGATTATCTGCCTCAGTTCATGTACATCCGCACGATCGTGGAAAATACGTTTAGAAGCGGGTTTGCGCCGATGAAAGATGACCCGTCCGCAAAATAAAAAAGACATGGAATTAAAAGCGATACACGAAAACTGTTCCGGCTGCTGCACCTGCCGGCTGGCCTGCGCCCTGGAAAACCACCGGGAAGTAAACCCCGGTCTGGCGGTATTGCGCATCGAGGGACGATTCCCCGTGCCGGGAGATTACCGGATACACCTGTGCGACCAGTGCGGGGCATGCGCGGAGGTCTGCCCGGTCGAGGCGATTGGTGAGGATGAAGCCGGCGTCTACCGGATTGACGAAGACATTTGCACGAGTTGCATGCTTTGCGTGGACGCCTGCCCGTACGACGTCATTGTCGAAAACAAGCGTACATCCATGCCGATCAAATGCACCAATTGCGGGGCATGCGCCGACGTCTGCCCGAGGGATGCCATTGTCACCGTGTAAGGGTCACGGTAAGAAATAATTCCACACGATTGCGCCGGATTATGGTTTGTCTACAAGGCACATCCACCTGCGCATATCGGGATATGTGGGGTGGATGTAACACAGTAGACGGGCCATAAGACAAGCAAGAGGTGGAATTATTTTTTGCCGGGGCCCTAAGTCAATATTGAGGAGAATAAAATGACCTTGTATGGATACGCCGGTGCAATTTTACGAATCGATTTAAACCGGTCGTGCATACAAAAAGAGCCGCTTCCCGCCGATATGGCCGAAAAATATATCGGCGGGAGAGGGTTTGTCGCAAGAATGCTTTTTGACGAGATTGCTCCGGGCGTCGACCCGGACAGTGAGGATAACAGGTTCATCGCCGCCGTCGGTCCCCTCACCGGCCATTTTCTTCCGGCGAGCGGGAAAACCCATTTCGGCGCGAAATCACCCGCGACCGGCGGTTACGCCGACAGCAACATGGGAGGGCATTTCGGCCCCGCGATGAAATACGCGGGCTATGATGTCCTGGTGCTGACGGGCAAGGCCGCCGAACCCAGCTACCTTTTTATCGAGGACGACCACGTGGAAATTCGCCCGGCGGGAAAATATTGGGGCCAGGGATCGCTGACAACCGAACGAATGTTAAAAGACGATCTCGGAGAGGATTTCCAGATACTCACCATCGGGCCGGCCGGAGAGCGAAAAGTCAGATTTGCGTGTATCTCGCACGACTTCGGACGCCAGGCGGGCCGAACCGGCATCGGTCTTGTCCTCGGCGCCAAAAATATAAAAGCGATCGCGGTCAAGGGAACCGGAAGCCTGCCTGTTTTCGACCTTGAGGGCGCTTACACCAAGGGAAAGGAGGCGTATAAAAAAGTCAGAGAAAAACCGGGTTTCAAGGGATGGACCCCCGAGGGAACCGCCGGGTTGACCAACTGGGCCAACGAAATCGGCGTGTTTCCCACCCGAAATTTCCAGACCTCCTATGCGGAGCACCACCGGGATATCAACGGAAAGGCAATCTTGGAGAGATTGAAAATTACGGACAAAGGCTGCTACCTCTGCCCCACGCCATGCGGAAAATACGGCCACGCAAAAACAACCTTGGGGCAAGCCTACGTCGAGGGTCCTGAGTATGAGACCATCGCTCTTTTTGGAGGCAATTGCGTGCTCAACTCCATCGAGGATGTGGCATACGCCAACTGGGTGTGCGACGAGTTGGGAATCGACACGATATCGGCGGGGGTAGTGGCGGGATGGGCCATCGAATGCTATGAGCGGGGGATTTTAACCGCAGGGCAAATCGGAAGAAAAGTCCAATTTTCGGACCTGGAATCGGTGGTTTATCTTCTGGAGAAAATGGCCCTTCGAGACGGAATCGGTGATCTGCTGGCCGAAGGCGTCAAGCGGGCCTCGGAAAAGGTCGGCAAAGGCTCCGCGGACTTCGCCGTTCATGTAAAAGGACTGGAATGGACCGGGTATGAATGCCGCAACGCCCCTTCCATGATGTTGGCCTATCTCACCTCCGACATCGGCGCCCACCACGGCAGGGCCTGGGTTTTGGGACATGACATCGCCGGTTCGTTCACCAGCGTGCATGACCTGATTGTCGCGGGCGGAGATAAGGAAAAACAGCCCAAGGGGCTCGTCACGGAAAAGTGCGCCGAGTATGTCATCGACTCCCAGCACGAACGTCCCCTATTCGACGCGCTGGGAACCTGCCGCCTGCAGTTCATGGAGTTGGGATTCGAGGGCGCGCATTATTCCGAGCTTTACACCTATATTACCGGGAAAAAATTGAGCTGGAAAGAGTTGCTGGAGATTTCCGAGCGCATCTGGCACCTGACCCGGGCGTTTAACGCAAGAGAAATCGAAGGCTTCGGACGCCGCTGGGACTACCCCCCGAAAAGACTCAGCGAGGAACCTATTAAAAGCGGCCCGAACGAGGGCTATTGTATTCCCATGGAAGATATCGAATTTCTTCTCGACGCCTACTACAAGGCCAGAGGATGGAATGAAAACGGCATACCCACGCGAGCAACCCTTGAGAGGGTCGGACTGAAGGATGTCGCCGATGTTATGGAACTCTAAGCTGGTGAGAGATAAAGAAAGCAAGACAATTCAAACGTAAAACGACAAGTTAAAATCCTGTGGGAGCGGTACGCGTAAACACCGGCCAATACGACGCTTTCTTGTCAATATGTATTGACACGGTCAGGCCTATAGATTATCAAATGAATCCATTTCGTAACCGTTCACAGGGTTGCAAAGTCCGATGCGCTTCAAACCAACTAATTGTAAGCGTTTACAGGGTGCCGCAGATGATAGGCGTCGGGTGCGCAGACGTACTTATGTACTTCAGTGCCCGACAACAAAGTAGATGCGGTGCCCTGTGAACGCTTACTCCATTTCGGTGCAAATGTCCATATTGACGGGAGTGATCATGACTTTAGAAGAAAAAATCGTCGCGATGCTGGAAGAAAACAAGACCCCCTATGAAATTTATGAGCATGAACCGGTTTACACGAATCCGGCCATGGCCGAAGCGCTCAATGTGACCGAGGCGGAAACCGTCAAGTCGCTGGTCCTAAAGACCAAAGAGGAAGAAATGATTGTGCTGGTGTTACCGGGCAACAAGAAGGTCAACTGGAAACAGGCGGCCAAAGGCGCCAACACCAAAAAAGTCTCCTTCGCTAAACCGGAAGCCGTCAGCGAGGCGGTCGGTTGTGAGGTTGGTTGTGTGCCGCCTTTTGGTCACTTAACCCCTTTGCCGATCTATATGGATCTGGAATTGGCCAAAAAGCAGTATGTGTATTTCAACCCCGGCGTACACCATAAGTCATTTAAGGTTAAGGCCTGGGACCTGAAGAAACTCTGTGAGCCGAAAATGATCTAATGACAATGAATCGAATGGTTGCCGCTAAGGGTCACGGTAAGAAATAATTCCACACGATTGCGCCGGATTATGGTTTGTCTACAAGGCACATCCACCTGCGTATATCGGGATACGTGTGGGTGGATGTAACGCAGTAGACGGGCCATAAGACAAGCAAGAGGTGGAATTATTTTTTGCCGGGGCCCTAAAGCTTCTTCTTGACCCACTTAACATCCGGTAAATTGCGCTTGATCTCAGTGGTGACCAGGTTCAGATGCTTCTGCATCGCACCTGCTGCCTTTTCCCCTTCGCCCTTGGCCACGAAATTGACGATTTGTTCGGCCGTGAGAACGGCCTTGTCGCGTTGAAACAATGCGTTGGGCCTGAACTTATCGTATGCATTATGGACCTTTTCGACAATTTGCTTCATCATCTCAAGGATCATCTGGTTACCCGAGGATCGGGCAAGCGCAATATGAAATTCAAAATCGTGTTCCACAAAACGGTTCAGGTCACCCGTGGTTGCCTTCATCTTTAAACAGGCGTTCTGAAGCCGCTCAATATCTACCGAATCGGCCCTGCGTGCAGCCAGCCGGACCACATTACATTCCAGAATTTCTCTGACTTCCACCAGATCGATGATATTGGTGACCGCTTGGATATCCTGCAGCGCAAAGCCCGTCGCTTTCACGGGATCGAGATCCTCGCGCACGAAACAGCCTTTACCCTGGATGCTTTTTAAATATCCCAGCATCGACAGGGTTGAGGTCGCTTCCCTGATGGTTGACCGTCCGACGCCGAACATTTCGCTTAATCGATGTTCGGTCGGCAGTTTATCGCCGGGTTTCATCTGCCCGGATTCGATGCTCTTGAGAATCTGCTTCATCACCAGTTCAGGGGTAGAGTTTCGTTTGACTGTTTTGTAGTTTATGGATCTCATCTGTTTTTTCAAACCGTTTTGTCCGAATAAAAATTTTATGCCGCCCGGCTCTTTTTTCTTGACACAAATCTTATAGTCTGTCAACCTGATTTTCAGGTTGTCAGACAAATCTGGTCTGGTCTCGCACGTGGTTAGGCGGGCGTTTTTTTTCTTGACCTTGCCGCGCGGAGGGAGCAACCCCAAACCTTTCTTTGGATTTATTGTTTAGGTTTTAAGAGCTCGGTCGAACCATAAAAAATGTCAATTTCCCGAGAGGTGCACCATGGCCGAAAATCTCACCACCACCGTATCTTCCAAGAGTCAAACCGTCGAAATCAACCGGGCCCTGCCCACGGTTGTCATCGGGGAACGCATCAATCCGACCGGGCGCAAGAAACTGCAAGCCGAACTCGAAGCCCATAATTTTAACATCGCGCAACATGATGCAAGCGCTCAGGTGCTGGCTGGCGCAACAATTCTCGATGTCAATGCCGGCGTTCCTGACGGAGATGAACCCACATTGATCCAGGAAACCATCCGTGCGGTGATGGCGGTAACCGATGTGCCGCTTTGCATCGACACGGCCGACCCGGATGCGCTGGCAGCGGCCCTCAAGATATACGAGGGCAAAGCACTGGTCAATTCGGTCAACGGCGAAACCCATTCATTGGAAAAAATGCTGCCGCTGGTCAAGGAATATGGTGCGGCGGTTATCGGCCTGTGTATGGACGACGACGGAATCCCCTCTCTTCCGGAAAAACGGCTGGCGGTAGCGGGAAAAATTATCGAGCGGGCCGCGAAACTGGGAATCCCAATCGAGGATGTGGTTATTGACCCGCTCGTGCTGACGGTCAGTGTGGACAGCAACGCCGCTATGCTCACCCTGAAAACGACCGAACTGATCGTCAAGGAATTCGGTGTCAATATCACCATGGGCGCCAGCAATGTTTCTTTCGGGCTGCCGGACCGGTCGGCCATCAATGCGGCATTTATGGCGATGGCCATACAGGCCGGATTGACCTGTCCGATCACCAACCCTCTGGATCCGGATTTGGCCATAGCGGTACTGGCCGCCGATCTGGCAATGGGAAAAGACGAATGGGGTGATCGCTGGATAACCGCATATCGGTCGCGTAACAAACCGGCTTGAGCCAGGTTTGCCGATTTGTTGTTTAGCCGGTTTCTCCGTTTGCTGGTTAAAATTTCATGTTGCAGTTCGACTCGAATCAAGCGAACCTTGATGGCTTAGATGCCAGCCCCATTTCTGTTCATTTCCGGATGAAACTATCGCTCATTGGCAACTCGACAATCTTTGCCTTTTCCCCTGATCGAAAAAATCTTATAAAGGTTTTCCACTTTCCGGCATTGGTGACAGCGCCCTTGGCAAGTTCAGGGGATGCAACTTCTTGATTGTATGTTTTTTCAATTAGTTCTGGCATATTTGTGTGCATTTAGTGTTTCATGCCGACCTTTTCGTTTTGACAGAATTTCTCCGGGCCGGAGGCCGACATTTCAATTAGGGGCAATGCCCCTGGATTCAACAAGGAGGGTGTCCAAATGAGCGATGTGTTAAATTTAATTTCCACAAAGATCATTACAGGGAAAAAGGATGAAATCGGCCAACTGACCCGGGATGCTCTGGACAAAGGGCTCAGTGCCCAGGACATTCTTTACGAAGGG
>Ga0272443_10007471_pt1 | contig 10417 bp, 5 predicted proteins | sample SSMAcet12_FD_193581 | JGI IMG/M metagenome (GOLD analysis project Ga0272443, IMG submission 193581) | Marine sediment archaeal communities from Little Sippewissett salt marsh, Falmouth, MA, United States - SSM-Acet-12 | ecosystem: Environmental > Aquatic > Marine > Wetlands > Sediment ... | reverse complement strand
CCGGAAGCCCCGCCAGTTCGTTCTTAGGTGATGTCCACACATATCTCGCCCCAATAACGAAAAGCTCGTCCGGTGTAAGCTCTATCTTCGACTGAATCCCGTAAGCATCCTCGGCGAGTTCCCAGGAGAGGTCATTATCATTGGTAAAGGAATAATTGAGATGGTCCATATCAGTGTAATAGCCCTTAACCACAAAACTCAGTTCGTCAGCCTGATGATATTCCAGACCAGCTTCAGCCGTGTAGAAGCGGTCGCCTATGTTTGGATTCGGCCAGTTACCCCGGGAATTATCGCCCATCGCGCCACCGGCGAAAATAGTGTATGACTCCCCAATATTCTTGGCCAGTGAAATCACGGGAAATACCGAATAATCATCATCCTCCAAATATTCCGCCCGTGCGCCGATTTTTAGCGAAACTTCCTCTCCTTCATAACCCCAAATAAGACTTCCGCCGGCTTTCCATTTTTGATATTCGGCGGATTCATCGGTAGCCTTCGAATACAGCGTCCAATCCCCCCTCAGCCGAAGAGAATTATTCCAGGCCTTCGGAATCGGCAAATCGGCCGTGGCGATAACTACATCCGCTATCACATGAGATTTATCGAATCCCAAATTATCCTGAATATATTTCGTCTGCAGATAATCCTGATGATTGTAGCGAATAGTGTATCTTTCGGCATAGCTTAACTTTGCGTCGAAAAGCCTATGGTCGGCCTCGTCCCGAATGAAATCGAGAGAGTCGATATACTCTTCCTCCATGTCCGTGTTCAGCCCCTCGAACCTAAATCCAAAAAGGCGTAAATCGAAATCACCAATCCCACTCCAAATTATTCCGCTGAAATGGCGGTTGCGAGCGTCGCGAGAGTCGAAGCCCAGGTTCTCCTCGCTTACCTCATCAGCGCTCACCCCTATCCCGATATACTCATTGAAACTCTTGATGAACATACCTGAATAACCTCGGTTGTCATTGTCGCCAAAACCTCCTGCAAGGCGCGTGTAATCTCCTTTTTTGGGCATTTCGTGGACTTCGATATCCACAGCTCCACCCAAAGCGGGCATTCCATCCGGCGATATCATGCCCCCGGTAATAACCGTTACAGCGCTTAACATCTCCAGAGGAAACCATTTCAGGTCGAAAGGTGTTAATGTCGGCCAAAATAGGGGAACACCGTCGAGATAAATTCCGCTGTAAATTCCGGGAATGCCGTTTATATAAGGATAAGAAAAGCCGTCAATTGTCAGGTTTCCAAACTGCGCAAAGGTCTGCGAGTTCAGAATCTCGGGCAGTTGGGCGGTTGAGTAGATTTCCAAATCCTCGAATGTAAATCGTTCTGTGGGATACTCGGTTTCGGACTTGGGAACTTCGTCCTTGGGCAAGAAAATCGTGTCGCTCGATTCCACCTGTCCAAATATCGAAATAATTATCATTATTAATGCTAAAATTGTAACACTATTTCTAATCATCAAATCCCTCCGGAAAGCCATCTCATGATAAATATAAGAAACAGTATCAGCAGTGTAAAAACGAGGAATATCATCCAGTTGTCAAGCAAACGCGGATAACTCGACCTATCAGGAGGCGAAATCCGAACATGCTTCTCCTCCTCCTCGACAGTCTCTATAGGCTGTTTCTCCGCTCGGGAATGGAGTTTGAACTCGCGTCGTGTGTGTCTTTTCTCAAACATGATATTAAGTTAATCCCTTCGAAAGCTATACGCAACAGGTTTCTCACTGCAAAAATACTCGGCCTCCAAATCCAGCTAATACAATCATCAGAGCAATAATCATGCCTCCCCAATCTCTGCTTTCAAAATAAAGAGGATGGAGACTTGTGCGGTTCCTTTCAATATCATAACCCCGAACAATCAAAGCGATTGCTGTTGCATCTGCGCGCCTGAAAGCCCCCATGAAAAGGGGGATTATCAAAGGCACCACCGATTTAACTTTCCCGATAATCCCGCCGCTGTGAAACTTCGCACCACGGGCTTCCTGAGCGTATCTAAGCTCACGAGCGTCCTGAATTAACGTCGGCACAAAACGAAGCGCTAAAAGAAGCATCGTCGCGATGTCGTCAACATTTACACCAATTTTGCGCAAAGGCGAAAGAGCTTTACGAAAACCTTCGGCAATTTCCACCAGCGAAGTTGTCCACCCGAAAAGAGCCGCCGCCCATAAAAGGCAAATCAGCCGCAGGCCAAACAGCAGACCATTCGATGCCCCGGATGACGTGATGGAAAAAATCCACCAGCCAAAACCGTCATTACCCGGAGTAAACAACAGATGCGCCAGGAAAGCCATGTAGAAGAAAAAACGCGCCCCCCAGAGGAATCTGCCGACCATTGAAAGCTCGAATTTAGAAGCTCTTGTAACCGCATACAAAATTAAAAACGCGAAAATGTGCCCCGTAATCTCCGGCCAGATAAGAAGATAGACGATAAATGCGAATAATCCCCATGCCTTTGTTCTCGGATCTAGCCTGTGAATAGCTGATTCGCGCTCGATATATTTTCCAGCTAATACCCTTTTCAAATCAGTCCGTCGTATTTGCCGATGTAAACCAATTTTACCATGCCGGAAAAAACCGGTCTGCCCGTGTTATCCAAATCAACCGTCAAAACATCCGGCAGAGAGACTCTTACGCGTGCAGGTAGCTTAGCAAGTCCGAGCTTGGACGCAACGAGAGCTACCGCCGTAACTCCGGTCCCGCAGGCGAGCGTTTCGTCCTCTACGCCCCTTTCGTATGTGCGGATTTCTATCTCGTAATTCGGCGACTCGACAATTCGTGCGAAATTGATATTCGTTCCTTCCGGTGCAAAAAACTCATGAAACCGCAAAGCCCTGCCAATTCCAACAACATCCGCGCCTTCCAAATCTTCAATAAAAATCACAACATGCGGCACTCCGGTGTTGATAGCATAAAACTCGATCTCCTTTCCAAGAATTTTAATGCGCTCTTTTTCCGATGGATTCCCAGCAGAAGGCATCTGCAGGGCGACGAAATCACCGTCCACTTTCGCGGAAACAATTCCCGCTCCTGAATCGAATTCTACCTCTGCCGGAAACCCAAGCTCGTGATGCGCGAAATGGGCGATACACCGCCCGCCGTTGCCGCAGAATTCAACCTCTCCGCTGTCAGAGTTGAAGTAGCGCATACTAAAATCGGCGATATCCGAATTCTCGACGAAAAGCACGCCATCCGCGCCAATAGAGGCTCTGCGGCGGCATGCGTTTATAACAAAATCACTTTTGCAAATCTCTGCGATGACACCTTCACCGCGGTTATCTAACACAATAAAATCATTACCGCTTCCAGACATTTTGACAAAATTAATCATTTCCAAACTCCTCATTTAAAAGGGAATCCCGGCGGGCAATTCTTCGCTCGAGATCGTAATAAATCATCTCCGGCTTCGAATCTGGGGGCATTAGATGCTCTGCACTCTTGAATATAGCTAAAGCTTCTTCAAACCGCTCCTGCTCGATTCGTATTACAGCGATATTCTGGTAAAATCGAAAATTGTCAGGATTCATTTCCGTCAACCTTTTAAGATACTCGACGGCTCTATCAAAATGACCCTTTGAATATAAAATCTCTGCCCGCTGAGTCATAATAATGTTATAAGGCGCAACCAGAGCTATTTCCCGCGATGTCAATCCCCCTTTAAGACGCATAAATTCGTCCAGTTCATAAAGCATAGGCGGAATTCTTTTTATCGGTGAAGAGGTGTCAGCAATTTGCATAAGCATTCCCACAGGGTGTTTCGGTGCGGTTTGCCAAATTTCCGCTAGTTCATCGGCGAAGGACGTGCCCAGAACTGGATTTCCCGCCCGCAGATTCGCAAGGGCAATCTGAGTATGCATTTCCCGCCATTTGCCCTCCAAAACCGTCGGATCGATTTCTTCACCAGCCTCGAAATATTTCACACTCTCGATAAAGGTGCGAATAGCTTTTTCTGCTAGTTTGGCCCGGTAATCATTATTGAGAGCCTGTTCCAAATACCACGAACGACGCATCAGCTCGTAATCCAGCAAAAGAACATCCCGGCGATATCCCCGTGCCCGTTGAAGATACTTTGCGGGAGCATACCAGTCCCAGTTATTCAGATAAACAACACTATTTCGCGGCGCGAGGGCGAGGATGTTCGTAGCCGTCTCCTCGGCAAGGTAATAATCAGATCTGTCCGACCGCGAGTAATTCACGAAACCAACTGCCAGAGCTGATGTTACAGCGATAATTCCAATCACAAAACTGAATTTCCGCATAACCCCGCAAGAAACCGCGATGAAAAGCAAAATGCTCGCTAGTGCAGGCAAATAATAAGGCGCGATGTCCGGAATCGAGTAATTCAACGAATAAAGCAGAGTCGAAATCGCAATCAAACCAAAAACAAGAGCTATTTTCCGATTAGTAAAAATGGAGATTCCCGCGCCGATTATCCCCAAAATCAAACCCACCCAAACGGTGCCGTAAAACATCATCCTGAAGAAAAAACCAACCGCCGAGATAAGCTCCTGTCCGCTTCTATTAAACATCCACACGCGGTATTGCCATCCGGAAACATGCCGCCAGAAACTACCCCAGCTCGAAGGATCACCGAAATTAGCATTGGGCGACAACCCCGCGCGAATCGGCAGATACAAATATACACTCAAACCGATAGCAAAAAGAACCGTCACCGCCGCAAGCTTCTTCAAATTTAAATTCTTCCGTCCGTCGAACAATATAAATAGAGCCGCCGGTGCGAAAAGCACAGTCAGCATATGCACACCGAAAGCTAATCCAAAAATAAATGACGCTCCAAGCAAATCCCGAAAATCCTTTTTCAACCACCATCGCAACATAAAAAACAAAGCGACGAAATCCATCGCCATCTCTAGTGCATAAACTTCCGTCTCGGTTGAAACTTCCCACATCGTCGCGGAAAAGCCGAAGATGAGCGAGATTCCGGCCGCAGTCAGAATTTTCCCAAGTTCATTAGTTTTGGAATTCAAATTCTCGATAATGAGAATTGAAATCATGAAAAGGAAAAAAACCGCAATCCCACCCGCAACAGCCGAATAGAAATTCGTGGCCACAACTGGTTCCGTGCCGGTAATCATACAGAATAATCGGCCTATCAGAGTGTAGAGAGGATATCCGGTAGGATGCGCAATCCCGGGCTCCCCGCAAACAAGAGCAAGCTCCCCCGAATCGATAAGCCCTACCGTAGGCATCATCGTGAGAATATAGACACCCATTGCAATCCCGGCAACAATGATGCCCCATGTTACTTTCGAAAGTTTCATAAACTTAAATATACCGTATGATTGGACTTTTTGCAATCCAAATTCCCCCTGAAATTGTCCAGGCAAAGTTGATTACATAGTTGGGTCCGCTGTAATATTAAGAAAATACCAGCCAGAGTAAAAAGGGAACCCCCTCCAAACAGATGCATGAAGGGGGAGGGGGAAGAACGGAAATGAAAACTTGCTATTTAATAAGAATCAACTTTGCAACATCGGATTTGCCACTAAAAACGAGTCGTGCGAAATAAACACCCGATGGCAGTTCGTTGTCAGCGCTGTCTCTCCCGTCCCAGACTATGGAACCTCGAGAAGCTTCAATTGAGAACGCACGAACCATGCGTCCGGAGACATCGAATACCCGCATCTCAGCCCAAGCACCGGCGGGCAAAGAATACTCTATCACCGCCGCCGAATTGAATGGATTCGGGCGAACGTTGTCTATAGCTATGTCTTCCGGCTTAGAAACCTGTTCTTCCACGTTCGGGAAAACCGTTTCCAGCACGATATCGTCGATAAACCATCCCTCATCGGCAACATGAGAATCGGAACCAAACTGGAAACGCACCATAGCACGAGGTGCATAGGGCGATAAATCCAGCGTTTCCTGCCGCCATGCGATGTCGCCTGAATAGCAGTCCGTGTTGGCCTCGAAGGGGCTTGCATCGTTGTCGTAAATGCGCTTGTTATATCCCGGAGAAGGCTCGACCTGGAACCAACTGCTTCCGCCGTCGGTGGAAACCTCGACGATTCCGCCGTCCCAGGCGTATGTAGCATAACTCGAATGGTCTTCCGCCTTCATCCTATGCCAGAAAGTTAGGGTCGCCGTCTCGCCGATACGAAGCTCGGGTGTGCTCAGCACGCCGCTTCCCTGATCGCTGTATTCGCCGGATGAAGTATTGGTGAAGGCGTAGCAAGTGCTTCCGGTCGAATAAGGGTTATTCAGCGGAATTCTGCTCCAGTCATTGGTGTAGCCGGCACGGATAGATTTCGTCGAGAGGCCGCGGTTATCGGCTTCCATGTCCTCGTTGTAGCCCGGAATCACAACGGTGAAAAAGTCGCCGGTGGGCGGGAAAACAGTTGTATGAGGCGCAAGAGCGACATCCGTAGCCTCTATCCAATAACGCACGGTGTCATTGCCCGCAGGAGTTCCCGGAAGTCCTCCACTCCAGATGCCCGGAGTATCGGTCTCCGCCATTGTGGAGGGCGGAAGAAGAGCGCCGTCGATGCGCCCGTGAATCTCTACCGATGCAATGCCGTGTTCATCGGAAACGGTGGCGGTCATAGTCGGAGGCCAGGCATATTCGAACCATCTGCCGACAGGAGTTGCGAGAACTACAGGGGGAGTAGTGTCCTGAATAACGTGGAACGTGTGCCAACTCGACGGCGCGTCCTCCGGCGAGCAAATCGGGTAATCGCCGTTGTCGTAGCAATGAATGTAATAATCGACAGTTGTGCCGTAAGGCTGAGCTGGAATACTCGCACGGTATATCCCAAAAACAAGGCCGAGGTCGAGTGAAATCCAGGCTCCACCGTCCAGCCGATAATACACCCGCGCCGAATCCTCCTGAATCCCCAGTGTAGCTATGAAATCCGCACGGACAAGATAACTGCCCGTAGTAACCTCCGTGTTGGGCAAAGGTGTATGATCCACCGTCAAATCGTATCCCGGCCCTATTCCGTGAGCATCGTAGCTGTCATATATAAGGCGGGCGTTTGGGGTGCCGTTGTAAATATCGGAATCCTCGTCGTCGGTAGCCAGAGTTGCCCAGAAAAATTCCTCGAAATCCTCAGGGAAAAGAAATCTCGAAAGATGTAGGAGAGAATCGGTATAACTTCGCCCCAATTCAGTGCGAATCTTCCACCATGCCCCGCTGATAATCTGCCCGTCGGCGTGAACTTCGTCAACATAATTAGTGGGGTAGCGGCGGGAGCTGTTGCAACGGCGCATATACTCGGTGTCGCCGCGGTATAAACCCCCATTGCCGATATATGGATCCTCGTTCATCGAGCAGGGATAATAATCCGACAAAGCCTCATCTATAGCGCCCGATTGGCCGGAATATGGCAGAGCGCCAATTGGATATATTTTGTGCGTAACGCCATGTGTATATTCATGATAGATAATATCATTAAATAGCGACAAGTCGTAAAACACAGTCGCGCCGGCGCCGAAATTTATTCCGGTGCCGTCGAAATATGCATTGTCCGCAGTCGATGCATCGTTGACAGCACAGGGCATTCGGTAGTTCATACCGCTGTAGTGAAGGGTGTCGCGGACGTGGGCGTGGACCTTGTTAGTGTGATAATACAAGTTCATCTCGTTTGTCGGCGATGTCGATGTTGACCATCCAAAGCTGTAAATCGAAGATGTGAAGCTCGAAGAATAGCTCGCGTCAGCTCCGGCGTCGTTATTAACATTGCAGTAGGTGCCGAGATGGCTTGTGGAGTAGCTCCACGGCGCGGATGACATGATGTATTCTGCCCAGTCGCCGACCTGATCTGTGGTGAAGGTATTGGAGGCGATGGTTATCTGCGCATAGGGCCATACGCCGACTTCCAGCGGGTCGTCTTTGAACTCGGGATGGAACATTCCGGTTAGCGAGCCTGAAAGTTCGGCTGTGCGGACTTCGTTTGTAGCGGAGAGAACCGTGCCGTTAGAGGCGTCAACAGCAATCTCGAAGAGCCCGAAAGGCTCCGAATTCAAAACTCGAACAACCCAGGCATTGTGTATTATGTAGGAATCATCGCTCCAAACCGGATAGGCGTAACGTCCAAGGCGGTCTATTCTTCGGGGTTCGGAGACCGGTTTGACGTAATCAATGGCGATGTCGATTGCCATTTCCTCCGAAATCACTGTCGGCGGAAGGGCTCCCATTTCCGGCCCAAGGTCGTTTCTCATCAGCGAAACTACACCGTCGGGGTGAATCATCAGATTCAAATCCCCCGCCCAGTAGGGGACATCGCCTTCATACTGCCGCAGATGCACGTAAGCTCTGCCTTTAAGCCACTCGACAGATTCCACGCGAACTGCCTCGCCATCGACGCCAATCAAACTGGAATACTGATCGACGAAGGCTTTAGCGGCGTTTCCCGCGTTGACTTCGTTCACCTGAGCGAACCCGGGGATTGATATTCCGGTGCCAGTTATCAACTGCACTTTGCCGGTTATTGGGTCGAAACGTGCGAAATAATTGCCGTCCAGCCCCTCTCCGCCGGGGATTTTATCGGCGGACATAAGCTCTGCTGGAGCTGGTTTCGGGCGGATATTCTGAATAACGGATATACCTTCGTTTTCAAGGGGAACTACCGCAAACAGCGAGCCGGCAACTATTAAGGCAATTGCAATAAGATAAGTTATTTTGAGGTTCATCGAATCCCTCCTACGGGTTTTTTTAGTTAAAAATATTTTCCAGAAGGGCGATATACCTCCGAGGCGGTGTAGTATTACTAATCATAATATTATAGGTATGTATGGATTGTTTTCAACAATATTTTACAAAAAAAGCAGGGAGCCCCGGCGGACGCCCTGCTTTTGCTTATCTGCGTGAAGAATCTACGGCAAAGCAATATGGCCGTAAATCGTTACTGCTATCTGACGGGCGTCATATGCAGTGCTCGATGTCGGCGCGATGAATCTCAGCCAGAGATTTTCGGAGGTGGAAGGTTCAATCAAACCGCCGCCAGGGCCAAAGATGTCGCTGTTTGCCCATTTCAAAGTCCTCAGGATGCCGTCATCTATAGTGTTCCACATTACTGGCGCTGTGGCCGAATCGTCGAAACGGCCTTTCAGAGCGAATCTATTCTCGCCGTTGCCGTAACCCGCCGTCCATCCGGCAGTATCTGTAACCGCAAGGCCGAGAACCATAGAATGAGTTCCGATGTTCGCAATTGGAATCTCTTCGCCTGCAATCATCTGCATCGAAACCCCCGGATAAACATCGCCGATATTCCAAACAGTTCTGTCGATACGGAATTCCAGCACGACTATGTCCTCGATGTAGTTAGCTGTGAGAGTATATGATGTATCGACATCCGCAAGAAGATAAGATGCCGTCGCAGTGCCGTCATGCCACTCATCGAAAGTCCAGAGGGTGTCCGCAAAGGCATCTGGCGTCGAGACTTCAACATCCGCCGAAGTTCCTTCGGAATACCATTTTTCGGCCTGCCATGCGTGTTCGTGCAAATCGCCGTCCATGAAAATCCAGCCGTATGACTGTGCCGGATCTTTGCGCACAGTAACTTTGAACTCCCTTCCGTATTCTGCGACCAAGATGTCCGGTCCGTCGATAGGGCCGACAGAGTGAGCGCGCGCACCGCCGTCGTTCCAGCTCGTCCATACAAGGCGTTTGTCCGATCCGTCGTTGTCGATTGCGCTGGCCTCGAGGGTGTGGGAACTGCCTTCGACCCACCAAAGGGTAGTATCCGCACTGAACTCGCCGGCAAATGTCGAGCCGTCAACCTTCATCGTGCCGAAGACGTCCCAGGTCGGGTCTTTCTGAATTCGAACACAATATTTTTTCTCCATATAAGCTGTCAGGGCGATGTCGCCGCAGACCGGGCCTATTGTATGGCTTGCGGCCATGCCGTCCGACCAGCTGACGAAAGCCCACAGGGAATCTCCGCCGTCGGCGGTGTCCTGCGTCGTTGTCGAAATATCACCAGTCCAGCATTTGGGCACCCATGCCGATGCGTCCGCCGTCTCATCGAAGTCTTCGCCGTTAATCGCAAACCCGCCGAAATCCTGAGCCGGTGATTTGAGCAGTTCGACCAGCGAACCGCGCTGGTAATTCGCCACAGCCGCCATGGGCCTGTCCACGGTTACCGTTGTCGCGGTGTCGCCGTCGTCGCCGAAGCCCGCGCCCGAGGGCAGGGAACTCCAATCATCGAAGAACAGGCTGTCGTTGACGACCGATGACGCCGAAATATGCGCATTCGAGCCGTCACGGTAGTAGCCACCGCCCTCGAGAATTGACGGGTAACCGTATCCCGCGCCATCGACCGCAATAACAAGACGATATGCCGGGACGAATTCCCATATCAGGCTCGATGCCTCATTAATGACGAAACTCACACCGTGGCCGCTACCCGAAGGCGCACTGCCTGTGCCCGTGTAGCTGTCGCAGAGCATTC